>Ga0209210_1001133_pt1 | contig 23655 bp, 29 predicted proteins | sample RifGroA1_FD_183991 | JGI IMG/M metagenome (GOLD analysis project Ga0209210, IMG submission 183991) | Contaminated groundwater microbial communities from Rifle, Colorado, USA - Rifle Groundwater A1 (SPAdes) (version 2) | ecosystem: Environmental > Aquatic > Deep subsurface > Groundwater >...
TTATTAAAGCCTTCATAATTCTCCTTTTAAATTTCGGGTAACCTTTAAAGACAGCTTTAGTGAAGATAAAACCAATCAGGTTTTAATTTAAGGCAGTACAGATAATCGTTTTTTGAAGTTTATCTACGAAGCAAAAAAACTAACTCTAATTAACGCTATCTTTTAAGGTTAAAAACTTGGGCTGTATTATACCAATTTTTGCCTTTGTCAACAACAATTTTCATAATCCAAAAAAATTGACACCACAATCATAATCATTCTAATCTATTATTAAAGGCCTGCCGTGAAAAAATTTCTGCCCGGTTTTATCCCCATCATTATCCTAATCATTGCCGGAATCATCATTGCAGGTGCTGGCGGAACCTATATCGTACGTAAGCAATTTGTTAAAAAAGGCCAAAGTGGTAAGGCCGCGCTTGACGAGAAGAAGATTTCGGAACAATTGAAAAATCCCATTCCCCTTGAAGCACCTTCACCCGATCCTACCCCACAACTTGCCCCCAGCCAGTATCAATACGAACCGGAAAAAACCTCTGATTCCGAAAAAGATGGGCAAGAACCCGGATTTACCATAAACCCGCCCTCCGGCTGGAGCCAAAAAAGTTCAGCTAGTGTAAAGATAGGCTTTTTGGCCCCCCAGCAAGACGAAGAACCTGCCGAACCGCCTTTGGTCTATATGTACACGGCCAGTATTCAAATTGTGGTAAATAAACATCCCCAACTAGCAACCTTACAACAAGCCGCAGATGCCACCATCGACGGATACAAGAAGGATGAATCAAATGTCCAGGTAATTTCAAACAGCCCTACAAGCTTTGCCGGACAAGATGCCCGGGTAATCGAACTTACTGCAGAGTTAACTGAAGGCCACAAGATTCGTGTCATTAACTACGTAATAGTCAAAAACGGCTATACGGTAGGAGTCGGAGGCATTGCTCTGGACTCGGCGTGGAGCAAAAGATCGGGAACACTAAATGCCTCCATAAATTCCTTCAAATTTACCGATTGATGACAGGTTCCTTTGCCCTTTTAATACTGCCGGTCACAATCTTAATCTCCCCGATTATTCTTTCTTTAGCATCCAAACAGGAATCAAAAGTCAAGCAAAAACTGCGGTATGTTTTCCAAATATCCCTTGTCATCATCATTGCCTTGGCATTTTTTAACTGGGAAACGCAAGGGCCGGGGGGACGAAATGCATATTTACTGGCTTCTGATTTTAAAAGTGTTTTTCTTTGGCTGTTTATCGCCGTAACTTTTGTGCAGTTAATCCTTCTGCAGTTTAGGAAATACAAATTTGATCTTGCAACTACAATTGCAAATCTAGTGGCAACCTTTCTTTTCTTCGCCTCAGCAATCACGATCAGCAACACCATCGGCAAGTCACTCGTCTCCCCTGCGATCATCACAACCGCCATGACGGTTTTAATCAACAACGTACTTGGACTCACCCTAATTAACAAAGACCCCCATCTGATTACTAAATTCCCCTGGTCAAAAGAGGCCGTAAATTATGCCAAAAGGCACAATATCAGACAGACAAAATTCCAGAAAATAGCAACATGGGTTTTATTTTCGGCAGTAATTGCTTTTATGGCGACAATGCTCTTTTTGTACTTTTCAAAAACTAAAGATGAAGCCGCCAGCCAAGCGCCTCAAATCCCGCAAGCAACTTTTGTTGAAAGTATTTCTGAAGAAGGGGCAATTGGCAAAGTCCGGGAACTTGAAGCGGTTAAAAGCTATTTTCAAGAGGTTCCAAACGCCGTAATCGAAGTCGATTCAAAAGATGAAGAAACAAATACCTATTTAGTGCATGTTTATGAAATAAAAGACGGCCACACCGCCACTTTCAATTGGTACACGGTTAACAAAAAAAACGGTGAAATTACGGCGGAATTTGACAACACCTTTCAACAAAGGGAATAATTTTAATAGATATCGTGAAACAACCTGCCCGCCCTTATCTTACTTTTCGCCGCGGATTTGCTCCTGTTGTATTAATTATTCCTGCCGTAATTGTCATCATCATAATCATTTTGGTTGCCACTGGCGCCCTTAAAGGAAATTTTTCTATTTCGCGCAATAAATCAGAGTCCCAACCGAAAGAAGAGCTGGCCTCGGTCAAAACCGAACCTGAATCACAACCCAACCAACCCACAAAAGGCTCGGAGTTATCGGAAACTTACACAAATGAGAGCTTAAACTTCCAAATAAACCACCCTCAGGGTTGGAAACCCGAACAACAAGGCACCAACACCAGTATTTACTACACCGAAGAGGGAGCAACTTCATCTACTGGAAGCAAAGTAGCCGTAGTGATCACCGCAGAAGCAATGGATAATCTCAACTTAATCAAGCTATCCGGTTTAGTTGAGGAACTCAAAAAACAGGTCGTTGCGTCACCCAATACAACAGCGTCAGAAACACGTACCGCAACTTTAAACGGCAGAGAAGCTTATGCCTTTGACCTTGGGATCAAAGAAAACGGCGAACAATTTAAAGGAACCGTCTATATAACAGCAGATGACAAAAGGGTCTACACCATTACTTCTCTATCTGAGGAATCGAGAAAAGATAAATTTGAATCAACGCTTGATGCTATCGTCCACTCTTTCAAACTCCTTTAACACCATGTAATTAGCCTAAGGCGATTTCCATCAAGAGCCGCGCATCCTTGCAAAATCACCAAAGAGAATCAATTTTAGAAACTAAAAAACAAGGGTGGCCCTTAAGTAGCTTTGGCTAGATTTCAGAGAGTATAGCTGGAACGAAGCGATGATCACCTGCATCAATAATCAATAACGAAATCTCGCAACTCCCATTCCGCTTCTCTCTGTCGTCGGTCGCCTTCTGCTATTATTTGAGCAAGATTCTCCGTAAGCTCAGTATCAATATCGGCCAACCTTTGCAACGCCTCTGGATCCTCAACCATTATTCTGTAAACAGAACTATCAATATTTGTGGCCTTCCCTTCGGATACCATCCGGTCACAAGCCTCTCTTAGGGTTTCTCTTGACATGGCGCGAGTATAACTCCATATATTCCCCCAGTCAAATTCATTGTCAAGGTATCTTTTTCCTAATATACTGATTGTGAATGTTTTCCCTGACACAAAATTACCTCACACGAGGATTTTGGGGAGATGAGGCGTGGACTTCATTGATCTCCCAACTTCCTTATGTTGATATGCTCAAAACCACGGCTGCTGACTTTCATCCGCCCGGTTATTACACGGTTGTTGAGCTCGTCTATAAATTTCTGCCGCCCACGGAAATCGCAACCCGCTCTATCTCGATTATTTTCTATTTACTGACGCTTTTTATGGTCTTCAAATTGGCAAGCTTTGTGCAGGGTAAGCTTTTCGGGCTTTTGACAGCTGCCGTGGTTGCAACAAACCCAATTTTTTTCACCTATGCATTCGAGGCTAGAAACTACACCATGTTTGCTTTTGCTGCTACAGGTGCGATCTATTTTTTAATCGAACTTTCCAAAAAGTTCACCCGGCAAAGGATAATCGGCTTTATTCTTTTTTCAACTCTTGGAATCTACACCCATTACTATATGTTTTTCATTCTGGCGGCGCAGGGAATTTATGTTCTGTTTTACGATCGACAAATACTTCTAAGGATGATTGGCGCCTATTTAGTGGTCGGAATTTTATATCTTCCTTGGGTTCCATTTTTGGCAGGACAGCTAAACTCGGTGGCCGGGGACTATTGGATCGGGGGAATTGACCAAAGGACACATTACGAAGCGCTACTTAGAATTTTGGGGGGAGAGCACCAAAATGCCATCCGCCCATGGCTTTTTGGCCTCTCCATCGGGCTTTTGATTGTGGGTATTGGACAGCATATCTTAAGACACAAGTTTGAAAAGCCTTATCTTTTGACCTGGCTCTGGGCCGTTGTGCCTTTTATCCTTGCTTCAGTACCCGGACTTAAGATCGGGGAGTTCTCCTTGCCGTTCAGGCCGATATTTTTCTGGAGATATCTAATCGGTTCCTCCGTACCTTTGGCAATGGTCATGGTCCATACTTCGCAAAAATTTCCCAAATATTTAATGTGGGCCGCTGTTGGAAGTTTAATAGTTTTGAGTTTAGCCGTTGACGTGACAACGATTCAAAAATATCCATATGGCTTTAAACAGGTTTATAAGGAAAAAATTTTAGGTGCCGTCAAACCAGATGACACACTAATTACCGTACTCCCTTCTTTTGCAGAAGTACTTTATTATAGAAATCGGTTTGGACTTAAAAACGAGCTTGCAATTTTGCCGGAAGGGTTAGTGCAGTTTTCCGGCAAAAGCCTCTTGGATGCATACGCGGCAAAGGGTATTGTCAGAATTGATGATTACCCAAAAGGCCGCTATTATGAATTAAGACCAGGACCCTCGATTAAGGAGAATTTTTAATTTGTAATTTAAAATTTAAAATGAAATCTTAATTTGAAAATTTAAAATTGAAAATTTTATGGTTAATTTACTTAAAAAGCTCAACCGCCATTATTTTCTCCTAGCTTCAATCTTATTTCTGACTTTTGTCTTGAGATTTCCCTCATTATTCGAACCGTTTTGGTACGGAGACGAGGGGATCTTTGCCGCAGTTGGCAGGAATTTAAATTTTGGAGGAGTACTTTATCAAACCGCCTGGGATAACAAACCTCCGGCAATTTACCTGACGTATGCGGCAATCTTCAAACTTTTCGGCGTTTCGATGTTCTGGCTAAGACTAACAACTGCAGTATTTGTTTTGGCAACCGCAACAGCTATTTATGAAATTGCCCGGCAAGTTCTTGGTAAAAATAGGGCACTTTTGGCTACTTTGATTTTCGGCATCATGACTTCACTGAGGCTGATTGAAGGCAACCTGGCGCTAACCGAAATATTCATGATACTGCCAATCACGCTTGCCATGTTAATTGCCGTCAAGCGCAACTTTGATCCTCTTTCCCTTTTTTCTGCCGGTATTTTGTTTGCCATTGCCTCTTTATATAAACAGGTAGGTGCTCTGGAAGCTACGGCACTGGGCATTTTTCTATTCTTTGCAAGTAAAAACCTTGCCGAATTTATTAAGAAGGGAATGGCTTTATCCTTGGGTTTTCTGGTTCCCTATGCAGTCACAATTGCCTATTTTGCCCCCAAAAATCTTGTGGGCGACTATATTTTTGCCGCCTACACATACTACCGAATCTATTTGGGCGAAAGCCCCAAGTATGCGGTTTTGATAAACATTCTTAAATTTCTGCCGATTTTGGTGGCAATTACCTACGGGTTTTACAAAAAAATTAAAGGCGCAGTTGAAGTTTTTCATCTCATTTTGCTTTGGACCGCTTTTTCTTTTTTGGGAAGCTATTTTTCCGGGAGAACCTACGGCCATTATTTGGTGCAGGCTGTGCCGGCACTTTCTGTGATATTGGCCTCTATCACTCCAAAGCCTAAACTAAAAACAGCCCAGATTGGCTTTGCAATTTTATTTTTTCTGCCTTTAATTTTCTTAACAAAGCTTTTATTTACCGACTTCCTTTCAGGCGGCCCAATAAACCAAATCAAGTATTTTCAAAACTTTACGGACTATTCCACCGGGAAAAAGGACGTCGATGAGTACAATAATTACTTTGACCGCAATGTAAACACAATCATGGCCCTTGCCGATTTCTTAAGAATGCATCAAGGATACGGGGAGAGTGTATACATCTGGGGAGATTATCCTTGGCTATACGCAATCGCCGATCTTAAAAACCCCTCAAGGTATGTAACCTCTTTCCATGTTTTCGGTGTCCCAAATGGGCAGGATGAAGTAATCGGGGATTTATACCAAAATCCACCCGTCTATATCATCAAGCCCGAAAGCTCAATCGGCAATTTTCCCGAACTTGAGAAGTTCCTTTCACAGGGATATACTTCAACAGGTTTTGTGGAGACTTCCGAAATTTTCGTTAAAGCCCGCTAAATACTATGGCTTCTTTTGAATCAGATTCACGTGATCGATCTCTCGGCCTGTTTTCCGAAAAACTCTTGTTTTTCATATTTCTTTTTTGCATGTTTTCTACTTTTATACAATGTCTTTTAATTTTAACGTCTTTTTCGAAATTGCCTCCCGAAATTCCGCTCTTTTATTCAAAAATCTGGGGGGCCGAAATGCTTGCCCCTAAGCTCTACCTCTGGATCCTACCTGCAATTACTCTTTCCATGTATCTTTTAAATATGCTCATTTCAAGATTTATACTTTTTAAGGACAAATTTTTAACAAGGGCGCTTTTTATCTCAAGCGCGGCCGTTTCCGCAGGCACATTTTTGGACACTTCAAAAATAATTTCTCTTTTAATATGAGCTTGTTTGCTTCTTTTTTACTTTCGACTCTGCTTTCTTTGATATTGGCACCGTCTGTTATGATACTTGCCAGAAAATTCGGCCTTGTAGATGATCCAAAAAAGCATAAACATCCCGCTGTTATCCATAAACTGCCCATTCCGCGCGCCGGCGGCGTACCGATATTTTTGGCCTTTTTGATCGCTGCAATTTTTGCAGCGCCTCTTTCTCCAAAGCTAATAGGTATATTTTTGGGCGGAGCCGTTCTGGTTTTAGTCGGCCTTATTGATGATAAACACGATTTGCCCGCTTACTGGAAATTTATAGCACAGATAATTGCTGCTCTAATTGTCATATTTTCAGGTGTAGGGATTGCATTTATTACAAATCCTTTTAGCATAATTGGAGGCTTGGGAGTGTTTTCCGCCGAGGTCATAAGGCTGGACTCGGCAAGAATTGCCTTTAATTTTTTTGGCGATCATTCAATTCTCATCTGGGCGGATTTGTTTGCGCTTTTCTGGATCGTCTGGGTAGTAAACATGATTAACTTTTCGGCCGGGGTCGACGGCCAAATGCCGGGGATTGCGCTAATTACATTTCTGGTGATTTTTATTGCCAGCCTGCGCTTTTATTATGATGATCCAAACCAGCAATTATCAGCGCTTATTTCTTTGATTGCCGCAGGTTCAACTTTGGGGTTTCTCGTCTACAACTTTAATCCTGCTAAAATTTTTCCGGGGGATTCCGCCTCCTATTTCTTGGGTTTTTTGATTGCCACCCTTGCCATAATTTCCGGCGCAAAGGTCGGTACAGCCATTCTGGTAACCGCAGTCCCCTTGGTTGACGGAGTCTTCACCATATCAAGAAGAATAGTTTCCAAAAAATCTCCCTTTAAGGGCGATAGGCTGCATCTTCAACATAGGCTTCTGGAGATTGGTTTTTCCCAAAGACAGGTAGCCTTGTTTTATTGGCTTCTGTGTGCTATTTTGGGTGCTGTCGCGTTAAGTTTAGACTCACAGGGCAAGCTTTTTGCGGGTCTTCTTTTAGCAGTCGTTTTGATAGGAGGATTAATTTGGCTCAATATGACTTTACCACAAAAGGACCACAAGTAATCTGGCTTCCTTTTTGGCTGTTTGTTTCCTCAAGACCACGGCAGTGGCTCAAAAATTTAGCCCTTTTTGGTCCTTTAATCTTCGAAGGTGCTTTTTTTGATCCGGAAAAACTTTACCTGATAATTCTCGGATTTATTATTTTCTCTATCGTGACTTCGGCAATTTATATCATCAATGACGTTATTGATATCGAAAAAGACAAAGCCCATCCCTACAAAAAAAACAGGGCGATCGCCGCAGGTAAGATCCACCCTTTTTTGGCGCTTTTTGCCTCGATAATTTTTTTGGCAATCGGCCTTTTTATCGCCAGTTCCGTCTCGACATTTTTCGGGATAGCGGCGGCTGTCTATGCGCTTCTTCAAATCGTCTACTCATTGTTTTTAAGATCAATCATTCTTTTGGATGTTATGGCAATTGCCGGCGGGTTTTTGCTCAGGATTTACGCAGGCGCCGTTTTAATTAACGCTCACGTTACAGTCTGGTTTATTTTAACCGTAGTTTCTCTGGCTTTATTTTTGGCCATCGGTAAACGCCGCTCCGAAAGAACCCTGCTTCTGGCTCACAAGGAAAAAGGCTTGCTAACGAGAAAAATTCTCGCTCATTACCCCGACACCCTTCTGGATTCTTTAACCGTAATGTTTGCCACCGCAACATGGCTTTCCTACACAATGTTTACCTTCCTGCAGCCTCCGCCTGTTGGCCCGCAGGTTTTGGTAATTTTTGGCGATTTCTTGCCCAGAACCCTTCTGGCCTCCAAATGGCTGATGCTGACCGTACCTTTTGTCATTTACGGGGTCATGAGATATCTATTTGTAATTTATGAGAAAAAAGAAGGCGAATCACCCGAAAGGGTATTACTTTCTGACACACCGCTTCTTTCTTCGGTTGTTATCTGGGGGATTTTAGTCTTTCTGATAATCTACGCAGGAGAAATTTTGCCTGACCGATTCACTCACCTTCTACGGTAATTTTGAGCTTATTGTCGATATTTATTAATTTCTTCCCTTAAGCTTTCAGTCGCTTTTCGGGCAACTTCGGCAAAATCATCACCTTTGGAGGCAAAAATTATGCCCCGCGAGGAATTAATAATCATCCCCCACCCACGACTGTCCTTGCCTGCGGTTACAGTAGCCTCTACTTCCCCACCTTGAGCTCCTATCCCTGGAATCAGAATTGGTATATCACCGACAATTTTTCTGACGTGTGCAAGTTCAGTAGGATAAGTTGCTCCGACAACTATTCCAACATTTCCATTTTCATTCCACTCTTTTGAAACTTTTTTAGCGATATATTCATACAGTCTCGTAGATGAAAGTTCTATGCGGTCATTTACGAAAAGGTCTTGAAATTCACCTGCTCCTGGATTTGATGTCATGACCAGAACGATTATCCCCTTATCTTTGCGGGCTAAAAATGGCGCTAGGGCTTCTTTGCCAAAGTACGGATTGACAGTCACAGCGTCAAATTGATAACGATAAAAGGCCATTTGAACATAACCCCGATTAGTATTGCCGATATCTGCGCGTTTTATGTCTCCTATTACTGGAATTTGAGGGTATTTCGAATGAATATAATCAACAGTTTTTTCTAATGCACGCTCTGCTTCTGGATAATCCTCATAAAAAGCGATGTTTGGTTTGAAGGCACAAACTAAGTCATGCGTTGAATCTATGATTTCCTTATTAAACCCAAATAGCACCTCTTGTCGATCGTATTTGTTAGAACGCCTGAATTCTTCTGAGATTTGATCATAATCGCTGTCTAAACCAACGCAAACAAAATTACCTCTTTCCCACAGTCTTTCTAACTTCGCAACGAATTCCGATTTTGGAGCTTCTTGGGATTCAGGAGCTTTAGGATTTTCTATCATTATATTTTTGCAAATAAAAAACTGCCGACTTGGGCAGTTTCGGAAAGATTATATTACCTTGGCAAATTAGAGTCAACTCAATTCGCAAAGATCAAGACGCAAAAGCTTTGGCAAGCCTGATATCAAATGTTTTAAAAGACACGGCCTTATTATCTTTGGCGTAGATCAAATTGTAACAATCCTCTAAACTTAAATTTTCGACCTTATAAAGATTTAGGGCAGATTTCAATAAATCTCTTTCATCTATATTTACAAAATTCATCGTTAGTACTTTTTGTAATATCTTTATAATTTCTGCTTTACTTTTTTGGTAATAAGTTTTGAAAACCCAATAAATTTCGAATACAACTATTGTTGAAGTTATTAATACTCGTTCACCTCTTGCCCCTTCCAAAAATAATTCCTTTGCTGATTTCGACTGTTCTTTATTATCGTGAATTAAAAAACGCAGAAAATAATTCGTGTCAACGAAGATCATTTATTCGAAGAAAAGCTCTGCTCATACTTATCTTGAAAATATTTTCTTTTTGCTTGTTCAATAACCTCATCAACATCTTTGCCTTTTAGTCGGGCCGGGACGTTAACTGACCCTGCTAAATCTTCTACTAGTTTTTCTGCAGGCGTAATCAACAGATGTCCGTCTTCTTCGGAAACGATTACTTTCTGGCCGATGCGCAACCCTGCTTTTTTAAAAACAGCCGAAGGCAGAGTTAACTGTTTCTTGCTGGTGATTGTGGCTAACTGTGTCATATACAAGGAATTTTACCAATTGCAAGGCAAAATTGTCAAATGCAAGGAAATGCTAATTCGTGGTGTGGATCGCGAATTCAACTGTTTGGGTATCAGTTGAGGCCTCCGAACCGGAAAAGAGGCTAAGAGCGACCGAGGCACTGGCAGGAACCGCAATTTTAGTCAATTGATCGTCGGGATTTTCCCCAAAGAAAGGCTTGGCTTCTCCAGAAGTGATCTCAAGATTGTATGTTTTGGTTGTACCTGTCGGGTTATTGACTATCAAAACCCCAATATAGGCCTGTGACGGGCCTTGTTTAGTAAAAGATATTGAATACGTATTCTCTCTTTGGGTCAAGTTCATATTCGGAAATTTCTCGATTTGCGAAACGACCAAAAATTTAGATTCACTTTTTACGCCCGCGACTTTAGCCATATTTCTAACAATCAAAAGCGGCCCTACAACAAGCGCTGTCAAAAGCAATACTGCGGAAAAATTTAAGGATACAAAACCCCAAAATCTTACATTCATAGTTCCCCCTTCGAAAGTTCGATTTCTTTCTCTAAATCAAGAGCAAAAACCCATGAAAGATTCGCGGCAATCAAAAAAGCAGCCAATGTTATCTGCGGGTAGGTAATCTTAGTTATTGAGGAGAGTGTCAAAAAACCAACTGAGAGCCATAAGAAGATAAGCCAGATTGCAGCCTGGTGGTACAAATGGTAGCTTGATTGAACCAGTCTTTCCAGATTTAAGGCTATTAGCCTTGCGTGCAACTTAGGATGAATGTGGCTTTCGTGCAGGAAATGCGCCTTCAAAATCACGATGATTGTGCCTGCTGCAACTGCCGCAAACATCGCCAGATTCGAATAATTCTCGGCCGTGATATAAGCTTGTAATGTAGCAAAACGAAACGAGGGTAAAAGCCCGAAAATACTACGGTATTCAAGAGTGAAAGACAAATTAAAGAAAAAGACAGTCGCAAAAAGCCCAATACCTTTTACTAATATCAGCAAAACAGCAGGCACAATCGCTTCGTCGATAAGTTTTACGAGCGATTTCGCAACCATAATTTAAGTTTAGCAGATCATCGGAGAGTCGGAATAATCGGTGAATCAGTATCTCGGATAATCCAGTGGGTCTGAATTTCTGGTAATCTGATTTGCTGATACACTGAAACACTGACTTTCTGTTTTGGCTGAGTTTTCTGAATTAGAGCAGTTTTTTGGCGTACTGAGTAGAAATCCAGCCAAGTTTGCCGTCAATTTTAACTAAATACCAATTATTTACTTCCTGAAGAAGCTCCGCCTGTTTACCGGTTTCAATTGTGGCAACTTCTGGTGAATCCAAGGACGGTTCCTTGCGTACTCGAACATGCCCCAAAGCGGTTTTTAGTATTTCTACGCTTTTTGTTTGCGATTGACTCTCAACACTCGTACTTTGCCCTTTGGCAAATTCCGAAGCCAAGGTTACGTTCGCAACGAGCTGGTACTTATTCGAACTTTTAATTGCAAATTCTCTTTGTATATAGCCTGTTTTGTTAATTGAGATCTGATGGTCACCCTCTTTGACATCCGTGATTATCATGGGAGTTTCGCCGGCAATTCTTCCATCAAGAGAGACTTCTGCCTTATCGGGATATGAAGAGACAAAAACCCCCTCCCCTTGCTTGTTTAATGAAAGGGTTTCCCCTGCCTGCCCTAAGAAATTTGCCGAAAGTTCGCGGTTGACGGCTGTAAGTGCGCCCGGTGTGAGGACGATCTTTTCTGTGTAGCTTGCCTCGGAAACGCTAATTTTTAGCGTATATTCCTTGGCATCGAGCTGATCGGTAAAAAACGGGGTTTTGCCTATATGCTTACCGTCCAGAAACACGGTTGCCTCAGGAGTTGCCGTAACCTGCAGTGCCGCCGGTCTAGCGCTGCCGATAACAGTACAGCCTGACAAGATAGTAGTAAGTAGTATGTAGCTGGTAGCAAGTATTAAAACTCTGACTGTAGACGGTAGACTGTAGACTGTAGACTTAAATCGGGGCATTGAACTTAAGTTAACACTTAACTTGACAAAACCGCAAGCAATTTCACTCGGCGATTTTTCTTACTATCGGTCCATATTGGACTTGACAAGGGGCTGGGATTCTGATATAATTCGCCGTTAATAAATTTCTCACTATGGGCTAACGCCCAATCCCCAAAAAGGATCATTGCGCTAAAATTGCGCTTTTTTTGTGGGGAATTTAATAAATGAAGTTAAAACAATACAAACTGTCCAAAATGCTAAGACTGAAGGCTGTCAAAAAGCCGGTCCGAAAGGCACTTAGAATGGCCAAAAGGTACGGTCTTAAGCTAAAGCGAAAAGGCGCAAGAAAGCTTTTTTTGGCGGCTGTTGCCCAAGTTAAATCACAGCTTGCCATAAGGCCAAGAATAAGATTGATTCTACGGCTAATTCCTGCTCTTGCAGTTGCTTTTATCCTTACAAGCCAGGCTGTCGCCTATCTTGAACCCAAGAAGGCCGAGATTAAAATAAACGGCCAGAACATCTTGGTAGCCGACAAAATCGATGAGTCCACAAAAGACGAGGTTGAGGTCAGCTACAATGTAGCCTCAAAACGTTCACCGTTTGACTTTCAAAGTCCGGTTAACGGCCACATAACCCAAAGATACTCCGCATACCACCCTGCATTCGACATCGCCACGGCTTTGGGAAGTCCGATCAAGCCGCTTGGTACAGGCAGAGTTGAATTTGCAGGAAGCGTCCCCGACGGTAAAGGCAATATCGTTATTGTCGACCACGGAGACGGCCTTAAGTCACTTTATGCCCACATGGGTAATATAAATGTCGGTGTAGACAACGAAGTTAATCCCGAAATGACGCTTGGTACAGTTGGGATGACCGGACGAACAACCGGCCCCCACGTTCACTTGGAAATTTATGATAAGGGTGTTGCCGTTAACCCCGGCAGTATTTTGCCTGAGGAAAATTAAGCTGAGATTGCGCGAATTTCTGAAATTTCTTTAGCCTCATCGTCCTCCTCCCCGGGACCTTCTATTCTCTGTGTAAGTTCCTCAATTAATACTTTGAATTGGATCGGATTGCCAATATGTTCAATTACAATCTCTCTTTGGTCGTAACCTGCTGTAATTATTACTAAATGTCCGGTATTTAATAAATATCTTTGCAATACTGATTGCTCAACAGTGACGTGCATAATTGCCAGTAATGGAGCAGATACGATCTTTCTTGAGAAAATGCCTCTTAATATCAAAAAGCGGCGACTTGTTAAAGCATAAGTATAAGATTGTCTCATCCGTAAAAGCCGACTTAACTTTGGAATACCTACCAGTAAAAAAGCGAGAGGCAGAAGAGCAAAAAAGTTTAACCAGAAGTATCTAGAACCAATCGAAGTCACCAGTATTAATTCTTCTTTGCTTCCAAGTAATTTGGATAATTTTTTTCTCTGACGTTTAGTAGGTAGCTTGTGTGCAATCATCTACTTTAAGTTTAACACTCCCGTTAAATTTAGTACGAGAATTGATACAATGGGAAAAACATGGACGATTCTCTGCCCTCTAGAATCTTTGCCAAATTAGGTGTTGCAATTTTGGCAGTTGCGCTTCTGGACCTTGCATTCGTTAATTGGGTAATTATCAAAGACCAAAAGACACAAATTGCAAATAGCAACGTTAGTGAAGAGTCTCCTGCTGATAAATCTGCCGGTGTTTCCACTTCAGACCGGGGGGAATCCCCAACTCCTTCACCCTCACCAGGAGCACAACCCAAAGAAGTCAGTGTTTCAGATACAAAAACTATTATTGAGAAAGGAACCCAAACCATTATTCAAACTGCCCAGAAAGAAATATTTATTCCGATGGGATCCGGTTCTTCCACAAGTTCGACATATAAGGATATCGACGGCACGGACGTTACTATTGATACTGCCAAGTACGGCAATATAGATTCGGTCGTTTTTGAAGCCTCGATTTGGGTCACCGGAGGCAATGGCCGTGCCTACGCTCAAATAACAAACGTAAATGATAAAAATCCTTTAATTGAAAGCCAGATTTCCGGAACCAGCGGAACCGGTGAAGTAAAAACTTCCGGTAAAATCCCATTTCCTTCGGGTGCAAAAACCTATCGCATTCAGGCCAAGACCGATATAACCAATTTTGCAGCACACGTAGACAATGCTAGACTTAAAATAACGTTAAAATAGAAAAATGATGCACAAAAAATTAAAGCAGGAACTTTTAAAACAAATGGTTACCCTTTCAACCGCAGGCTTTGGTTTGGTTGCAGCTTTGGCCTGGAATGAGGCAATTCAGGCTTTTGTTAAAGAATACATCGACCAATACATTTCCGTGGGATCCGGCATTATCTCTCGATTCATCTACGCAATCATTATCACGGCTATTGCTGTACTTGTGACTTACCAATTGACTAAACTTTCGGGTGCTGAAGAGGATAAAAAAGAGGAAAATAGCTAACTTCTTTAATACTCACCCATACCGCCCGGGGGCATGGCGGATTACGTATGGGATACTGCGCTCACGAAATCTAGATTTGAGATTAAAAATTAGAATACGGTGGCTCCGGTTAACCATGTTGGGACTTACTATTGCACAACACCAGCTCTTTTGAGTGCTTGATAATGATTCGGGTCTTTTCTCCTTATCCACTCTACGACTTTTCCAGTATCAAGAGCCTTAGTGAATCCGTGTTCTTTGGCAAATGCAAGTATCTTTTCCTCCGCTTTCTTTATTCCTGATTCGCTATCTACCATTAGTTCTATTTCAAGAATGGTAAAATCAAAATCTGTTGAATCAATTACAAAAAAGAGTTCTCCCTTTTTATACTTTTTCCGTGTTGTAGTAATAGAGGCAAATGGCTTGTAACCGTTTGCGTTAAGGTCTCCCTCAAGCGTATTCGCTTGACTATTAATACCAAAAAACTTACGAATTTCATCTTCATCCTCTAACTCTTCAAACTGAACAATAGCTCCATGATTATTCGGTTTCCAATTTAGAGGGATTTTTAATTCGAATTTACCTCCTCTATCCCTCAGCCATGTCACCTTAGTAGTTAGCTCATAATTCTCTGTATCATAATAGACGTCTGTATGAGTCTCTTCCTCCAACAAATTGGCACCTTGAATTACTCGCTCAATTTCTTCCGACGTTGGAATAAATTTCTTCTCAACCTCAATCATTTTAATTTGAATTTTACCAGAAATTCGAATCTAGCAAGGGTTGCACAGTTTGGATATACCATTTGATATATCCCTTAGGATACAGTTTTTTGAAGCTAAAAATTTGTATTTATCTTGGTTTTAGTTCGATCTCTCTTTCTTTTTCATCGATGCAAACCTTAAAATGGTCAAAGAAGCCTTGACGTCCTAAAACTCCGGCAATTTTCCCATCTACCAAATTCCCATCTATAAATCCGCATCTTGTTTTTACTTCTTCCCCTCCAATGTTTATGTAGATGTTATCAAAATAATAGACCTTTGCGCCTCCACCGATACCACTAGTTTTGATCAGTTCGCCGTCTACTATATTGATTCCTAAAAAATCGGCAACATCTTTATCGAAAATACAATTATCCGCCCCAGAATCAATAAGCATCAGAAATGTCTTTTTATTCCGAGCGAGAAAACCATGGCATTTATGCCGTGGATGAGAGTGAATCTCGCGAAGCGAAGGAAGAAGATACCACGGTCTTCAGGCCGTGTGTAGTTTATTATCTTTAGCGTTAATGGCAACTGGGATCCAAGGAAATTGCAAGAATTTTTTCTTTGGATCTTGATTTGGAAGTTTAAAGTACGGAAATTTCACTACGGTGCTATCGGGCCGTAAGATTTGGCAGCACGCATCAAGATAGGGTCTTCAATTCCATGAGATTTCGCTTCACTAGTCGCACTCTTTATCGTCCTTCCGTGACCGACAACTTTTTTGTAGTCAGGAGAGAGTGCCATCCAACCACTCGTATATCTCTTTATTACTTTAGTTAAATCAATTGGTTTCATATAAGTATCAATTGTATCATTGCCAAACGGCAATTGCCTTACTGTAGACCTATTCAGCTTTAGTAGTCCATCCCTCCGCCAGGAGGCATAGACATCGGTTTTTCAGGTTCTTTTATGTCGGTAATTAGGGCTTCTGTCGTCAGGATCATCATAGCAATTGAGGCGGCATTCTGCAAAGCAGAACGGGTGACTTTAACCGGGTCAATAACTCCCGCTGTCACTAAATTTTCAAACTTTCCGTTTAGCGCATTTAAACCGATATCGCCCTGAGCCTTCTCGACCTCTTTGACTGCCCAGCCGGCATCAACCGCCGCATTTTCGGCAATTTTAGAAAGGGGCTTTTTAAGTGAATTTTTAACGATCTCCAAACCGATTCTTTCGTCGGTATTTAAGGCTGCAGCAATCAGTTTATCGACGACTTTTCTGGCACGGATCAGGGCTACCCCTCCGCCTACAACATAGCCTTCCTCGACTGCGGCTTTGGTAGCATGCACCGCATCATCGACTCTTTCTTTCTTCTCTTTAAGTTCAATTTCGGTTGCTGCGCCAACGTTGATTACTGCAACTCCGCCCGAAAGCTTGGCAAGTCTTTCTTCCAGCTTCTCGCGGTCAAAATCACTGTCTGTTGTTGTAATCTCGTTCTTGATTTGCTTAATTCTACCCTCAATTGCGGCCTTTGAGCCTTTGCCTCCTATGATTATCGTGTTTTCCTTGTCGGCAACGACACTGTCTGCTCTGCCTAAATCTTCAACCGTTACCGACTCTAATTTCCTTCCCATATCCTCTGAAATAACCATACCGCCTGTCAATGTTGCAATATCGTCAAGCATCTCTTTTCTGCGGTCACCAAATCCCGGAGCTTTGATTGCTAGAACATTAAAGGTTCCCCTGATTTTATTGACAACCAACGTTGCCAGAGCTTCACCTTCAACCTCATCTGCAATGATAACCAAATTCTTGGAAATTTTGACGAAGTTCTCCAGAAACTGGAGAAGATCATTAAGGGAAGTAATTTTTTGGTCGGTAATCAATATGTGGGCATCCTCAATCACCGCCTGCATTTTGTCGGGATCCGTTACAAAATAAGGTGAAACAAAACCGCGGTCAAACTCCATGCCTTCTTTATATTCAACAGAAAGCTCCAAACCCTTGCCTTCCTCAACGGTTACGACTCCGTCCGGTCCGACTTTCTGAAGAGCGTCTGCAATAAGCTTTCCGATTGCAGAATCGGCGGCAGAAATTGTGGCTATTTTCTCGATATCATCCTGGCCCACTACTTTTTTAGCCATTTTTTTAAGCTCTTCCACCACAGCCTCGCTGGCCTTTTCAACTCCCTTTTTGAGAGTCATGGGGTTAACGCCTGCAGTGATATTTTTGAGGCCTTCCTCAACCATGGCCTGCGCAAGAACAGTGGCTGTTGTGGTTCCGTCACCTGCTACATCTGAAGTCTTGGAAGCTGCTTCTTTGACGAGCGATGCACCCATGTTTTCGAATGGGTCTTCAAGCTCGATTTCCTTGGCAACGGTAACGCCGTCGTGGACTACGTTTGGAGCCCCCCATTTCTTGTCTAAGGCCACGTTCCTGCCTTTAGGGCCGAGAGTAGTTGCCACCGCGTTAGCGAGCTTATCAACGCCGCTTTTCAGCTTTGTTCTTGCTTCTTCTGCGTAGATTAATTGTTTAGCCATTTTATTTTGTGACTACTGCCATTAAGTCTTCGAATTTAATTAACAGTAATTCTTTGCCGTCGGCCTTGATTTCGTTACCGCCCCATTTTTTGTAAACCACTTTGTCTCCGGTTTTGACCGGACACTTGATGGTTTTTCCCTCTTCCACAAGATCATCGCCGCAGGAAAGTACTTTCCCCTCTTGGGGTTTTTCGTCGGCAGAATCAGGTAAAACTATTCCGGAGGCGGTTTTTGTCTCCTTAGGAACAGGTTCTATTAGGACATATCCGGCTAATGGTTTTAGCATTTCAAATTTAATAATCTAATTGATAAAAAAATGGCAGTTTTAGAATAAAAATCGTAAGCAGTTATTGCTTGCGACTGCTAACATTTTAACGGAGATTTTTAATTTGTCAAGCCCTGAAACTTTAGGTTCAGGGCGCAGACCCCGTAAAAATCGCTCTTCGAGCCATGTATGGATAATACTGTAAAGGCGAGAAGTAAGATTCGACGGGGTCAATCCCCGAACTACTTTACCTTGGTTTCCTGCTCTTTTTAAATCGAGAAACCGCATCCATAAAGGCAATATAAAGGGGGTGAGGTCTTAAGGGCCTTGATTTTAATTCCGGATGGAACTGTACCCCTACAAAAAACGGCTGATCTTTTAACTCCATTGCCTCTACAAGTTTCCCGTCCTTTGTAGTTGATGAAATAATCATGCCGTTTTTTTCAAAAATATCTTTATATTTATTGTTAAATTCGTATCTGTGGCGATGGCGGTCGGCTCCTGTTACCGACTTATATGCATCAGCAAACTTTGTTCCTTTTTTAGCCTTCCAGTCCCAAGAACCCAAACGCTGTGTCCCACCTAAATTATGATACTTAACCAGCTCTTTCTGGCTTTTCATCACGTCGATTATTGGATGCTTGGTTTTGGGATTAATCTCCGTCGTATTGGCATCTTTGTAACCCAAGACGTTTCTGGCAAACTCCACAGCCGCCTGCTGCATACCGTAGCATAGGCCAAAGTAGGGAATTTTGTTTTCGCGGGCGAATTTGATAGCCGATACTATTCCCTCAACTGCCCTCGAGCCGTACCCTCCGGGTACGACAATACCGTCAAAATTTTTCAAAATATCTACCCCTTCTTTCTCAATATCTGTTGAATCGATCCATTTCATTTTAGGTTTAAAATCGAAAAGCGGCGCGGCGTGCTTTATTGACTCAATTACGGAAAGATAGGCATCGGAAAGGGTAAAATCACCGGTTGTAAAATACTTGCCGACCATGGCAATTTTGGCAACTTTTCTGGCAGTTAAAGCACGGTTGACCATTACTTTCCAGTCGGCAAGATCGCTTTTTCTGGGTTTGGTACTTAATTTGGAAAGGATTTTATCGGAAAGATTTTGGTTTTCAAAATTCAGGGGAATCTGGTAAATGTTTTCGACGTCCGGTGCCGAAATTATGTTTTCCGGTTCAATTCCGCAGGAAATGGCAATCTTTTCCCTTCTTTTTTCGTCAACCGCAAAAGAAGACCTTGCCAAAACAAAATCGGCGTGGATTCCGGATGACGCCAACTGCAGAATGGACATTTGGGCCGGCTTTGATTTCATTTCGCCGATTGATGACGGAATCGGCAAGTATGTCAGGTGGACATGCAAAACATCGCGGGGATACTTTAGTTTCAGAAGACGATTTGCCTCCAGATAAAGCATGTTTTGGTATTCGCCGACGGTCCCGCCGACTTCGATTAAGACAATTTCTGCCCTGTTGACCTTTGCGCACTTTAAAATACGGTCGGTGATTTCCCTGGGCGGATCCTGAAAGAACTCGACGGTTTTGCCTTCGTAACCCAACTCCCGTTCTCTTTCGATTACGGCCTTAAAAACCTGCCCTGTAGTTATATAATTTGTTTTGTTTAAACTTTGGTCTAAAAACCTTTCGTAATTTCCTAAATCCTGATCGCATTCCATGCCGTCGTCCAGAACAAAAACTTCACCATGTTCGATTGGGTTTAAGGTACCGGCGTCAACGTTGAGGTAGGGGTCTGCTTTAATTGCAGTAACCTTGAATCCACGGGATTTTAGAAGCAGGGCGATGGCAGAAGTTGCAACGCCTTTGCCTATTCCGGAAATCACGCCGCCTGAAACAAAAATGAATTTAGTTCTTGACATAAAAAAATCCCCTTTCGCTAAAGCTACAGGGGACTTGCTACATTCATGTTAACTGAATGTGGCCCGCCTTAATTTTCTCAAAGCGAGACTCGCTTTGTCAATAATTAATCCTTGACATTTTTCAAAGTCTTATAGTATTATTCCTCAGCTATGTCACTTTTTATTGAAGGTGGAAGGCAAAATCTCCGGCAGTTGGAAGCAATCAAAACTGCCAATGAAGAAATATTCAATACAGCAATTGATCTTTTACGAGAACATGGCAGTCCTTATAAAGAAATGCTTTTGTTCAGATACCGAGTCATTGAACATACGGTGAATTCCAGAGAACCTTCGGTAAAAGTCGTTATTGCAGCAGGCGCAAATCTCGATAAAGCGAGGTCTGTCTATCTTGAAGTTGAAGGCCAGAATCCAATCCAAGTGTACAAAAAGGGAAGAAAAGGACACACGAGATTTAAAGGTGTTTACTATACAAACAGTCTCTCAAATATGGAGTTTACAAGGGTTCCTGATCGGGCCGTACAGCTTATTTCTGGTTATAGTAGAGTTCTCGGTCTACTCGGAAAAGAACTTCCATCAAAATAGTGCGGAATTAATCCCGATTATCTCCTAAATCCCCAACTTTTTAAGTCTTTTTTTATACTCCGAGATTATCCAATCCTGAGTGTTTTTTGGGTGGAAAAACAGCTGGGTTTTGCCGATTCTTTCCGTGGTGATTTTGGATTTCATGTAGGAAAGCTGTAATGAGCGAAGAACTCGCTCGGTTATAAGTGCTAAGTTATTAGTTATAAATTGAAAGGACTTGTGACTTGGAACTTGTGACTTAGAACTTGTGACTTTCTCCGGTTGCCAATTAGGTAAATACTTCTTGACCCACTTATTTGCATCAATAAACTTTTTATACGTCCCGCCCCGATCCCATAAAAGTTTCATTTGGCAAATCTCGTGAGCCGTATAAACGTTGCGGTCTCTAATTGATAAAGCCGACTCGTCAAGAAACATGTTTAAACAAGCACGGTCTGAAATTTTTTGTCCTGCCGGGTCTCTTTTGAACGGCAATAGAAGCAGGTTTGCCAAAAATCGGGTGGTCCAAAGCAAATTCTTTGAAGTCACAATCACCAAATCAATATCGTCCCCCTTGCTGCTATTTCTCATCGAGAGGGCACCTGAAACAGCAACGAGTTTGACTGAAGGAATAACCTTGAGTAATCCGGCAAAAAACGCGGCCCTTTCTAGCTTCTGCTGAGAGTACTTTGCCCGCAGTTTACGTATTCGGACAATCTTTTGGCGGTCTTTCAAAAAAAAGTACCCGTTGTTCGCGCCGACTTTTCCTATGACTCTGAGGCTCCCCAGCCCTCTCGCGATAGACTCCTCACCTGCCTTTTTTTTGATAAGCAAATTGGCAGTCTCAGATAAATCTAACGGATAGCCAAAAATATCATGATAAACCAAGGTCGAAAGTATTGCGGAGGAAAGATTCATTCGACAAACGTTGAGCAGGACTATTTGTTGAGGATTATATACTATTTATCTTTTACTTGGCGCCGAATCTTTGAAGTATCGTTTCGACGTTTTTGGCAGTTATTTCAAGTGCGTCTGCGGCACGCGCACCTTTCAAAACGCTATTTATGGCATCCTCATAAGCTTTGATTATCTGGTCATTCAAACCGTTGTCAAACGTGCGTGAAGCCATCGGTGCAGATCTCATATACGGCGCATCGGAAATGAACGCTCCAAGGAGCGGGTCTGAGGCGATTTTTGGGGCCATAGAAACTTTAGGGTAAGGCTCACCGAATATCCTACCAGGAGTTTTTGCAGCCTCCGAGTAAAGCTTAACTAAAACGTCTTCCTGCTGAAGGTATTTAACAAACTCCCACGCTTCTTTTTGATGACTGCTTTTGGCAGAAACGCCCTCTGCCCAATAACTGGCCCAAGCAACCCTGCCTCCTTCCAGCTGAGGAACAGGCGCCACCTGAAACTTCAAAAGCGGATTATTGTTTCTGATTTCGATTGCTCTCCAGCTTGGTCCAAAATACATCGCCAAATTTCCGCCGGTAAACGCAACCGTCGACGAGGGCAGTGAAGAATCCCAAACCCTGCTTTCGCCTCTTGCAAAACTAACAAAGTAGTCCAAAGCGTCAGCTGTCTGCTGTCCGGTGGGCAGTTTGGGATCCCCTCCGTTTTGCAAAATCATCATCCCTAAGATGTCTGAAAAGTGGTCGACATTTGACGCAGTCCCTATGGCAACTCCCGCTGTTGTAATATTGCCGGCCGGACCCCTGACCGTCAATTTGGCGACAATATCCGCAAGCTCCTGCCACGTCTTCGGAGGCATGGTTATACCAGCCGCATTAAAAATTTCCTCGTTCCAAAAAAGCCCAAGACCGTCTATCTCCAGAGGCACACCGACGAATTTCTTTTGGGAATTTCGCAAATCTGAAGACACGGTAGGGTAAAAATTGTTCCTAAATTCATTGCTGGAGACAACATCTGCGGGAACTTCGGAAAGTATGCCTTGGAGCACCGGTACCCAGGTATTGTGGAACCTGAAAATATCTGGACCCTTGCCTGCCTCTGTCTGACTTTGCAGACTTTCCCTGTACTGCTGGTGCGATTTTTTCTCATAAACAATGGTCACGTTCGGATGATCCTTTTGATAGTCAGAAATTATCTGATTTATATTTGCCGCTGATTCCCACAACCCCCAATAGGTAAGAGAAACTTGGCCTTGGTCTTTGATACCGGGAATAAATCTGCAGCCTGAAAGAATCAGTGCAAACAGAATTACCAGAATTACCTTTTTCAAAAGAAATTTCATGAGCTTTGAACTGCGCTTTAAGTCTATAATATCATAGGTACATGGAAGCTTCGACAAAGAAAAGACTGATAGCCTCGGGCTTTATTCTGTTGACCCTTTTTGTTATTCTTTTTGTATTTTTAAACTATTATTTTAGAAGCAGAATCGCGCCGAATGTTCAAATCGGTAACGTCAATCTTACAAACAAAAAAGCTGATAACGCACAAGAGTTGATTGCTTCCGAACTTACCGCCTTCACAAATTCTCCCGTTACTTTTTACATTGAGGGCGTCTCCGTGAAGTCTGATTTGCAGTCGCTTGGCATAAAAATCGATGAAGCAGAAACACTGGAGATTGCAAAAGGATTGGGCAAAAGCCCGAATACCTGGGGAAACATTGTTTTTTGGCTGGAGTCTCCCTTTGTTAAAAGACAGATTTCGCCGCAATATTCCCTTGATATCTCAAAATTTACAGAAACCACAGGCGCAATTTTTTCTGAATTTGAAACGGAACCTCAAGAGGCAGCGATTATTTTTAAAAACGGGACTTTTGAAATTCAGGAGGGACAGCCGGGAACTCTTATAAATCAGGCGAAACTCGCCTCAGACCTTAAAAAAAACATAGCTGGCCTATCACATTTCGCGATCAATTTAGAAATAACCGCTTCAGAACCCGCCTTCAAAGCCGCTCAAGCACAAAATGCGCTTCTAAAAGTCAGCGAGATTGCCAAAAATCATATCGTCCTTACCTACGGCAATCAGAAGTGGCAAATTTCAGGCAAGGATCTTGCCGACATGCTCGATTTTAAACCCGATAATCAACTAACACCACAAAACACCAAAATAAGCATAATCTCAAATTCCCTCGTTGTAAAAAGTGCAAAACTTGCAGATAATCCAGACTCTAACCTGAAAGTTTTACTTTCACCAATTAAAATCAACGCATTTGTAGACGAAATCGCAGGCTCAATTAATACTCCAACAGTCAAT
>Ga0209210_1001134_pt1 | contig 23593 bp, 16 predicted proteins | sample RifGroA1_FD_183991 | JGI IMG/M metagenome (GOLD analysis project Ga0209210, IMG submission 183991) | Contaminated groundwater microbial communities from Rifle, Colorado, USA - Rifle Groundwater A1 (SPAdes) (version 2) | ecosystem: Environmental > Aquatic > Deep subsurface > Groundwater >...
TATACCATTCGCGTTGTTACCGAAATTATGTCCGGCAATGGTTCTACCTCCCAGGCCTCTGTCTGTGGTAGTTCCCTCGCCCTGATGGACGCCGGTGTCCCCATCAAAAAACCGGTGGCCGGTATCGCCATGGGTCTCATTACCGACGAGAAGATGAAATATGTCACCCTCAGTGACATCGCCGGTATCGAAGACCACCTCGGTGATATGGACTTCAAAGTCGCCGGCACTCGCGACGGTGTCACCGCCATGCAGATGGACGTTAAAATCCCCGGTGTCACCGCCGAAATTCTCGAAAAAGCGATTGCTCAAGCGCGCGTTGGTCGTCTCGCGATCCTCGACAAAATGACCGCCGTTATCGACGCGCCCCGCGCCTCCGTTAGTGTCTACGCCCCGAAGGTCGCCAGTACCAAGATTCCCACCGACAAGATTGGTGAGCTGATCGGGCCGGGCGGCAAAATGATCCGTCAAATCCAGACCGACTTTGGCGTCGAGATCAACGTTGATGAGGACGGCAGTGTCACTGTCACCGGTATGGATGAAGCCAAGGTAGCTCAGGCCAAAGCCTACATCGATGGACTGATGGCGACCGCCGAAATCGGCAAGATCTACACCGGCACCGTTACCCGGGTTGAGCCCTATGGCGCCTTTGTCCAGATTCTCCCCGGCAAGGACGGTCTCGTTCATGTTTCCCGCATGAGCCGAGAGTATGTCGCTGATGCCAATACTGTTGTCAAGGTTGGCGATACCGTCACGGTCAAATGTTATGAAGTCGATTTTCAAGGCAGAATCAATCTCACCATGCTCCTCGAAGGTGACCACACGGGGGGTCATTCAAGAGAAGGTAGTGATCGCGGCCCCCGCCCGGTAGGCCGCCGACCTATGAGCGATCGACCTCAGCGGGACGATTCTTCTTTCAAGCGCTTCCGTGACCACCGCTAAAAATTACTCCTCGGACGGTGGGAAAAGTTTCTCCTGGGACGGTGGACCGTACTCGGGATTCCTCCCAGGTGAAACCGATTGTATATACTTAAAACAGATATGGATACTGCCCAGGACTTAGTCAAGAAAGATCTTGATGTCCTTTACCAAAAATTGGCGGGAGTCAGTTTACCCCCGGAATTGGCCGACAAAGCCAAGTCGATGGTTGACCGCCTCCAGCGGATGTTCAATCAGGGCTTTTACTCAGAGGAATTTGAAAAAACTAGTCACTATATCGATTGGATTACGGCCCTTCCTTGGGACAAACGGGTTGACAAACCGATTGATCTGACCCTGATCAAGGCCACCCTCGACAAGAACCACTACGGCATGGACTCGGTTAAGGAAAGGATCTTGGAGTATATGTCAGTTTTGAAACTGCGTACCGAAAGGGGGCTGGGTACCGCCCGGGCGCCGATCGTTTTTCTGGTCGGTCTGGTCGGTACCGGCAAGACCTCCTTCGCTTACGCCCTTTCCGAGGCCCTCGGCCGGCCCATTGCCCGCATTCCCTTCGGTGGTATGGGCAGTGCCCGCGACCTTCGCGGCCAAAGCCGTTTGCACCTTGAATCAGAACCCGGTTCCATTATCAAAGCCCTGCGTCAGGTCCAGGTCAAAAACCCGATTATTCTTCTCGACGAAATCGACCGCGTCACCGAAGAAGCCCGGGCGGACATCATGGGTGTTTTAGTCGAACTGCTTGACCCCGGCCAAAACAACCGCTTTGTCGATCATTACCTCGACTATCCCGTCGATCTGTCGGAAGTTTTGTTCATCGCTACCGGCAACAACACCAGTAACGTCGCCACCGCTGTCATGGACCGTCTCGAACCGATCATGATGCCCAGCTACACCGACACCGAGAAAATCAAGATTGCGGAGGATTATCTCTTACCCAAAGCGGAAGCCGAAGCCGGTCTGGAAGCAGGGACGCTGACTATCGACCCCTCCCTTTGGCCCCAGATCGTCCGCCCTTTTGGTTACGACGCCGGTATCCGTACCCTCAACCGGACCATTGCCGGTATTACTAACAAAGTTGCCAGGCAAATCATTGAAGGCCAGGTCAAGACCATTCACATTACGCCTGACAACATCAAACAATTCTTACCCAAGTGGTAGAAAACAATTATGAATACACTTAAACTCATCCCCCTCGGGGGACTCGGAGACGTTACCAAAAATATGTACGTCTACGAATATGGCAACGATCAAATCGTCGTCGACTGCGGCATTGGTTTTCCCAATAACTCTGCTCTTGGTGTCGACGTCGTCATTCCCGATATTAGTTACTTAGAGAAACCAGGCAAAAAACTGCACGGCATCGTTCTCACCCACGGTCACCAGGACCACATCGGCGGTTTGCCTTACATTCTGCCCCGCTTGCCGGGTGTTCCGGTCTATGGTTCGACCCTGTCGATTGCCCTGGCCGAAGAAAAGGTTCGCGAATTTGGTCTGACCAACAAAATGCAGGCCGTCGAAAACCATCTTAAGCTAGGTCCTTTTGACATCGAGCTGATCCATGTCACCCACAGTATCCCCAACTGCAAGCATCTTTATATCAAGACCCCGGGCGGGACGGTCTATCACGGCGCCGATTACAAATTTGACCTCACCCCGATCGACAACCGACCGGCCGACTTTACCAGTATCGCCCGTGTCGGCGCCCAAGGCGTCGACCTGATGCTGACCGACTCTCTTCGTGTCGAAACCCCCGGTTTTACGCCTTCAGAAAGAACCCTTTTAAACGCCATTGATGCGGCGGTCCGGACTTCAACCGGGAAAGTAATCTTTACCACCATCTCTTCCTCGATCTCCCGTATCGACATGGCTATCCAGGCGGCTATCCGTTACAACCGCAAGGTGGCCCTGGCCGGCCGCTCCGTGGCTCAAAACGTCGAAGCCGCCGCTAAATGCGGTTACATCAAGGTTCCTAAAGATGCCCTCATCGACGTCAAACAAATCAACCGTTACAAACCCCACCAAGTGGCCATTATCATTGCTGGTTCAATGGGTCAGGAGGGGAGCGCCATGCAGCGTCTGGCCGCCGGCGAACACCAATTTATTAAATTAAAGCCGAAAGACCACGTCGTCATCAGTGCTGACGCTATCCCCGGCACCGAAGGTAATGTCTTTGGTTTGATCGACACTCTCTACAAGCAGGACGTTCGGGTCAGTTACTCCGGCAGCACTCCGGGCTTGCACGTTTCCGGTCACGGCCACCGCGGCGATCTGGCTCTTTTGGCCCGCCTCTTAAAGCCGCGAAATATCATTCCCATCGGTGGCACCATTCGCCATATGTATCTTTACCGCGAGTTAGCTATGGAGATGGGCTACACCCCCGAACAGGTTTTATTGCCGGAAAACGGCCAGGTTATCGGTATTGAAAATCACCAGATCAAAGTCGTCGGTCGGGTTGAGGTTAAAAATGTTTATGTTGACGGCCTCGGTATTGGCGACGTCGGCCATGTCGTCCTCCGCGATCGCAAACTTCTGGCCGCCGATGGCATTCTAATGGCTGTCGTCCCGATCAACTCGGAAACCGCCGAAGTCTCCGGCGAAGTCGAAATTGTCTCCCGCGGTTTTGTTTATCAAAAAGAAGCTGGCGATCTGATCAAGAACACCCAGAAACAAATTACCGCCACCATCAAGGATATGCGCGGCCGCCCGGTCACCGACTGGAACTTTTTAAGGCGCAAGATCGAGGACACCCTCGAACGCTTCCTCTATCAGGAAACCCAGCGCCGGCCGATGATCATCGCCGTCGTCATCGAGGTCTAAACTTTCCGCCTGCCGACTCATAGGCTTCGGATTGCCTGCGGTAGTACAATCAACAACTAAATGAGAGAATATTCTCTCGAGTTTCCTTCTCGAGAACTAGCCATTGAATTGTTGTGCCTGGATTCCCTCGGAGAGGTCGACCAGAAACGCGTTCTAGATTTTGTCACCTATAACGGCGATTTTGACCCCAAACTTATTGCCAAGGCGGTTGGCAGAAACATCTTATTTCCCCTCATCGAATCGATCGGTTCGCTTGATACAGTTCAAATCTCCGGAGCTGGATACTTCGACTTTGGCATCACTGATAATGATGGAAAACAAGCTATACTTATCCCAGACAGCGGTTCGATTCGTCCACCCCAAGAAGACACCGATCGCTTCACCCACACCACCACCGTCGTTATTGGAGGGGAAACAACAAGTCTGGTGCAACAGTCTCCACTGGGATCATACACAGAGAAGGCCGCCAGAGAAAAATTTACCAACTCTATACGAGCCGCCCGACTTATCAAGACTGCCAACTGTCCATTTCTTGTGCCTTTGCCAATCGCCAGAATCCATTATTCGAATATCCCCGACGGCCAGGGTGGAAGGCAAAGCGCGCTGGTTTGGGGTTGTCCCGCAAGGGGTGCCCGCGCAGAAGATTTGATCCGTCCGTTACTTGAACTGGCAACAGTAAACACCAATAAAAAACGGGAGGTAATCGTTATCGAAAAATTCTCGACCTATTTTCTGTCGCTACTTCACACCATGGGAAGTTCAGCCCGTTTCCTGCACGAACAAGGTCTTTGCCATTATCAAATGACATATGGGAATGTTTCGCCCCTACTAAAAGATCAGCACGGAAAACCCAAAATATGTCTCTACGATTGGGAAACACTATTGCCAACAGATGCAACCAATCCTCTCCTCGCCCGGGGATACGATATGTCCACTGTCTTGGGTTCCAATTCAGCAATTTTAGAGTTGTTGGCTAACCGAATCAAACTATCGCCCGAAACACTAATAACTCTGGGTTACAACTCTTTTCTCCACTTTCTTTCGGGATACACTGGCCTGGATCCAGAAGGAGTGCATTCCAGATTGGAATTAACTCGAGACGAGATATCTAAAACATTTCTCCCACCACAAAAAATCTTGGCCCTGATGGTTGACACAGTTCTTCCCAAAATCGACAGTTAAACCCTTGGCCCCAACCTCATCACTTCTGGTTTATACTAGGTACGTATGGCCCGGAAAAAAGGACGTCGTTCTAAACCATTTGCTCTTTCTTTAAAAAAAGAAACCGTCAACTCAATTCTGGCCGTCATGATTATCGGTCTGGGTGGCCTGATTTCGGTCTCTTTCTCTCGCCAGGGTGTCATTCTTGAGAAAATCAATACTCTCGGCAGTCAATTCCTCGGTTGGCCCCTGATTTTCCTCCCCTTCGTTTTCGTCTCCGGCGGCCTGGTTCTAACCAAAGTTAAGTGGGGTATCGCCAGCCCGCACGTTTTCCTGGGTAGTCTGATTACCCTGCTCTCGCTGACGGGCTTGACCAAAGCGGGGACAGTCGGCAACCAGCTTTTCTTGTCTGTCGCCTCTCTGATCACTTCTCCCGGGGCCTATGTTTTTTACGTTATTGGTCTTGCCATCGGTTTTCTCATTCTCTTTGAAACCTCAATCGAAGATATTTCTCTCGCTCTCGAAAATCTTTTCAAATTCATCAGGAAATCCGGCGCCAAAGTTACCGCCATTGGCGAAAGGGGCATTACTCTTGGTGGCGGCAAGATCAAAGTCAAGGGTCTAACCGGAGAGGGGCCGGTACTCCCCGAGGACGCCACCGCCAGAGTGAAAGAAGGTAAGAAAAATGACATCTTGGTTAACGATCTCAAGAGTCCAAGGATAGGCCAGTTGAGAGGCCGTCAGGCGAGCGAACTCACTATCTGGCAATCGCCCCCCTTATCGCTTCTTTCAGATGAGAAGCAAGGCAAGGCCGACCGCGGCGACCTGAACGCTAACGCCGCCACTATCGAAAAAACGCTCGATTCTTTCGGCATTCAGGCCAAGATTATCGAAATTAACTGCGGTCCGGCTGTCACCCAGTACGCCCTCGAAGTCGCTCTCGGCACCAAGCTGTCAAAAATCAGCGCCCTCCAGTCTGACCTCGCCCTCGCCCTGGCCGCCCCCCAGGGCCAGATCCGCATTGAAGCCCCGATTCCCGGCCGTTCCCTCGTCGGCATTGAAATTCCCAACCGCAGCCTGGAATTCGTCAGCCTCAAACAAATGCTCACCTCTGAAGTAATGACCAAGAACCAGAGCAAAACCGCCGTCGCTCTCGGCCTGGATGTTTCCGGTCAGCCAATGATCGCCGATCTCTCCAAAATGCCCCACGTTCTGGTTGCCGGCGCCACCGGTTCCGGCAAATCAGTTCTCGTCAACGCCTTCATCGCTTCGATTCTCTTCCGCGCCTCCCCCGACGAAGTCAAGTTCATCATGGTCGACCCCAAGCGGGTTGAGCTGACTGGCTACAATGGTATCCCTCATCTCGTCACCCCCGTCATTGTCGAGCCCGAAAAAGTCGTCAACGCCTTAAAATGGTCTCTCGGCGAGATGGAAAGCCGCTACAAACTTTTTGCCGAGGTTGGCGTCAGGAATATTGCCGCCTACAACGAACTCTCCGGTTTTCAAGCCATGCCTTACTTGGTCATCATCATCGATGAGTTGGCCGATATTATGTTATTAGCCCGAAACGAAGTCGAAAATGATATCACTCGCCTAGCCCAAATGGCCCGCGCCGTCGGTATTCATCTCATCCTGGCCACCCAGCGCCCCTCCGTCGACGTTATTACCGGTTTAATCAAAGCCAATATCCCCTGTCGTATCGCCTTCAACGTTACCTCGATGGTCGACAGTAAAGTCATCATCGACGGCCCGGGTGCGGAAAAACTTCTTGGCCGCGGCGATATGCTCTACGTCCCGCCCGACCAGGCCAAGCCGAAACGGATTCAGGGTGCCTTTGTCAAGGATAAAGAAATTACCGATCTGATCAACTACCTTCGCAGTACCGGCATCGATCCTCAGTACAACGACGCCGTTACCAAGCCCCAGGCAAACAAAAGATCTTTCCAAGCCGCTAATGGCCAGAACCTTGGAGAGATCGACGAATTATTTGAAGAAGCCACCCGCTTCTGTATCGAAGCGAACAAGGCCTCCGCCTCACTACTTCAGCGGCGCCTCTCGATCGGTTACGCCCGCGCCGCCCGGATCATCGACCAGCTTGAGCAGGCGGGGATCGTCGGCAAAGGCGAGGGCGCCAAACCCCGGGAGGTATTGATCACCAACGCCGACGACTTCTTCAGCCGCACTAACCCCGGATGAAAACTATCGGTGAAATAATTCGCACTTCCCGCGTCGGTCACGCCCTAAGCGAGCAGCAGCTTTCCGGTCTTACCCGAATTGATGCCAAATATATTCAGGCGCTTGAGGAAAATGATTTTCAGAAACTTCCCTCTGCCACCTTTACCAAAGGCTTCGTCAGGAATCTCGCCCAAGCGCTTGGTAAGAATCCGGACGAATGGGTCGCCCTCCTCCGCCGCGATTATCAGGCCGCAACCGTTCCCATATCTTCGGTCTCCCCACCCCGTCACCAGCCCAAATTCTCTCTCGCCTCGCTCTTTCAATCGCAAATGGCGCTTCTCCTTCTCGGCAGTTTAGCCTTTGTCATCTATCTTGGTTTCCAATATCGAGCCGTCATTACCCCACCGGCGTTGGCTGTGATCAATCCCCAAAAAGACGCCGTTACCATCTCCCCGGTAACCATCGAGGGCAAGACCGTCTCCGGCGCCACCGTCACCATCAACGACGATCTGAAAATTAGCCCCGACTCTTCCGGTTATTTCGCCGCTAAGCTCAATTTTTCCCCCGGTCAAAACGAAATCAAAGTTTCCGTCACCAATCGCTTCTCCCGTACCACCACCAAGGTCATCCCCATTACCATCGTCAGCCAATAACTTGCTATACTAAATCCATGCCCCTGCCCCAAATCGTCAGCCTGGTCGCTATTTCCGTCCTGACCGCCGTCGCTACCGTTATTGGCATCCAAATCATCCTCCTCCTCAAAGAAATCAAACATACCCTCAGTAAACTCAATGGTGCCATCGACACCACCGAAACGGCCATGAAAAGCTTCGCTGTCCCCATCAGCAATGTTTTGGGAGTCGTCGAGGGTCTCAAACAATCGACCAAACTCATCGAGATTTTTTCCAATTTCCTCAATCGTCACAGCGACCCCAAGCCACCAATCATTATGCAGACTCCGTTATGACCGAAATGAAGGGCAGTCCCGATAACTCACTCGGCAGTTTTATGTTTGGTCTCACCATCGGCGTCCTCGGCGCTCTTCTTTTGGGCACCGAAGACGGCCGCAAAACCGCCAAGAAACTGCTTCACTCCATGTCTGAAGGACTGGAAAAAAACGAAGATCTCTTTCAGGAGGCAAAAGATATTGTCAGTCATACCGTCAGCCAAATCGGCAGTCACGTCACCCCCCCCGTCGAGAGCCTCTCCGATCAGTCGACCGGTTTTAACGAATATCCGCCCCCGCCGCCCCCTTTGACCAACCGCCCGGCGCGGACCCCCACCTACTTCACCAGTGGCGGTGAATCTCTCCTGCCCTAAAATCGTGAGCTATAATGGGCCCATGTTGACGGGCAATGATTTACGCCAAAAATACCTCGATTTTTTTGCCAAGCGCAATCATCAGATAATTCCTTCTGCCCCAATTGTTACCGAGGGTGATCCGACGACTTTGTTTACCGGTTCCGGTATGCAGCCGATGATGCCTTACTTGCTGGGCCAAACCCATCCTTTGGGAAAACGGTTGTGCGATAGTCAAAAGTCTTTTCGTTCCGGTGATATTGAAGAAGTGGGGGACAACCGACATCAGACTTTTTTTGAAATGCTTGGTAACTGGTCCCTCAGCGACTATTTCAAAACAGAACAGCTGTCTTGGTTTTTTGAGTTTCTCACCAAAGAAGTTGGTCTCGACCCCAAAAGGCTCTACGTATCTGTCTTTATCGGCGACAAAACTAACGGCGTCCCCAAAGACCATGAGTCGATCGCCATCTGGCAAAAACTCTTCGCTGGCGTTGATATCCAGGCCAAAGAAGTCGATCTTGACACCGAGGAAAACGGCGCCCAAGTTGGCCTGCAAGGTGGTCGAATTTTTGCCTACGGGGTCAAAAAGAACTGGTGGGCCAGAAACGGCGCTATTCCTTCGACCATGCCCGCGGGTGAACCGGGTGGCCCTGACAGCGAGGTCTTTTACGACTTCGGCACCCCTCATGACCCAAAGTTTGGCCGGCAGTGTCATCCCAACTGCGACTGCGGCCGTTTCCTCGAAATCGGCAACTCCGTCTTCATGCTCTATCAAAAACAGGCCGACGGCTCGCTCAAAGAGCTCTCCCAGAAAAACCTTGATTTCGGCGGCGGGCTCGAACGCATCCTCGCCGCCGCTCACCATGACCCCGACGTTTTCAAAATCGATTTGCTCTTTCCAATTATCGAAGCGACTGAAAAAATCTCTGCCAAAAAGTATGCCGAAAATGCTTCTGTCATGCGTATTATCGCTGATCACTTGAAAGGTACGGTCATGTTGATTGCCGAGGGTTTAGAACCGAGTAACAAGCAACAGGGCTACGTTCTTCGCCGTCTGCTGCGCCGGGCTGTTCTCAAACTCACCCAGTTAAAGACCAATCTCACCGGTTCTGATCTTAGTCAAATTGTCGAGTCGGTTTTCGATATTTATGATGGTGTCTATCTCGACAAAAAACAAGACTTATCTCGGGTCGGTCAGGCGATTATTGCCGAGACAGAGCGTTTTCAGAAGACACTTGCCAAAGGGCTGCGGGAGCTGGAAAAACACCCTGACATCACTGGCAAAGTCGCCTTTGATCTTCTCGCGACCTACGGTTTTCCCTGGGAGCTAACCCTCGAGATCGCCGCAGAAAAAGGGCAAGTCGTTGACCGAAACCAGTTTGCAGAGGAGTTTAAGAAACATCAGGAACTTAGCCGCACCGCTTCCGCCGGCATGTTCAGGGGGGGCTTGGCCGATCACTCGGAAACGGTGACCAAATACCATACCGCCACCCATTTATTACAACAAGCCCTCCGAGATGTCTTGGGAGACCATGTTCATCAGGCGGGCAGTAACCTCACTAACGAGCGGCTCCGCTTTGACTTCAGCCACGATAAAGCCCTAACTCCCGACCAGGAAAAGGCAGTTGAAAAAATTATTAATCAGCAAATCACCGCCGACCTTCTAGTTACCCAGAAAGAAATGGCCTATGATGAAGCCATCAAAACTGGAGCCCTGGCTTTTTTCAAGGAAAAATATCCGGCCAAAGTGACCGTTTATCACATCGGCGACTACAGCCGGGAACTTTGCGGCGGGCCCCATGTGGCGCACACCTCCGAAATTGGTAAGATAAAAATAGTTAAACAAGAATCGCTTGGTAGCTCGCTTCGTCGAGTCTACTTAAAACTACTCGCCTAATCTAGCCATGTTCAATAACCTGTTTACTCCCAAGAACAAAAAAACCGATCGCGAACTGTTTCTGGCCATCGAAATCCACGAGTCGCTCATCAAAACAGCCGTCTGGCAAGTTGAAGACGAAAAGGCCTCGATCGTTTCTCTCGGTAGTTACGAACTTTGGGATTCAGAAGACTCACTCATCAACGGCACCGACGCTTCCTTAACCGAAGCGATCAAAGGACTCGATAGCCAGCCTGACCGGGTTATTCTGGGACTGCCCGAGTCTTGGTTGGTCGATAACAAAGTTCATCCCACCAAGCAAAAAGTAATCAAGCGGCTAAAAGACGACCTAGCCATCAGGCCTATTGGCGTCGTCACCATCACCGAGGCCGTCATCCGTCACCTGAAGGAACAAGAGGGAATTCCACCGACGGCGATCTTACTTGAAATTTATCCCAGTAAAGTCATCGTTACCCTTGTCAATATTGGCGAAAAGCAGGCAATCGAAGAAGTTGGTCGTTCCGACGATCTGGCCCGTGACGTTGAGGAGGGCCTGGCCCGTTTCGACGCCGAGAAACTTCCCGCTCGTTTTATTTTGACCAATGGCTCCGACCTCTCGGATGAAGAACAGCAGATTGTTAGCTATCCCTGGACGGAAAAGTTGCCCTTTATTCATATCCCGAAGGTTCAGGTCCTTCCCATCGACTTTTCCATCCGCGCCATCGCCCTTTCCGGGGGCGCTGAAGCCGCCAAATCTTTGGGTATCGAGATTGCCGAGGAAAATCAACCCCAAGCCGAGCCGGCCCAAGATAGCGCCGTCGAAAGCGTCACTAGTGATTTTTCCTCTCTCGGTTTCAAGCTCGAGGGTGAAGAAGAAGCACCCTCTGAAACCACTGAAACCTTAGCCGAAGAACCAACCCCAAAAACCGGTTTGCTTTCCAAATTCGGGAAACTTCGTCTCGGCCAGCTGTCCTTGCCTCGGCCAAGGCTACCCGCCCTTAATTTTTCTCCCCGCGCCTTGTTATTTGCACCCCTTGTTCTACTGGTTCTTCTTACTCTTTCAATAACCGCCTACTACTTTCTCCAGGGCCGGGTCAAAATTACCCTCGCCGTTTCCCCGGCGCGTCGGGATCAAGTCATTGATATAGCGATTGGCACTAACCCGGTCGCTGATCTCTTGACCGTCCCCGCTACCAAAAAGACTATTTCCGCCAAGGCCTCGGATAGTCTGTCAACGACCGGCGAAGCGGTCGTTGGTGAGAAGGCGACTGGGAAAGTGGATCTCTTTAACTACGCTAGTCAACCAATTAGTCTAAAGACCGGCACTAAAATTATTTCCGGCAACCTCAACTTCACCCTTGACGGTGCTGTTACCATTGCTAGTTCCAGCGGCGTCATCGATGACAAGGGCAATCGACCGCCCGGTAGTACAGTCGCGAATGTTGCCGCCACCAGGATCGGGGCCGAGCATAATCTAGACAAGGGAACGCTGTTCACGGTTGATACCTACCCCCAATTATCTTTACTGGCTCGTTCCAGCTCAGCTTTTGCTGGGGGAACTTCTCGGACCGTCAAAGCAGTCGCTAAAGAAGACCAGGAAAAACTATTGGCCGCTGTTAGCGAAAAGATCAAGGCCGCCATCGACGATCAGTTAAAGAAGGAGGACCCCGACAACCGCTCTCTTGCCGTCGGCCCGCTAAAATTCAATACCAAAAATTTTGATCGCGCCGTTGGCGAAGAAGCCACGACCCTAAATCTCGATCTAGCCGCCGATCTGCCCGTCTTGGTTTATAGCCGTAAACAACTGCTTAGTCAGGTTGAGGAAAAAGTCCTTCAAGGCGCCAACCCCGGTCAGGTTCTAGCCGCCGAGCATACCCAAGTCAGCCTGACCGACCCCGTCCCCGGTAGCAATGACACTTTTACCACCAAAGCCAACGTTTCTGCCGTCCTCCTGCCGGAGTTAAGCGGCGAAAAACTAGCCGGGGAAACAAAGGGCAAGCGCGTCACTGTCCTCAAAGACCTACTCCAAACAGTCCCCGGTTTCGCCAGTGCCACCGTTGAAATCTATCCCAATATTCCCCTCCTCAATTCTTTCCTTCCCCTAAACGCCAAACATTTTGTCTTTACCGTCATCACCGAGTAACTATGCTTTATTCCTATCAGAAAGCCACCGACCAGGTGCCTTCACCGGGTAAAACGATTCCCCGCCATTTGCGTATTCTTCCGACCTTAATCTCTTCTCTTGGTTTGGGCATGGTCGCCTCGGTCGTCTGGCCTATTGGCAGCTACCAACTAGCCGTGCTTCTTAGTCGCCAAGAAGTCAGTTCTTCCTTGCTTTCTCCGATTACTTATGAAGCTTTCGGCAGCGAAACCGGTGGGCAGTCAGATTCCGGCCCCACCTTGGTCGCCGATATTGACTACACCAAAGCCAGCAACTGGTTTACTTTCTCCCCAGTCGATGGCCAGCCACCGGTCATTCCCGAACGCGAGTCTCAATTTATCGACCTCAACGGGGAGTCCGGGAGTCGTCTGCCACAAAAAACCATCGCCGACGAATATATCCTCACCATTCCCTCCTTGGGTATTAAACAAGCGAAAGTTCGTTCGGATACTGATGACCTATCCAAAAGCCTAATTCAGTACCAAAAAACTTCTTTCCCCGGGGAAGCTGGTGCACCCGTCATTTTCGGCCACTCTACTCTGCCTCAGTTTTTTAACGCCGGCAACTACCTGACCATTTTTTCCACCCTGCCGACTATCAAAATCGGCGCCGATATTTTCATCGACTATGCTGGCGTCAAATATACTTATCGCGTCAACCGAATGTACGAAGTCAAGCCGAATGATACCTGGGTTTTGAAGCAGGACTATAATCAAAAGACGCTTAAACTAATTACTTGCGTCCCCCCCGGAACCAAGCTCCGCCGTCTCGTCGTCGAAGCCGAATTAATAAAAACCTAACCCACCATGATTTATCTCGCTCTCGATCCGGGCCTAAGTAAGATTGGCGTCGCCATCAGTCACGAAGGAAAATTGGCCCAGCCGCTGACTACCATCGAGGCCCACAATTTAATTAATCAAATCAAACCTTTGATCGAAAAGTATCACCCCGACGAATTGATTATCGGGGAGCCAAACTCGGGCCCCGTTCGCGATCTGGCTACGGCTTTGAAGGACGAAATTAGCCACTTCTTTACCGGCAAAATCATCCTTCACCCTGAAGACCTAAGTAGCCAAGAGGCCGCCAAAAAAATGGTCGAAGGCGGCATGCCCAAACACAGGCGCCAGGAAGGCAACCACGCCGCCGCCGCCGCCTTAATTTTGCAGGACTATCTCGACCAACAGCAATAGAATCACCCAATGCCAGAAAAACCTACTTTAGGAACCGCCCTGATTTTGCCATCGCTGGAAGGACTTTTATCTGAAACTCCTTTTCCTCAAGAGGAAGATTATCGCCAGCTAGCCAACGAACTGCAAGAGAGTCCTCCTCCTGAGTTAACGCCAGAAGCATTATCTCTAGTACTCCAAATCCTCAGAGGAGATGGATTTCTAAACAAGTTATGAACAAACTTAAAGAATACGAAAAAAGTATTACCAAGCCTTTAAGGCAAGCGACAATTCTCCTTCTTATTAGAGGGGACGAAGTCTTGCTTGCCATGAAAAAACGAGGCTTTGGGGTAGGCAAGTGGAACGGGGTTGGTGGCAAACCAAACCCGGATGAAGATATTAGAGACGCTGCCATCAGGGAAGCCGAAGAAGAAATAGGTGTCAAAGCAACAAATATCACCCGGGTTGCCGAATTAAACTTTTATTTCCCCCTCGTACCAGTTGACAGAAATTGGAACCAACAGGTGATAGTTTATAAAACTGACAAATGGACCGGCGAACCCACTGAGACCGAAGAGATGAAACCCAAATGGTTCAAAATTTTGGAGCTTCCCTTCGAGGAAATGTGGCCTGACGACATTCTCTGGATGCCAAAAGTTTTTACTGGATCATTTGTTCGAGCCAGTTTTATGTTTGGGGAAAACGAAACCATCTCCGAACACACCCTTGAAAAAGTGAGTGGCATTATCAATTAGATTTGTTACAATAGCCTAACTATGTTCAAAAACATCATCGCCCCCGTCCAAGCTTGGTTACTTTCCAAAGGTCAATGTGTCGGTTGTGGCAGCTCGCTCAAAAACGGCCAGGTTGAGAAAAGTAAAATCAAGGACCACGACAAAGTCACCTGCAAATGCGGCCGGATCTTCATGTTCAACCAGACAAACAAGTCTTACCGGCGCGCTTTATTTGAGGAAGTCTAAAGAATGCGTTATTTTGTTTCCCTCGTTCTTACCCTCGGCATCATCGCCGTTATGATCGTTTCACTTTTTGGCCAGCCGGTCAACAATAACGACACCGGCAAAGTTGAGTTTTTGGTCACCTCCGGTCAGGGCGTCGACCAAATTGCCAACGCCCTAAGCGAAGCTAAACTCATCCGTTCCCGTACCGTCTTTAAACTCACCGTCTTTCGCCGGAACATTGCCAAAAAAATTCAGGCCGGTTACTTTTTTCTCTCTCCCAGTCAAAGCACAGCCGAAATTGCGGAAAGTCTGACCAAAGCCAGCACCAAACAAGCCTGGGTTACTATCCCGGAAGGCTTACGTCGCGAAGAGGTCGCCAATTTGATTATCGATAGACTGATCGAAACCAAAACCAAACATCGCTTTGACCCGGACGAGTTTATTCGTCAGACAGCCAAACTCGAGGGTCGTCTCTTTCCGGACACCTATGCTCTGGGGGAAAACATCACCACCGGCGAAGTGATCGAGAAAATGACCAACCGCTTCAATAAAATCGTAACCGAAATCGGTATCAGCCCGGAAAAACTCAACCAGGTCGTCATCCTCGCCTCTTTGGTCGAAAGGGAAGCCGGGGAAGACGGTGAACGCCCCGTGGTCGCTGGAATTATGACCAAGCGCCTCGCCAACAAGTGGCCGCTTCAGGTCGACGCCGCCGTTCAATATGCCCTCTCGACTTCCCGCTGTCGCATCCGTATCTGTGACTGGTGGCCCAAGTCGCTAACACCGGCTGATTTAAAGATTGTTTCTCCTTACAACACCTACACCACCCCCGGCCTTCCTCCCGGCCCAATCGGTAACCCCGGCCGCGTTAGTTTGGAGGCCGCCGCCAAGCCCAAGGAGAGTCAGTATTGGTTTTACCTCCACGACTTGGAAGGAAAAATTCACTATGCCAGTTCCATCGAAGAACATAACCAAAATGTCTGTACTTATCTCAAAAAGGACTGTTAGTCAAAACTTGACTGTTGACAAGGCTAGTTTGTATCTGATATCATCAGCAACAGTCAATTAATCTGGCTGGCATCGCCGCAAGCCAGGTTTTTCTCGTCTATTGACGCCTCGTTTCATTGTCATTAACGGTTGCCTTAATCAAAGCCAAAAGGATGTCAAAGAGAGCGCTTCGCGAAAACTGGGGTAAAACCCACAAAAAATTACCTGAGATTGATCTCACCCAAATCCAGGTCGATTCGTACAAAGATTTTTTGATAAACGGCATCCGTCTATCTCTCCAGGAACTAAATCCAATTAAAGATTTTACCGGCAAGTTTTTCCAGCTCGAATTTTCCGACCATCATCTGGGCAAGCCGAAACTTTCTCCCAAAGAGGCGATGGAAAAGGGAGTTAACTTCGAAGCTCCCCTCAAAGTCACCGCCAAACTCACCAATCTCCAAACAAAAGCCATTCAAGAACAGGAAATATTTTTGGGCGATATTCCCCTGATGACCTCTGTTGGCACTTTCATCATCAACGGTGTCGAGCGTGTCGTCGTTAATCAACTCGTCCGTTCTCCGGGCGTTTTTTTTACCCGCGAACTCGACCCCAACTCCGGTCGTTTCCTCCACACCGCCGAAATTCGCCCTCTCTTCCGCGGGTCTTGGTTGGAATTCATCGTCAGCCGCAACGACCACATTTCAGTTAGGATCGACCGTCATCGGAAAATTTCCGCCACCACACTTCTCCGCGCCCTCGGTTACGAAAACGATGACGAGATCAGAAATCTCTTCAAAGATGCCGATACCGACACCGACCACCAATATATTGAAACCACCCTTCTCAAAGACACCAGTAAAACCACCAATGAAGCCCTCCTCGAATTTTATGACAAGATCCGCCCCGGCGAACCAGCCGTCATCGAGAACGCCAAAAATCTTTTCCATCAGATGTTCTTTGATCGCCGTCGCTACGACCTCGGTTTGGTCGGCCGCTACAAACTGAACAAAAAATTGGGCCTTAATCTCCCCATCGACGAAAACCACGTCACTTTAGACAAGCAGGATATTGTTGCCGCCATCCGCTACATCATTGGCCTCCAGAATGGCGTTGGCAAAGTCGACGATATCGACCACCTGGCCAACCGCCGTGTCCGCCGCGTCGGCGAACTGGTCAACCAGACCGCCTTCCGTGTCGGCCTTCTCCGTTTAGAGCGCTCCATCAAGGAAAAAATGAGTATGGCCAAAGCCGAAGATCTGCCGACGGCCTCCGCCCTCATCAACCCTCGGCCCATCATCGCCTCCGTTTACGAGTTCTTTAGACGAAACCGTTTAAGTTCCATTCTCGAGCAAGTCAACCCGCTCTCCGAAATTGACAATCTTCGTCGTCTCTCGGTTATGGGTACCGGCGGTGTTACCCGCGAGCGCGCCAGCTTCTCCATGCGCGATATTAACGCTTCCCAATACTCCCGCATCTGTCCGGTTAGAAGCCCGGAGGGTCAAAACATTGGTTTAGTTACCTATCTGGCGCTTTATACCAGAATCAATGAATTTGGTTTCCTTGAATCTCCGTACTTCAAGGTTGTTAAGGAACAAAAAGGTGGCAAAACTTCCATGCGCATTACCGACGAAGTTGTTTACGTTACCGCCGATGACGAAGAAAGATATTACATTACCCACGCTGAAGTCGGCCGCGATGGTGATGTTATCACTGACAAATGGGTTGCCGCCCGCTATGACGGTCAGTTCATCGAGGTCGACGTTACCCAAATCCAGTTGATCGATGTCGTTCCCCGTCAAGTTGTCGGTACTTCTGCCTCTCTGATTCCTTTCATTCAACACGATGACGGCACCCGCGCCCTCATGGGCAGTCACATGCAAACTCAAGCCGTTCCCCTTTTGAAACCTGAAGCTCCCATTGTCGGTACCGGTATGGAGGCGACAGTGGCCGAGTCCATGGGCTGGGTTGTTCGCGCCAGACACGCCGGTGAAATAATTAGTTCCGACGCCAATCACGTCAGCATCAAACTCAACGCTGAGGACGCCAAAAATGCGGTCAAAGAAATCGCCGACACCGATTACGGTTTCGTCACCGTTAAGGGTACAGTTGAAACCTACCACGTTAGAAAATATCACCGCACTTCTCAAAGTACCAGCTATAGCCAATTCCCGATCGTTATGCCAGGGGAAGTGGTCAAAAAGGGCGACATCATCATCAATGGTCCCTCGGCCGACAACGGTGAACTGGCCATCGGTCAAAATCTGTTTATTGCCTATGGGTCTCTCGAGGGTTTGGGTTACGAAGACGCCATTGTCATCAGTTCCCGTCTTCTCGAGGAGGATCTCCTCAGTTCGATTCACATCAATGAATATGTGGCCGACCTTATGGACACCAAACTTGGTGCTGAAGAACTGACCGCCGACATCCCAAACGTGGGCGAGTCTGATCTCAAAAACCTTGGGTCAGACGGCGTTGTCGTCATCGGTAGCTCCGTCGGCCCGAACGATATTCTGGTGGGCAAAATTGCCCCCAAAGGCGAGACTGAACTAACTGCCGAAGAAAGACTGCTCCGCGCCATCTTTGGCGAAAAAGCCCGTGAGGTCCGAGACACCTCGTTGCGCATGCCCCACGGCGAACAGGGAACTGTCATCTCTGTCCAAATCTTGGACCGGGAGCAGGGTGACGAGCTCGAGGCCGGTGTCATCCGCCAAATCAGAGTCAAGGTCGCCCAGCTCAGAAGGATTACTGTCGGTGATAAGTTGGCCGGTCGTCACGGTAACAAAGGTGTCATCAGCAAGATCGTCCCGAAGGCCGATATGCCCTATACCGCTAACGGTCGTCCGGTCGATATTATGATCTCGCCCCTTTCTGTTCTTGCTCGTATGAATCTCGGTCAGCTCTTGGAAGCCCAATTGGGTCTTGCCGCCGAAGGCCTTGGGCTCAAAGTTGCCGTTCCCGTCTTTGAACAAATAAACGAAGACCGTATCAGCGCCCTTTTGGAAAAGGCCGGCTATCCCGCCAGTGCCAAAGTTCAACTTTATGATGGCCGCACCGGCGAGCCTTTCGCCCAAAAGACCGCCGTTGGAGTCGCCTATATCCTCAAGCTTATTCACATGGTCGAGGACAAAACCCATGCCCGCTCGACCGGCCCATATTCCCTCGTTACCCAGCAGCCCCTCGGCGGCAAAGCTCAAATGGGTGGTCAGCGCCTCGGAGAAATGGAGGTCTGGGCCCTCGAAGCTCACAAAGCGGCCCACACTCTTCAGGAAATGCTCACCATCAAGTCCGACGACGTCATTGGCCGTTCCAAAGCCTTCGAAGCCATCGTCAAGGGTTTGCCTATTCCTGAGAGTACCGTGCCCGAATCCTTCAAGGTTTTGGTCAAAGAACTTAACTCACTTTGTCTTTCAATAATTCCCACTGGCCCGGTTATCGCCGAGGAAACAGACAGTGCTGGTTCGGCTCCAACCGACACTACCACTCCGACCTCTATCTCCGACGACACCGCGGCCCCCGCGGACGACACCGTTATCGAACCAAAAAAAGAAGATGAGGACGAAGACGAAAATTAAAAAAATGACAAAAAGATAAATGAAAAACATTGTTGATTTTGCCGGGCTTCAAATCAAACTCGCCTCCCCTGAGGAAATTCTTTCCTGGTCTCACGGCGAAGTTTTGAAACCTGAAACCATCAACTACCGGACCCAAAAACCGGAAAAAGACGGTCTTTTCTGCGAGCGTATTTTCGGTCCCACCAAAGACTGGGAGTGTTACTGCGGCAAATACAAGCGCGTCCGCTTCCGCGGCATCATCTGCGACAAATGCGGTGTCGAGGTGACTCAAAGCCGTGTTCGTCGCGAGCGCATGGCCCACATCAAACTGGCCACCCCCATCGCCCACGTCTGGTTCTTCAAAGGTGCTCCCAGCAAAATCTCTCTTCTTTTGGATATTTCTCCGAAGAAGTTGACCTCCGTCATCTATTTTTCGAAGTACTTGGTTCTTTCCGTTGACGAAAAAGCCAAGGAAGAAGCCATCAAAAAGATTGCCGCAGAAAAAGGCAAAAAAGTCGAAATAATCAGAAGTGATTTTGACGATCGAACCGAGAAACTAAAAGACGAGGCTAAGGAGCAACTGGTCAAACTCAAGAAAACCGTCAAAGACAAAGATGAGCTGGCCCAGAAGACCGAGAACGTCAAACTGGCTCTCAAACAACGCATCGCCGCCCTGCGCGAACAAATGGTGGGGGAGATTACTCTTCAGGAGGAGATTGGCGCCAAACTCGGCGATCTTATCAACAATGTCCAAGCCAACTCCTTGCTTTCCGAGTCCGAATATATAAAATTTGAGGACTACGGTGTCGTCGACTGGCTGACGGTTGGTATGGGTGCCGAGGCTCTCATCGAAAGCCTGAAGAAGATCGATCTCGACGCTCTGGCCGGAGTTTTAAGAGAGGAAATCAAGAGCAATTCCGAGACCAAGCGCCTCAAAGCGATCAAGAGGCTCCAGGTGGTCCGCGGTTTGAAGAACTCCGCCATCCGCCCCGAGTGGATGATTCTTTCGGTTCTGCCGGTCATTCCACCCGACCTGCGGCCGATGGTCCAGCTCTCCGGTGGCCGTTACGCCGCCTCTGACTTAAACGATTTATATCGTCGTGTCATCAACCGCAATAACCGTCTCCGTCACCTCATCGGACTTGGTGCCCCCGAGATTATTTTGCGCAATGAGAAACGCATGCTCCAGGAAGCCGTTGACGCCCTGATCGATTCTTCCCAGGCCAAAACCACCAGAAGGAGTCGCGTCGGCAAGACCCTCAAGAGCATTTCCGATCTCTTGAAAGGTAAACAAGGTCGTTTCCGGCAAAACCTTTTGGGTAAACGCGTCGACTATTCCGGCCGCTCCGTTATCGTCGTTGGACCGGAGCTCAATATCAACCAATGTGGTCTACCGAAAGAAATGGCTCTCGAAATGTTCAAGCCCTTCGTCCTCAGGGAACTTATCCTCAAAGGACTGGCCCCAAACGTCAAATCGGCCAAAAATATCATCGAGAAACGCCCCCCCGAGGTCTTCGATATTCTTGAGGAAATCACCAGAGAGCATCCGGTTCTGCTTAACCGCGCCCCAACTCTGCACAAGCTTTCCATCCAGGCTTTTTGGCCGGTCTTGGTCGAGGGCAGCGCCATTCGTCTCCACCCGGTCGTCTGTGAAGGCTTCAATGCCGACTTCGACGGTGACCAAATGGCGGTTCACGTCCCTCTGACCGAAAAAGCCAAGAAAGAGGCCGTCAAATACATGTTCCCCCGCAACAATCTCTTGAAACCGAGTAGTGGCAACCCCATCAACATTCCGGTCAAAAAAGAAATGGGTATTGGTATTTACCTCATCACCTCCCTTGACGTAACCGTCCCCGCGTTCACCAGCCCGCTGTCTGGTCGTGAAGAGGCCATCACCGCTTATCAAAACGGCCGTCTAAAACTCCGCCAGGGCATCAAACTCCGTCTCAATCCGGACGATACTGCTCTGACCGACTCGACCGTCGGCCGCATTCTCTTCAACCAGATCCTGCCTGAGGGCTGGCAGTTTATCAACGAAAGTATGCCCAGCCGTTCCCTTAGCAACCTCTTCGAGAAGGCCATCAAAGAACTCGACAACGAGCGCGTCGTCAAATTAATTGACGATATCAAAAACCTCGGTTTCGAAGTTGTCACCATCTCCGGTCTTTCCTTCTCCATCTCCGACAACGAACTCTTTGCCGGTAAAGAAGCCATTATCGAGGAGGGCAACAAGAAAGCCAAAGAGATCGAGGACAACTACCGCCTCGGCTTAATCACCAACGAAGAGAGAAAGAAGTTAGCCATCGACATGTGGATGCAAACCACCGAAGAGTTAGCCGAGAAAACCTGGGCCACTTTTAGTCTCGACAATCCGATCAGAACCATCATCGATACCGGCGGCGGTCGTATCAACAAGAACACGATTAAACAGCTTTCCGCTATGCGGGGTATCGGTGTCGACCCCTTGGGTAACTTCGTCGAACTGCCGACCAAGAGCAACTACCGCGAGGGTTTGACCATTTTTGAATACGTCACCGCTATCCGGGGTAGTCGCAAGGGCCTGACCGACACCGCTTTGCGCACCGCCGACGCCGGTTATCTGACTCGCCGTCTCGTCGACGTCAGCCACGATTGTATCGTCAGATCGCTCGACTGTGGCAATACCGAGGGCTTGGAGATCTTCTCCGAAGGCCTGCGGGCTAACCAATTTGCCGGCCGCATCGTTACCCGCAACGCCGCCAAGAAGGTTATTGACCCCGAAAGCAGAAAGGTCATCGTTAATGAAGGCGAAATCATCACTGACGAAAAGTCCAAGCAGATCAAGGAAGCCAAGGTCGAAAGCGTCTTTGTCTACTCACCCTTGACCTGCAAGCTCCGTTTCGGCATCTGTGCCAAATGCTACGGCATGAACTACGCCACCAACGCCATGGCCAAAGTCGGTGATCCGGTCGGCATTATCGCCGCCCAGAGTATCGGCGAGCCGGGCACTCAGCTAACCATGCGGACCAAACACGCCGGCGGTATCGCCGGGCTAGACGTGACCCAGGGTCTGCCCCGGGTTACCGAACTTTTCGAGGTCAGGTCACCGAAAATTGCCGCTCCCATCACCGAGGTTTCCGGCAAGGTCAAGATTATGGAAACCGACAACGGCAACCTGGTTACGGTTACCCCCACTGGTAGCAGCAAAGACGAAAGAAAAGAATATCTTGTGCCCCTAACGCTTTCGCTCCAGGTCGAAGATGGCGATTTGGTCGCCGCCGGTACCCAACTGGCTTCGGGTAGCGTTGATGTCAAGAACTTACTGAAGATCAAGGGACTTCGGGCCAGTCAGGAATACCTCATCAAAGAGATCCAGGGAGTTTACGAATCCCAAGGTATCAGTATTCACGACAAACACTTCGAGGCCATCGTCCGCCAGATGAGTGACAAGGTCAGGATCGACGAACCGGGTGATACCCAACTTCTCTCCGGCGATATCATTAGTCGCGGTACCTACGAACTGGCCAACGAAGCCGTCATCGCCCAGGGTGGTAACCCCGCCACCGCCACCCACATTATCCTGGGTACGATTCGCTCGTCGCTCTACACCGACAGTTGGCTTTCCGCCGCCTCTTTCCAGGACACCACCAGTGTCCTGACCGACGCTTCGGTTCAGGGCCGGGTCGATCATCTGATCGGTATGAAAGAAAACGTTATTATTGGCCGTCTCATTCCGACCAGCAAATCCCGTGCGGCGATCGAGAATCTCTGGTAAAATATGAAGCTGTTTAATTGTTACCCACCCACACCGTCATTGCGAGGAGTACTCGACGAAGCAATCTATATAGATTGCCACGCTTCGCTCGCAATGACAACGAATTAAATATATGCCTACTATCAACCAACTAGTCAGACACGGCCGCAAACAACTGGCCCGAAAGGTGAAAACCACCGCCTTGCGCAAGAGTTTTAACTCGGTCAAACGGCGGATGATCACCGTCACCAGCCCCCAAAAAGTCGGGGTTTGTCTTCAGGTCAAAACCATGACCCCGAAAAAGCCAAACTCAGCCCTGCGCAAGATCGCCCGTGTCCGCCTGTCAAACAAACAAGAGGTCACCGCCTATATCATGGGTGAGGGCCATAACCTGGCCGAACATAGTATCGTCATGATCAGAGGCGGCCGCGTCCGTGACCTTCCGGGTGTTAAATACCACATTATCCGTGGCAAACTCGACTGCGCCGGTGTTGAAAAAAGGAATACCAGCCGCAGCAAATACGGTGCCCGCCTCGCCAAAGCCGCCAAAGTAAAATAAAATATGAGAGCCAAAAAAAACTACGTCAGAACCGTCGTCCCCGATTCCAAATACAACTCGGATATTGTCGCGAAATTGATCAACGCCGTCATGCTGGAGGGCAAGAAAACTGTTGCCGCTCGGGAGGTTTACGGGGCACTTTCATTAATTAAAGAACAAACCAAGACCGACGAACTGACCTATCTCGGGCAAGCTTTGGAAAATCTTAAA
>Ga0209210_1001138_pt1 | contig 23490 bp, 23 predicted proteins | sample RifGroA1_FD_183991 | JGI IMG/M metagenome (GOLD analysis project Ga0209210, IMG submission 183991) | Contaminated groundwater microbial communities from Rifle, Colorado, USA - Rifle Groundwater A1 (SPAdes) (version 2) | ecosystem: Environmental > Aquatic > Deep subsurface > Groundwater >...
CGCTGGAATAGGTGGAGTGAGAGTTCCCCTTCCGCATGGAAAAATTTGAAGAAACAATGGCAGGGAGCGACAAATACCTTGTCCGCGTCAACCGGATTCCACGAACTCACGACCAATCGGCGCGAATCGGGATTCGTCTTGAGGTCTTGGATAAGGCGCGCGATCTGGTCCACGGGCTTCTCGCCGGCACCGTTAAATGCCCGCCACTGTTTCCCATAGATCGGCCCAAGCTCGCCCGGCGAGAGCCCCAACGAGGCGCAAATCTCCGGCGTCGCCCAAATATCCCAAAAGTGCACGCCGTTCTTATTCAAGTCGGCGATATTCGTGCTCCCCGAAAGAAACCACAAAAGTTCATAGACGAGCGATTTCCATGAGCCCTTCAAACTCCGCGTTGTCACAAGCGGGAATCCTTCGTTCACGTCAAAGCGCATCTGGTAGCCGCAGACGGCGATGTTCCCCACCTTTTGCGGGTCGGTTTTCTTTTTGCCGTTTTTAAGCACGTGCTCCACCAAGTCCGAATACTGGCGCATGGGATAATCGTAGCAGACTTAAAAAGTACCGCAACATTGACTCGGCGCCGGTCTTAAATAAATGAGCACATGTCTTTTAGCGGTAGCTCTCAGAGCGCGGCGGCGCGAGAGCGCAGGGCGGCTTTTTAGTAAAAAAGAACGCCCGGTATCGCGAAAAGATATGTGCGAACCATTATTCTCCGCTAAAAAGCTTGAGCCGAGCGCGGATAATGCCCTTCATCCCCGAGAGCGCTTCCGCGTAAAGCTTATACGGGGCTACTTCATCCGGACGGGCCGCGAGCCCCGCCTCGATTCCCCGCCTCCATGCGAGGCGGATCTCCGTATTGATGTGGATGATCGAAATGCCTGCTTTTATCGCGGCAACAAAATCCTCATCAACAATTCCCGAACCGCCATGGAGAACCAGGGGGATCTTCACGGCTTCTTTTATCGCCGCGATGCGCGCGATATCGAGCCGCGGGTTTATCGTCTCGAATCCGCCGCCGCTTGCGCTTTGGCGGACAAGCATTCCGTGCAAATTCCCGACCGCCGGCGCAAGGAGATCTATTCCCGTTTCCTTTACGAACGCCGCGGCTTCGTCGGGAGAAGTCAGGTCTTCGGGCTTTATCACCGCCCCTTCGGGAATGTCTTTCAATATTTCCGACGAAGAGCCGATGTATCCCAATTCTCCCTCAACAAGAACGTTCGGGTTTATTTGTTTTGCGAGCGCTACCACCTCTTTCGTAAACCGCGCATTTTCCTCAATGGGAAGTTTTGAGCCGTCAAAAAGCACCGCGTCGAATCCCGCCTCCACCGCTTCTTTTATTTTCTCAAGCGAGTGCGTGTGGTCTGCATTCAAAAAGATCGGGTAGCCATATCCATCGCGCAGGCTCCGCACAAGCGCCACGGCTTCGCGCGTACCCAAAAACTCCCGCTCGCCCTCGGAGACGCCGATCAGGATCGGGAGATTCAATTCTTTCGCGGACTCAAAAATAGCGCGGAGCGCCACCGTGTCCGAAATATTGAAGTGCCCTATTGCCCGCTTCTCTCCCTCGGCTTTTTGGATTATCTCCCGCAGTGATATCACGACATCATTCTACCACAACAACCTACCGTGTCGCGCCATAATATGCCTGTATTTCTAAATCGGAAAGGGCACGGTTGTACACCTTTACTTCGTCGATAGTTCCCTTGAAACGATCAGATCCTTGTTTCCCTATAAAAAAATTGCCATTCGTGCTCCTCAAGATACCGTTATGAGCGCCGGTAGAGACCACGGCTCCGTTCAAGTAAAGCTTCACTAAAGAATTGGCTTTATCCGCGACCATCGCGATGTGCGACCATTCTCCTGGTGGTATTGAAGTACTTCCAATCATATCAACATAAATAATTGGGGTAGAATCATTATCTTGATATATCCGCCCCCACGGCTTTCCAGTTGAATCAACGCCTAGAGCCCCCCACCCGATTAAGCTTAATTTTTTACTCACAATTCCAGGATTAGTCCCTGTTCCATATCCAGAAACATCAGGCTTTACCCATGCCATTACCGTAATACTCGTAGTAGCATTAATTTCATAATAATTACTTGCTGTTACTTGGCTTAAGGTATCTGGATCGAAGACTAATCCACCTCCTATTTTTCCTTCTGTTGTCCACGCTAGACTACCAATATTACCGGTACCACCAGAAGTTTTGACAGAAGAATTAGCCGCTGACACTCCAGTCCCTTCATCAAACTTCCAATACCCGACAAGCCAGGATGCCGTATCCCATAATTTTATATCCGTTCCAACCTCAATACGGGACGGGTCGCTCCCTCCGTCGTTGCGCGCGGTATCCTGAAGGCGCTTCTGGGATTCAAGAGAAGCGGAGAGAGTATAGCTCCCGCCGGTGACATACGCGTAATACATTCCGGATGATACGGTATTGACAGGATCAATGGGCAAAGCCGATACCGGAGACCCGGAAGAAAGCGACGCAAAATTAACAGGGAGCCAGCCGCTACCGTCCGTATGCGCGAGATTAGCGGAACTCACGCAATGATACTTCCATCCTGAAGGCGGAGGAGGCATCTCGCTAATTCCAGAACAATCATCAAAAGGGTCAGTTGTATCATTGTCATCGGGAACGGAAATATAGATGGTATTGGGGGAACCTTGCGCCGAAGAAGGCAGCTCAAGCGAGGCGACGTTAAGCGCTTTCTTCAATGTGGCGATCTCTGCAAGCCGTTTGGAATCCCGCGCCTGCTTAAAAAGCTCCGCCGGATTCAAAACAATAACTATCACCGCCGAAAGAGCTGCAAGGATGCCGACAACAATAAGAAGCTCGATGAGGGTAAACCCGGTAGTGAATTTTTGATTTTTAAATTTTTCGACGTTCATAGAAATATTCTTTTAACCGTGCCTTGAAAAATTTAATTTTTGATTATGTTCTAATATTCTTCATATTAAATCGGTGGTAATGCTAAAATATAATTCATCGTGCTTCACGCTCTCTATGTAATATATACATAGAACATAATCAGGTCAAAAATCTACTACCGGGTGAATCCCTCCCCATTTTTCAATGAAAAATGGGGAGGGATAAATCCTCCCAAATCCTTGTCATTTTCGACACGCTTCCCCATAACTCCATTATAGCAGACCCCCACACCAAACGAGCACTGCAACTTTTCGTATCATCTGTTTTGCTTCTCTCGGCCGCGGAATTTTTTGTTAAGGCCATCAAATGTGATGGATAGGCGCTTTTATGGCACTCATTTGGTGTGGGGGTAAACCCTCAAAATGAAACGACGCCACTGCTGAAGTTTTCGATCAAAAGCTGTTCCATTGCTTCCTCCCCGCCCGCATATTCCATAAAGATCTTCGTCCACATCGCTTCGCGCTGGTGATAATTGAACAATTCGTTTTTCCCTTCCGCAAAGGAAACCGCGGACATGGCGTTATCCTCAAGATCGAAACTTACTATGTCCTCGTTATTTTTGTCATTGTCATCCTTATGGTCATTGTCAAAAACTCCCCCCACCCAGTCAAGATCGTGCCAGAGCTTCAAATTGAGTTTTTCTCCCGCGCCGCCAAAGAGCGCCAAGTCGCGCTCGCCACGGAGCCAATGGAGAGACTCGGGATTCACGCGCGGGAGAAGAAGCCGAGGATCGGCAGGATCTTCCTTGAAAAGATACCGCTGGACAATAAGCCAGTTCCCCTCCCAAGTTTCACAAAGTGAAACTTGGGAGGGCGAACCCTCTCCTGCCTTGATCTCCTGCACGTCTCCCCGCAACAGCGCTTTCAATTTTGAGGCGAAATCCGGCGCGTTCGCGTACTTCCGGAAAAGTTTCGAATAAAATTCTATCTCATGAAAATAGTGGAGCAGTAGGGCAAAATCACGGAGGAATTTCCCCGCCACGTCTTCTTTGATCGGATTGATAAAAATTACGCCGAATTCTTTGAGGTGGCTTACGTTGTGATGTTTTTTGGCGACGAACTTCTGCGCGATCTCATGCCATTCCGGGCCCAATACTTTTATCTCGATATCCCGCTCCTCAAAATCGTCTGCCGTAAAACCGCCGTACGCGGCATCGAATGTTTCGTGCATCCATTGGTCTGATTCCACGAACCGAAGCGCGCTGAACGCCTCAAGTACGTCGTGCTTCGCCAAAAGTTCGGGAACGTCTCCATATCCAAGGTAGCGAAGCAGATTCTCGGGGGTCCGCTTCTTAAAAATTTCTTCCGCAAAACTCCGCTTGAGGAAAAACCCTTTCTCCGACTTGGCGATCTTTTTCGCAAGAATAGCGGCTCTGTCGAACTCCGATTTATCCTCCCAAGTTTCGCCCTGCAAAATTTGGGAGGACGAGTCCGCCGCATCTAGAAAATCCAGAAGCTGCCGTTCGTGGATCAAAACCGCGTTCTTCATCGCCTCGCGGATCGTTTCCGCGGATCGGTTTTCGAGATCGAGAATTTTGAACGTCGCCGCAATGCGCTCCTCGTTCTCTTCCGCAACTCTTGCGAGAATTCCTTCGCGTCCCGTGCGTTTTGCCATCGCCCGATCGAGCGACTCGAGCGTTTGGGGCGAAACTCCTAAGATCTTACCGAGATATTCCGGTGCGTCCATTATGTAAGCGTCCTAACCTTAATAGCAAGCTTCCGCCATCGCGTCTCGCGTTCAAATTCACGACGCCGGAGAATTCCTTCCTCTGCGCCCACATACTCCACAACCGAGGTGCCGTTCGCGGACCCCAATCGAATTGCACTTTTAATCTCCTCCGCAGAAAATCTCTCCAAAATTTTTGATTTTTGATTTTTGATTTTTGATTTTTCTATAAGCGCGGACACGAACCCGGAACCAAAAGCGTCTCCCGCGCCCGTTCTATCCGCTATCTTTTTTTCTTTATAAATGCCGGCGCTGTACACATTCTTCCCGTCCGAAACCATCACCCCCTTCGGTCCGTCCGTCATTACGGCAATGCCCTTTACTACCTCGTCAAATTTCTTGAAGATCTTCTTCTCTTCTTCATATTTAAAGCCGGTAAGGTAAGCTGCTTCCTCTCTATTTAAGATGATCACGTCAAGCCCCGCGAGGATCGGGCGCAAAATCTTGAGCCCCTTGTTCAAATAATACTGCGAAGGATTCATCGCTATTTTTATTTTATTTTTTCGCAAGTGCGCAACGATACCCCCCATGACCGGCAAATGGATCTTTCCCGTTGAAATATAAGCCCACCTGGCCTTGAGTTTTGTAAACGGCACCTCGCCAAGTTTTACGTCCTCGGAAGCGCCGCGAAAATTCAAGATCGTACGCTCTCCTCCCGGAGAAAGCAAAATTACGGAGTACGCGGTTCCCGTTTTCTTGTCGAATGCGGGAAAAAGCGCGATTTTTTCTTTCTTTAAGACTTCCAAGATCATCCGCCCCGGAAGGTCATCTTTTATCTTAAAAAATGACGCGGTTTTGAATCCCTGGCGCGCAAAAGTAACCGCCGCATTCGCCGCACCGCCCCCTACCGCCGCGACGGGCTCTTGAACTTCTATCTTCTCCCCCAACGGAAAGCACTGCGCTTCGCCCGTGGGAAATCCAAGCTTCTCCAGGTGCTTCGGGTCGTTAACCCTCTTAAAGAACGGGCTCGTTAAAAAAACATCCCGCGTCGCGGCGCCGATGGTTATGATATCGAACATTCTTCACAGTATAACATCGTCCGTTGTTAAAAAAAATCCTTAAAAAATAGAGGTTGAGCGCTTTTGCGTGCGCGCCCAACCTCAACCATAGACGGGCGTCTTCATTTCTGCTCACCGGCGATCTTCCTAAGGGCCTGGTTTTCCTCTCGGAGCCGTTGGTTCTCTTCCTTGAGATACCCAATGTCGGCAAGGGCGACGCAGAAGACCTCATCGGCAAGGTCTTGGTTCAGCTCAAGGGCAAGAAGTATAACCCGCGCCTTGTGCCTCAAGGATGGATGCGCGCGTGGAGCGCTCGGCACAGCTACTGCGGCATCTCTCCGCTTCCCTCCGGCGCCACCCTCTTCCCCAAGAGCAACGCCTTTCTCGACCTTGCGGATAATTCCCAGCGTCTTCCCGCTACTCCTCCCCTTTTTCCGCTCCGGGTGCGTGTAGAAAGAGACATCAAGGGAACCGCGCGTGGTCTTCACCCTCTCCTTCCTCGCAAGCCGGTAGAGCCTATCGAGATAGTCCTTGACCGGCGGTGGCGGAGAAAAATCCGCGTGCATCGCGAGAAAATCGGCGATCGTAGCATGCTTGCACGCGCCCGTTTTTCTTGTTCCCGCCTCCTGTACTTCGTCCAGCACAACCGCTCCGGCGACTTCCGTTCCTGTCTGTTCCGACATAAGGATGCCTCCTTAGAAAAAAACTCGTGGCCTGGTGGTTCTCCACCTATTATAGGAAGCAAAATCGGACCGGTCAAACCCCGTTAGAAGTTTACTTCTAACGGGGTCAAACGCTACTTCCTCCGCAAAACTCTTTTTACCGCGTGTCTGATGTCTTTCACTCCCATCCCGTATTTTTCGATAAGCTCATTGGGCGCGCCGGATTCGCCGAATACTCCCTGCATGCCCACAAATTCTATGGGCGTTGGCGCGTGCTTCGCCAAGACTTCGGCCACCGCGCCGCCTAAACCGCCCGCGATTTGATGTTCTTCAACCGTCACCACCGCGCCGATCTTTTTGGCAAGTTCTATTATTTTCTTTTCGTCCAGGGGTTTTATGGTGTGAGAATTCAAAACCGCGACGCTGATCCTCTCTTTTTCGAGTTCGTTCGCCGCAAGGAGCGCGTTATAGAGAAGCGCGCCGCAACCGATTATCAAAACCTGCGGCTTTGCGCGGGTGTTCGAATACCAAAGAATTTCCGCTTTCCCGGGCACGAAGGGCGTCTTATCGGTCGTAAAAACCGGAGTTTTCTCGCGCCCAAAACGCAGGTAGACCGGCCCCCAGATCTTTGCCGCCGCGATGGTCGCCTTCCTCGCCTCTATCGCATCGCACGGAACGATCACCTTCATATTCGCCATCACGCGCATCGTCGCGATATCTTCTATCGCCTGGTGCGTCGCGCCGTCGGGACCAACAGAAATTCCCGCGTGATGTCCTGCGATCTTCACATTCGAGTCGTTATAGGAGATCGTGGTGCGGATCTGTTCCCAATTTCTTCCGGGGGAAAATGTGGCATAGGAAGAGATGAAGGGAATTTTTCCCGATACGCCCAGGCCCGCCGCGATAGTCGCCATATTCTGCTCGGCGACGCCCACTTCAAAAAATCTGTCGGGGAATTTTTTCGCGAACGCCTCCGCGCGGGTGGATTCCGTCAAGTCCGCACAGAGCACCACGACGTCCTTGCTTTTTTCTCCGGCGATGACCAAGCCGTCGCCATAGCCATCTCGGGTAGGACGTTGCTCAATATCGTCAGCGAAGATTTTTTCAGATAATTTTATGTCTTGATTTAACATATCGTGATACTAATATACTAATGCATTCGAATGATACTAATCATACCAATTCGCATATTTGCATTGATGGTCGTATTATTGAATGAATTTGAAGATGGAAATAACGTCTCACTTAAATTTCGCCTTCGGAATTTTCGACTGCTTTACAATAGCCAAAAACGTTCCGAGAGGAAGCGGCTTGTTGCCACCATGAAGGGGCACCGGCACCATAATTCCCGATTCAAGATGACGGTAGATTTGATGACTTCCTCGCTGTCTCACAAGAACAAACCCATACTTCAAAAGAACCTTCACAATATGCTTCGCAGGAAGCGGACGCATCTATCGAGTTCGAACGGTTACTTCAACTTCGTCGATAATTGGCCTTGATTTTCTCATTGGTATGCGCTCGCGCCGAGCAAAAAGTTCCTCAAGCCAAAGGCCCAAAACTTCCCGGGCTTTCCCTTTTGCTTCTTCAAATGTTTTTCCAAATGTTACACAGCCGGGGAATGCCGGAAAAGAAACATTAAACCCGCCTTCCTCAGCAGGATCGAAAATCGCAATGTAATTATAAATTTTGTGCGCCGTGCCAGTTTTCTTCATAGGAACATAATACCACATTACTCAATGAATTTGAAGGTGGAGAGGATCGGAACAAGATACTTTTCTGCCGAGAGTCCATTCCGGAAGTCATACTGCTCCCATCGGACCTCGAACAGTTTATTTCTTGAAGATGTTAGGACATAAATAAAATCGTACCCATTCATCAAATCAGAAGGGTCGCCACTCCACGTTCCCCTTAATCGTCTCCCTCGAAAATTCCCCGTAGAGAAGCTCTCTAATAACCCACCGTGGCTTTCGTATATTGAATCTAGTTCCTTATCGAACGGTTGAGTAGACGTATTAGAAGCTTTTATGGAATCAAGGATCTCAAACTTAAGTTCCGCCGCATCGCTTACAACAAATGTGTCCTGAGTAGGTCCGTGGCGTGTGATCCAAAAGTGCGGCCAATTTTCATGATAATTGGCGAAGTTTAATGTTCTATCATTAAACTTCCAGTCTGCTGGATACTGTATCTCAAACCCATACTTCTCGTTGCGGTAGGTTTTCCACCCTTCGACTCCGCTTGGAACAGAGCCGTCGGTATCAGTAGCTATTATATTATTTTCTAAAAACTGGGACACAAACTCGCGGTTTTTCTTTTCGAGCGATAAAAGCCAAAAGAAACCGGCAAGAACGCCAACAATGAGCACAAGCGCAATTCCCGCGAAGATCTTTGAGGTGTTTATTTTATTCATAAATCGTGGATCTTAAATCATAAATCTATCTACTCGCTAATTTGTTGCTGTTCATTTTTGATTCGGCTTCCCAGCGCTTTCAGTTCCTTAAGCGCCCGCGCGGCTTCGTCCGCCTTCGGCGGCTTCCCGTGCCACTCGAATTTGTTTTCCATAAAACTCACGTCCTTCCCCGGAATCGTATGCGCGATAATCACCGTCGGGCGCTCATGGATCGCATGGGCCTCGGCACACGCATCCACAATTTCCTCGTAATTATGCCCGTCAATCTCGATGACGTGCCAGTTGAACGCCTCGTACTTCTCCCTCAATGGCTCAAGCGGCATTATCTGCTCCGTAAAGCCGTCAATTTGAATATTGTTGCGGTCAATAATGCCCGTGATATTGCTCAGCCTATTTTTCCCGGCGAACATCACCGCCTCCCAAAGGTTTCCCTCCTGATGCTCCCCGTCGGACATGAGGCAATAGACGCGATACCGCTTGCCGTCAAGTTTTGCCGCAAGCGCCATCCCGATCGCCTGCGAGAGGCCCAAACCAAGGGGACCCGATGTGGTCTCAATGCCGTGCAATGATTTTCTGTGCGGATGCCCCTGCAGGCGCGAGTTGAGTTTCCGGAGGGTCTTTAGCTCGTCAATCTTCAAATAGCCGGCGTGCGCGAGCGTGGCATAGAGAATGGGGCAGATGTGGCCGTTCGAGAGCACCACGCGGTCGCGATCCGGCCACAGTGGCTTCTTCGGGTTGTGGTTCAAGACGTGGAAATAAAGCGTCGCAAAAATGTCCGCCATGCCCAAGGGCCCTGCGGAATGCCCGCTCCCCGCCTCGAGAAGCATCTTGATCACATCCTGCCGGAGCCGATTCGCGGTTTCTTCCAAAAAGTACAGTTTTTTTTCGTGTAATCCAGTGAACATATATTTTTACAACTCGAGGAACTTTTTGTATACAATATCCGGCCGAGGGCTTTTAAAAAGGTAGCTTCCGGAAACGACGATATCCGCGCCGGCGAGCTTCACCGCGCGGGCCGTCTCGAGCGTGATGCCTCCATCTACTTCAATTTTAGCATTTTTGGGAATTAGTTTCCGCAATGCGCGGATCTTCTCTACCGATGAGGGATTTATTTTTTGTCCCGAAGGGCCGGGCTCCACGGCAAGCACCTGGAATAATTTCGCCATTTTTATAAAAGGCTTCATCTCCTCAACGGGAGTTCCGGGAGAAATCGCAAGCATCAACTCCGCTTTTTTCGCTTTGCACTCCGCGAGGATCGTCTCAAGCGCGAGGTGAAAATCTTTCGGCATTCCCGTGTGCGTCCTCGTAAGCGCCTCGATATGCATGATCACTCTTTTTGCTCCGGCATCAAGCCAATCGCCCACCACTTCCTCGGGATTTTCGACCATAAGATGCACCTCCACCGGAAACGGAATATGGAGCCGTCTCCAGAGGGCCGGAGTCCCCCACGTTCTGCCGAACGTGAAGCGCGCGTCCGCAATATCGAGGTGGATCATCCCGTCGCGCGGAAGAAAAGTTTTGCACGCTTCAACGCGGTGCTTCACGCAGGCAAACTCGTTGCAGTTTATGACAGGATAGAATTCCATCCCTCACCTTTGCGGGATTGCGAAGTATTTCCAATCCCACTTTATATTGTTGGCGACTAATTTTTGCATATAGGAAGTATCACTTATATCCTATGATTTGATTTCGCAACCATTGATCCCGCAAAGGTGAGGGATCCATAGCGACGCTAATACGCGAATTCACACCTGCCCGCCGTACAAGACTTTGGGAGGCGCGGCGAATAACTCAAATCCTTGAATCTCATTGGCGTCATTAGCGTGTATTGGTGTCGCGCGTATTTATTCGCATCATTCGTGCGCATTCGCAAATTAGTGTCGCTGTTCCTCTATCTCCGCGATCTTCCCAAGCCGCCTCCGGTGCCGTTCTTCGCTCTTGAACTTGGTCTCCAAAAATATCTTTAATATCTTCCCCGCGTCCTCTTGGCTCACGAAATCCGCGGGGACGGCAAGAATATTTATATCGTCATCCCTCCGCGCGTCGTAGATCTGGTCGCTTGAAAGAGCGAGTCCCGCGCGAACACCCCGGAACTTGTTTGCCGCAATATCCATACCAACTCCGGAACCGCAGATCAGGATCCCGCGGCTCCCGTCAGGATTTTTACTCACCTTCTCCGAAACGGCGCGGGCAAAATCGGGATAGTCGTCGTTTACGTCATTTACGATGTTGCCGCAATCAAGCGTTTCATATCCTTGGTCCTGTGCCTGCGACTTCAGAAATTCTTTAAGCGCAAACCCGCGATGGTCCGCGCCAAAATATATTATCACTTTGTTAAGTATACATCAGTTTTTATTTTCCAGAAAATCAAAAAACCGCCCCGCTTTCGCGGGATGGTTTTGCTATTCTCGCGGCCTACGGTCCTACCTGCTGTAGGAGCATTTGGAGCATCAGCTGGATTTCCTGAACTTGCGCATAAAGCGTAGCGTATGCCGATGCGGAAATTTGCGGAGAAGAGCCCACCCTTATCCCTTTCCCGATAGTGAAGATACTCGAATCGTCATACGCGCCCGTCGCGTAATTCGTGTCAACGGCGCGTATCTTGTAGTCCGTCCCGTCGGCCAATGTCAAAGGGACCGTCCACCGGTATGAGCCCGCGCTCGCCGGAGGAGTCGCAATCGTCATGATCACCTGGCTTCCCTTCATGAGCATGAGTTTTATCTGCGCCACATTCGATGAGCTCCACCCGATTGGGTTCTCTTTCCCTTGCTCCCATATATCACCCGCCTCCGGGAAAGTAATGGCAATTGACGCGGCAGTCGTTGGAGGCGTTACGGTAACGGGGAGTTGGGTGGCTGTCGAGGCGATCGTGAACGGAAAATCCGAAAAATCGGATGGGGTGCCACTTCCATCGGCATTGCCTACCCATATCCGGTAATCGCTCCCGTCTTGAAGAGTCGTCGGAACGTACCATTTATAGCTTCCCCCGTTCGACGCTCCCTGCGCACCAACTGCAATCACAGCCACAGCGTCGCCAACGGATTGTTTATGGAGAGAGATATTAACAGAGGATAGATAGGTTCCCGACCACGTAATGGTATAGGGATTTCCCTTGTAGAACGTCCCTCCGTCGTTGGGATAGGTAACCCAGATCTTCTGAGCGGTGGTGGTTGGTGAGGCCGGGAAAGTCACATATATTTTTTGTGTCAGGCCATTTTTGATCAGAGTCAAACTGAATGGTACTGTTATGGAATTTGCATTGCCCAAAGGGGTCACAACAATTGAGCCACTGGTTTGACCATACCATGACCACACGCCACCTTTTTCACAGCTTGGAGAATTGCCCTTGTCTGTAGTGAAACTAATTGACCCAGGGGTGCATTCTACTAAAAGTGTTGCGTCAGTGACAGCGGACGCCTGCCAAACCATTGTTACTGACCGATTGGTAGGATTTGGATCTTTAGCCGCAAAAAGAGTGATTGTGGGAAACGGAGTAGAGGTCGTCCCTACATTCACCGAGGCGCTTGTTCTCGCAGTAAGTCCGCCAGAGTCGGTTACGGTAAATGTCGGAGTGTATGTGCCCGCCTGGGAATACGCATGCGTGAAAGTCGCACTCTGCGCGGTTTGCGAAGACGGGAATTGCATTTGTAGTGTTGAAGCGCTCGCGCTCACTTCGTCGCCCCAAACAGCTCGATAGCTTAATGTTCCATTTTCCGGATCGCTTGCGGTTATAGTCCATGTTCCGGTCTGCCCCGCCGTAAGCGAAGTCGGTCCGGAAACGCCGCTCATGACTGGGGGGAGATTGCTACCGGTCACCGACACAATACTGAACGGGGCATTACTATAATCACCCACATCATTCACACTCCCACAGTTATAGACAAAAACATGGTAGTTGCCATTTGGTATTTCATTGCCACTTCCATCATATCCAGCCCTCCAGCTCCAGCTAAATTCACTCGGATTAGTAGACCCCTGAACCACCCCTTGGATACCACAGGACTTCAAGGATGCGCGTCGATCTTTTGTGGAATCAAAGAGGTCAATTGCAAACTGGTCTGGCGGAAGAGGTGCATACGCCCAACGGATTTGAGTAGTAACTCCCTTCGGAAGAATCTCCCCTCCGTTCGGCGAAATGACAGTAATCGAGGGGGCAGGCGTTGTCACCGAACCAACGCTAAACGTCTTGTCGGAGCAATCACCCGTTATTACCCCCGCCGAAGCGCCCGCCCAGCCCATGAGCCCATAATCAATGCAAAAGATATAATTACTGCCTTCGGGAAGATTTTCGGGAACCTTCCATTTAAAACTCGTGAAATTCGGATCGCCGCGGTCTATCGCGCGCGGGAAATTAGCCTCGGAGAATTGACGGGTGTACCCGCTGTCCCACAGTTTGGGATAGAAAGCCAATACTCCCGCCTTCGCATTGCTCCCCATGGTCCATTTCATTACATACGAAGACCCTCTTTGAAGAACATTGCCGCCATTCGGGAACGCGACCACAAGCGGAGCATCGGGGGGCACGGTTGCCGAAAGCGCGGCCATTTCTTCTTGAGTCATACCGCTTGATGCCGACTGCGCCGCACAGCCATAAAGAGCGTTCAGTTTCGCGCGCGTTCCCTGCCCCGTAAAACCGGTTCCATATGAAAGGCCAACCGGTCTTAAGATCTCGTCGCGATATTTTTCCTGAAGTCCGGTCACTGCGGAGGCGGTCGCTTCCCCATAGCGCGAACCGCTCTTTTCGTCCCCGGAGATCGCGAACCCCTCCTTCTCAAGCGCCTTGTGGAGTTCGGCAACCGCTTTCCCAAAATCCCCCACCCGAAGATTCACCGAGAGGTCGTAGCACGCAACAATAACAACACCGCCGCCGGCCGATACCGCGGAACTCGTTTGCGCGCTTTTAACTTTTTCCTGGAGCGAGCGGAGTTGCTCAAGAAGAGCATTGATCTGCGTCTGAAGCGACTGGATATCAGCCGCCCCGGAACCCGAGGATTGCGCAGAGGCGACGTTTACCGACGCTCCGGCTCCCGCAATCACCAAAAACGTTATGACGACAATGCTTTTCGCGATTTTTGAAAACAACGCTTTCCGCATGGTTTTTATTATGTTTTTTGCTTCGACGGCTATTGTATTCATCATACCTCTACCATAAAAGCAAGCAAGAGGCTTGTGCACAAGAGAGGGGGAAGTGTCAGGTGTCAGGTGTTAAGTGTTAAGTGTCATGTGTTATGTGGCAAGTGATACGTGTCAAGGAATCAGGGCTCGATGTAGGGCTCGAAATCCCGTGAAATCTTGGTTTTTACGGTTTCTACGGAAAAAATTTCCTTGTTCCTGACGGTCGCCTTGAGCATAAGCCCCGCCATCGTCTCTTTAGAAAAACCCTGGTCAAACACAAAGTTCCCCAAGCTGTAGGCGATCCAGCCCTGCCTGCCGGCAGGCAAGCGCGACTTATACCGTTCAACTTCCTGAACCACGTGCGGATGGTGGCCGATGACCAGGTCCGCGCCCGCATCAACGAGGACATGCGCGATATCTTTCTGCTCTTCGCTTGCATGCGCTACATATTCCTCTCCCCAATGAAGAGAAACGATGACGATATCGGCGGTTTTTGATCCTTTTATTCTTTTTATCTCGTCGGCGACTTTCTCTAATTGAAACGCGCTTATGCCGGGGATTTCCGCCGTTGCCTCGAGTGATCTCGGATAAAGCGTGGTATAGGCGAACATGGCTAATCGCGTATTGCCTATGACGAAAATAGCCGGCGCGTTTGCCTCGTCAAAATTCTTCCCAGCTCCGGTGGGTTGAATCCCGTTTTCTTTTAAGATATTGACCGTATCCTCAAGCGCTTCGCTTCCCCAGTCCCAAATATGGTTATTCGCAAGCGAGAGCACATCAAATCCCGCGAATTTCAATCCCTCGATAACTCCTGGGTCCGCCCGAAAAGAATATTCGCTCCCCTGATCTTTTCCGCGCGAAGAGATCGGCCCTTCAAGATTAGCGAACGCGAGATCCGCCGAGCGCAGTGCGTCCGCAACGTTCAGAAATGGAAAATGCGGATCGTTTTCCGCTTCGATCTTTTTCCCCACCGCGCGCGAGAGCATTATGTCACCCACAAAAACAAGAGTCGCCGGTTTTTCGTTCCGAAAGATCACTGCGGCATTCGCGGCAAGAAGATCTGCCCGTATGCGCGCTTCTATCGCTTGCTCCGAAAATCCCCGCAACTCATGCACCCACAAAATAGCCGCAGCGCATGCGAACCCGGCAAGCGCAAGAAGACAGACAAAGCAAGCCCCGCGCGCTAAAGAACGGCGACCACCTGCATGAGATGTCTCATTAAAGTGGAAACGTAGCCCCATTCGTTGTCGTACCAGCTTAGAACCTTCACCAGGTCGCCGTCGATCACTTTCGTAAAATTCAAGTCTACTATCGCGCCGTACGGCTGGCCGATAATATCCGAGGAAACGATCTGCTCATCGGTCACCGCAAGAATTCCCCGCCACCGCTCGGACTCCGCGGCCTTTGTTAAAATTGCGTTTATCTCCTCAACGCTCGTTCTCCGTTTTGAAACAAATGTGATGTCCGCGATCGAAGCGGCAACCACCGGCACGCGAAGCGCGATACCATCAAATTTCCCTTTCATCTCTGGCATCGCGCGGCCCACGGCAATTGCCGAACCGGTAGTTGAAGGAATGATATTGTGCGCGCCCGCGCGGCCTCGGCGGAAATCGCTTCCGCCGCGCACGGCTCCGTCCACCATGCCCTGCGTTGCGGTATAGGCGTGCACGGTGTTCAGTATCGCCTTCGCTATGCCGGGATTTTCGGAAAGTATCTGGATCACGGGTGAGGCGGCATTCGTGGTACAGGAACCATTTGACGTGATAACCGCGGATTTCAAATCCCCATCGTTTACCCCCACTAACACCGTCTTTCCTTCCGTTCCATCAGGGTCTTTTGCAGGCGCGGTCAAGACCACGCGCTTCGCTCCTGCCCGAAGGTGTACCTTCGCCTTTTCGTACGATTCAAAAATGCCCGTCGCCTCCACTACTATATCTATATTCAATTCTCCCCACGGAAGCTGGGTCGGCTCCTTTATTTGATAGACGCGGATCGGCTTCCCGTCCACGACCAAATTCGAGCCCTCCGTCTTTACGCTTTTGTGGTACCTCCCGTAGACCGAATCGTACCTCAAGAGATACGCAAGATTTTCAAGATTCCCGAGGTCGTTTATGGCGACAATCTCAAAATTGCGATGCTCGGCGGGCAGATCCAACACCTGCCGCAAAAACAGCCGCCCAATCCTCCCAAAACCGTTGATCGCGATGCGCGCGGGGTTTGCCATTCCCTTAATAGTAGCAAAAACACTTCCCTATAACCACTCGCGGCGGTTTGCGCGCTATCTAGAAAGGCCCCTCAAACAATCTTTATTGAATAAAATTCATCGCGACGAATATCGCCGCCATGAGAATCCAAATCTTCTGCTGGGACGTAATAACAAATCCTCGGCGGATATAGTCACCCACGGCGAGTACCACAAAAACGCCAGCGATGATAAAATAGGTGGTTTCGACAGTCAGCCGAAAAAATGGCAGGGCGCCGCCCGCGGCGAATGCAAACCCCAAGATAAGCCAGAGTGAGCGCTTCTCGCCGCCCTTTATGCCTAAAAAGATGAAAATCGCCGCCACGATGAAAAATAGATATTGGATGTTCATAGCTTAATTATATACTTTTTAGCTTTCCTTTACGGCATAAGGCTTGTTGGATGCGCTGCGATAATTCAAGATTTTTGAAACTTTTTCCTTTTTCATTGCATCACCCGGAGTTTGATACTGCGAACTTCAGTTAGTATCTTGGTACTCATTTTTCTTTTTAAGCATCTCCGCGCGCGGCCTCTGGACGACTACTTCTTCTTTTTCTTTTTGGAAACCGCCGCCGGGCCTCGGGGGGTACGCAGAACCCATTCGCACCGCTCGGGCGTCATCAAGGGCCGCAGTCCTTCGTCTGTCAGAAGCGCCACGGGCGTCACTTGGGCAAAATCGACCGGCCACCACAGGCGAACCGCTGCTTCGGCCACCTGCCAGGCCTCCTTGGTCCGGCCAGCGCGGGCGAGCGCAGATGCCGCGAACGCCGCGGGGTCGAACGTGATCAAATCTCCAACCCCCTCCTTGTCGTACAACCGGACTGCGCTTCGATAAGAGCCGTAGTTGTTTGCGAGCGCGAAGAAGTGTTTGCGTCGTTCAGCGTCGTCCTTGAACATCTTCTTCTTGGCGAGTAGCTCCGCAACTGCGGCGTCAAACTTCGCGGCGCGGGCATCCTCGTCGAGTTCGCTGTAATTGCCCCAGTCCCACACGTAGGGCGATTTTCCTTTGGTTTTTGCGAGTTCGATCAGTTGATCGAGCCCACCGGCGGAAGCGTCAGATCCATTGGCGTACTTCTCGAGTTCCGGGTCAGCCAGCAGATGGCTGCGGATCTCGACAGCCTGGTCGTGGATGTCAAGCCATCCGCCGTTCTTGAATCCGACGAGCGCGACGAGGTTGGTGATGTCGGTGAAGACGTTTCCCGCGTAGACGGATGAGGGTTTGCGCAAGAACGCGTAGGCGTGTTGCAACATCTCCGGCCACTGTCCGCGGAACGCCTCGATTTCCGCCAGCGACGCGGCAGCGCCGATGTCTCCGCTCGCGAGCAGTGCGGCCAGTTGCGTGACAGCCGCATCGGTGTCGCCCCGCAGGGCGGTTTGCTGTGCGGCCTGCTTTTGGTTCAGCTTTGCCATTCGGTCACCCCGGGGTTGTGCTGGCGCGCGATTCGTTGGTGCGCGTCGTCGTCCATGTCGAGGAAGCCGTCGGCGTTCACGAAGAACGCCCCCTGAGCGTAACAGTCGGCGAGCGTCTCGATCATCGAGGTGACGTCGAGGTATTCGACCAGCTGTTCGGGCTCTCCGTGGATGAACCCAATGACCGGCGCGCGATTCGCCGCCTTTTTCTTGCACGGCACGACGAAAAAGTCGCCTGCTCCGTCCTCGAACAATGGGAACCAGCCCTTTCGCCACTGCGGGGCGTCTTTTCGTTCCTTGAAGATTTCACACGCCCTCTCGAGAGAGACCAGATAGAAGCCCGGGTAGAACCACAAGCTTTCCAGGATATCGCCTTCCTGCGCGCGGGTTCCGTTCCGCCATCGGTAGACTGCGCGCAACTCCTCCGTGAGCTGGAAGGGCAGCGTCGCCTCGAAGCGCGCCACCTCCGCGGCCGTGAGGCCGGGCTGCAGTAGCGACACCACTGGACAACCCAGCCGAGCGAGGTGGGCGACGCACGCGTCGAGTGCCTTGATCAGGCGCGCTTCGTCGATGCCGTTAAGGAAGGTGCTGACCTTTTGCGATGTCGTTTTCTTCAACATGTTATTCCCACATTTATTAATTTCCTATCATTGGTTTAATATCTCGGACTTTATAATTCTTTATAACTTCTTGCCTTTCATGAACTATTCGCGCCTTCTTGAGCCATAACCCTCGGCTTATTGGCGTTCATGATTTGGATATCGCTTTAGTGCGGGTCCCCGCGCACTGCATGCCCCAATTCATGTATTATATCACACGATATTTATGTTACTTTTTCTTCCTTACCTTGAATAATAAATCATAGAACTGCTGCTCTGCGAGCACGCGAACCCCCAGCTTTTTCGCTGCAATCACACGCTTTCCGTCTTTTTTTCCGTTTCCAAAAACCAAGTAAGACGTTTTTTTGTCGAGAGTATTAGACACGATGCCGCCCGCTTCTTTCACGTAATCCAGCGCATCCTTTTTGTTCATTCCAGCCAATGTTCCGGCGAACACGAACATTTTCCCGTCGAATTTTCTTTTTCTCTGTTCCACCATTTTTTCCTGTCTTTTTTCCTCTCCTTTGTGGGATTTTTTTTCGCTTTCCAATTCATTTTGGGCTTGGGCAATCGCGCGCTTCACGAACTCAAGAAAGTTCTTTGTCCTGAACTCGACGTTTTGCCCGTACAACACTTCGGCTATCGGGTATTCCCCGTCTTTTCTCTTCCTGTTTCGGTCAAACACCCAGTAAATTCCATTGAAGTCCGTGGCCAACGGGACATGGTCGGGCAAGTAGATCGTTTTTTCATCCACTTGTTCTTTCTTTCTCAATGCATCCGCGCTTTCATCCGCGGTCTTGGGGCCTTTCTGAAGCATTTTCAAATACTGATTGAAGTCAGCGACTGGCCGCGTGTAGCCGATTCCGCTCACGCCAAATACTGCCACATCATTGTGAAATCCCTTCCAACCGTTGTGGATATTCAAGAACGCCCTGTAACTTGGCGGGAACCTGAACTTCAGTTTTTTTTCCAACGCGCGAATGGCGAATTCGGAAGCCGGCGGGTACGCTTGCCGATATCCCTTTGATTCTCTCCCTTCTGCTTGGTTCAACTTTTCCTGGACCAGCGCGAGCTTTTCCAAATCCTTTACGATATCGCCGATTTTTATTTTGCTCATGTTTCTTGTTTATTGGCTCCGAAGCGACGCTTCCCCTCTCTAAAAAGCGCTTGATATTTTTCCACGGCCATAGTTTCTTTTTTATTTTTTCCACCCCTCGGGCTTCATGAGGCGGGTGAGCCATACCTTTTTATTCCCTGCTTGAAATGTAGCAAGATTCGGAATCCGTGCCATTGATACTTATATTAGCAGAAAAGGGGAATATCCTCACTTCCCTGCTTTTACGGCAAATACATATGCTATACTAAAATCAGTAACGACGATGATCGCTCCAATTCAAGAAAGGAGGCGCCGGACAGGCAAGCGATAAAAACCAAAAGCCCTAGGAGCTGGAACTGGTTTGGACTGGGCTAACAGAACTCGCGCGCCAAAATGGAGCGATCGCGGGAACTGTTAGCCCTCTTTCTTATTCAAAAAAATAATTTTATCACCGACCTTCAATTCAAGTTTTTCCGCCAATCCCGCTTTGATCTCCAAAACCTTGTCCGCCGGCTCGGGAGGATAATACACCTTGAGGCTCAATAAACTTTTCCCCGGCTCGGGCGCGGCGTTTTCCGCAAACTCCACTATCTTCTCTCCGCGTATCCAAACGATATCGATCGGGAATTTCATATCCTTCATCCAAAACCCGTGCATGTCCTGGGAACCGAAAATAAAAAACATCCCTTGGTTTTCCGTAAGCCCCGCACGGCCGGAGAGCCCGCGCGCCCGGGAAGTGATCGTATCGGCAACTTCGACCATGAATTCGTGGCGCCCCGTTCCGCTTTCGATCGTGAGTTTCTTCGAATAATTTCCGCCGCTCGCGCCGCCGGGAAGAATAACTCCGAACAATAATATTCCTCCGAAGATTCCGACAAGGGCAAGGGTAAAAATAAGGATCATTCGTTTTTTCATATCATACCGTTAAGACACATACCGATGTACTTATTATAGATGAAAGCATGCGGGTAAACCACCGATAACGGGGTTGACCCCCACACCTACTTGCGATTAGGTCTTTTCGAAGCTGTTTGCTGGATACTAAATATTGATATTGTTCTACGGCGTAGCACAATATCGGAAAGAGAGTTTCTTAGTGCTTCGCAATCGCAAGTAGGTGTGGGGGTTGATAAAATTTCTCTGCCGTTATATACTGTGCAGACTCTGAAAACCATGGCAGGGATTTGGAGCCAAAGAAAAGGAAGGGGGGTGTGTATGCAATAAAAACGCTTTCCTGGGGGCGCGGCCAAGATCGCCGTACGGATACCCTCCAAGAAAGCCGGGGAGGGAGCGCGAGAGCTAGGGCAAAGTGGCTAGCCCGCAAGGACAGTAGCTCTTGCGCTCCCCCTCCGCAAAACCCCAACCATCACGGTCCGGCACGCACGAACGTCGCCGGACTTGTTTATTTACCCCGTTAGAGACCCGCCCTCCGACCAGGGTCGGAGTGGCTACGGCCACCTTGGGGCGGCCTGGCCCTAACGGGGTATAGGAGCCCAAAAAGAATAACTCCTGCCGCAACGCTTACGTTTAATGATTCTTTCTTCCCACGCATAGGGATTTCCAAAATATGATCGGCTTCTTTTAAAACCGCAGGCGGGATCCCGTGAACCTCGTTTCCCAAAATAAGCGCTATTTTCGCACCTCGCTTCGGCTTAAATGCGCAGTAAGGAAGCGATTTTTTCGCCTGTTCTACGGCGAGAACTGTATATCCTTCTTCTTTTAACCGCCGGATAAGCAGGTTTATCTTTGGAACCTTCTCCCAATGGACAAATCCCTCGGCCCCAAGGGCGGTTTTGGCAATTTGCGGCCTGATTTTTTTAAATCTGCCCTCGGGAGACGGCGTAAATCCGCATAAATAAATTTCTTTTACTCCTGCGGCATCCGCGGTCCGAAAAATAGATCCCACATTATGGAGACTCCGCACATTATGGAGAATTACGGCGATTTCCATTCGCTTAATTCCCACCCTGCGAGTTTCTGGGATTCGGATTCGCCTGCACACTGAATGTGCCGCTTGCCAAATCCCGTTCGTAGCTTTGATCTTTTAATGGAGTTTCCGCCCATCCCACTTCTTCTACCTTCGCGCCAGTGGCATCGTATAAAATCACCGCATTGTTAGTATATGCGAGCTTATTTGATGTGGCCCAACTCACGTCCGGAGAAACCGAACCGGTATATTTCCCCTCGTTCACCGCAAGGAAATACGATTTTGGCGGGATTATTTTGCCCGAAAGCCGACTCGCCACAAGAAGTGAATATTCGTTCCCTGTAGAACTTTTTCTCTTTATAGACCACCCCGTAAGATCGATGGGCGCATCGGTTGAGTTATACAATTCAATAAATTCGTAATCCGCATCCGCGCTGATTCCCGCAAGAATTTCACTTATAACCGGTCCGCCAGCTGGCGGAGGCGGAGAAGGAACGGGCGTTGTTGATGAAGAATTTGCCGGAGGCGGAAGATTTTCCGGAGACGACGATGGTGGCGGAGTTGGTTCCGGCGGAGGATTTGCCGAAGGCGCCGGTGAATTTTGCGCCGTAGATTGCGGAGGAGGATCTGGCTCTTTTGAATTTTCCGCTCTCGGCGTTCCGTCTGCACTCACGCTCGTGTGCCACGCAAGATCTTTTAGATTCCGCTCCGCGGTATTCTTCGTCGCGTTATCGCCTCCGAACGTTCCCCAGCCCGAGAGCGCGTTCACTTCATCGAGCAATCCACAGTTCGCGTCAAAAAGTTTCAGATGTTCGCCGCTGTTTGAAAGACTTCCGGTGTAAATTGCGTCCGCCGCGATCCCCGGCACCGTATCGTCGTCCGTTCGCTCAAGAAGATAAAAATCATGCGCTGGTATCGCACTTACCCCTAAAATTATTTTTATTTTCCCGGAATCGCTCAAAAGTTGGACACGCTCGGCGCTGTACGGCCCCGAACCGTTGTTTTTTATTTCTATCCATTCGTTGTCCGCGCTTCGCGATGTCCCCATCCACGCAATTTCGTTGAACGCAAGCGTTCGGGAAGGATTTGCCCCCGCTCCGAATTCGCAAAGCCGCGGCGGAACGCTTGGAGCCGGCTTTTCTGTGGGGGCGGCAAAGTTTTTTGGCGATGTTTGCGTAATTTTTATATCATCCCCGTTTTTTTCCGCTTCGGAGGTCGTACTATTCTTGACTTCGGACGCCGAGCTGGCGCCCTTTCCATCCGCTGCATCCAAATTTATCTCGTATATCTGTCCCTTCTCTTGGCTTCGGAACACGTCGCGCGCGCTTTCGGAAACTATCGCCGCTCCGGGAACGGCGCTCCCGCCACGGAACACGAAATAGAGAGCCGCGAGAGCCGCAAGAACAAGAAAACCGCCAGCGGCAAGCCATCCTATCCCCGCTATTCCGCTTCTTTCTTTCTTGTTGCGAAAAAATTTCATCCGTGCGCGGCGCTCTTTTCTAAAAAGTTACCAAACCGACGCGAAAATCACAAACGGGCCATTGTTCTTGCCAAAATTACTGTTTGTTGTCGCAATATTTTCGTTTTCCGCCTCGCGCCGTTTTGCCGGAAGGAGTTTTCCGACGTATGAGAAAAAAATTCCCCAGTGTTTCCTCGCTCTGCGTCGGAAAAAAATTTATTACGAAAGAAAGGGTTGCCGTTGGCAATTTTTTGTCCACAGTTCGGGAAAAACGGCGTGGTACAATTTGTTGGCTGAGGTAAAAGGTCACACAAAATTTTATTTTCCAATACATACACATGGGCGAGAAGAAAAACCCCGGAGTTGCAACGGACACGAGAAAAAATCCTTTCGCTCAGGTCCAAAAACGCGATAGACGGCTCGTTCCGTTCGAAAAGTCGCGCATCACAAGCGCGATCTCGCGCGCCATGCAGGCAACCGGCGAAGGAAATCCCGCCAATGACGCGGAAAAGGTGTGCGACCATGTAATTTCCGCCCTCGTAAAGAAATTTCCGCAGGATCATATCCCCACGATCGAAGAAGTTCAGGATATGGTGGAAACGGAACTCATTCTCACGGACTTTGCGAAGACCGCGAAGGCATATATTCTCTATCGAAGCGAGCGCGCAAAGATCCGCGAGCAGAGGAACGTGATCCCCGAGCGGGTGCGCGAGCTCGCAACGGAGAGTAGAAAATATTTTAGGAACCAGCTTTCCGAATTCATCTACTACCGAACATATTCCCGCTGGATCGAAGAAGAAGGACGGCGTGAAACATGGATCGAAACCGTCGACCGGTATGTGAACTACATGAAAAGCAAGCTCGGCGCCGCGCTCTCGGAAGATGAGTACGCGGAACTTCGCGAGGGGATCCTC
>Ga0209210_1001140_pt1 | contig 23433 bp, 25 predicted proteins | sample RifGroA1_FD_183991 | JGI IMG/M metagenome (GOLD analysis project Ga0209210, IMG submission 183991) | Contaminated groundwater microbial communities from Rifle, Colorado, USA - Rifle Groundwater A1 (SPAdes) (version 2) | ecosystem: Environmental > Aquatic > Deep subsurface > Groundwater >...
CTGTAAATGCCGCTTCCAACAATTGCGTGCCAGTTTCTGCCTGCTGCTTTACCCGCATCAGCAATAACTCCGCCTTGTGCGATAAAACCAGGTGCGTAAAGAGTAAAGTTGCTTTCTCCCAAGATTTCTTCGAGCAATTCACGATATTTATTTACTGATTCGACTTTGTTTCCCGGGACAACAAAATCTCGAACCCCCATCTGCGCTCCAAGCCTGTAAATTCTTTCCGGAGCAGAATCTGCTATATAACCACCTTCGCTCTCAAGAAATTGTTGATGTGTCATATGCCCACCGACTATAACTGTTAAACCAGCCTCCTGACATGCTTTTGTCCATTCACTTTGTGTGACTGGGCTTGAAAATGGGAAAAGTATTGCGGACTCAACACCAGCCTTTCGTAGCCCTTCGGCGAATTTAACCCCTAATTCAGGGATGTCGTTTCCTGCCTTTTGGTGATCGTAGATAAACGGCTTGTTAGTATATTCTCTGCCTCGCCTCATTACCTCTATAAGGCCAAAGGGAGCCACGAGTTCAAGACCAATCTTATACCCACCAATTCCCTCAATATCTGAAGTTTCTCGTACTATCTTTTCGAATACATCTAAATCCCCGACATCACAAGCTGGTATTACGCTCCTCTGGATTGAAATTAAAGGCTTCCTTTCTTGTGCTCCTGGTTCTGCACCTGAATCGGTTGGTAATTCGCGAGATTGTGCCATATTGGTGGGCAAATTTGATTTATCCCAAATTAACAGAAGAGGATATCTTTGTCAATAAGGAAAATAATGTCTTAGCTTAAAATGACATCGCCTTCCTCTAAAAGCTTTAAATTCTTGTTATTTACAACCATTAAGTTTATGAAAAAGGAAGATGGGGCTCAAGTGAAAAATATTAAAGTTCATAAATTAGTTTCAGTCCTCTAGTGGACTAGAGCAGTAGAGTCATTTTCTTTTAACATCTTTTCTTTTAAAGCCTGTGTATTCTTTTGTCTTAAAGACTTTCTTTGATCCGCCAACTGTTCTGTATTTTTTCTTGTCATACTCTTCTTCAACTTCCTTGCGGCGCTTTTCGATTAGATCGAAACATTCCCGATATTTCTCAAATCTCCTGGAAACATGCATTACGGTAGCAATTCCTACTTTAAGTTCCCGGACTATGCTGTCAATAGATATGCCGGATTTTAGAAAATTGGCGATTATTACTCTTCTTCCTATTTTTAACTTTTCATCATGCGTTAATAGTCCGTCAATTATTTTATTTACCTCATTACCGTCTTTGGCTGCAAGAAATGAATCCCTCACTTTATTAAAAGCTTCAAAAACATCTCTTTCGTTTAATCGCTTATATCTTCTCATCAAGAGTTTCAGTCCTCTAGTGGACTAGAGCTACTTAAATCGTACATGGTTTTAATAAGTAATTCAATAGATAATTAGTTTAGTAGAAGACTACACCTTTTTTAAATACACCTTTTGTTTTAAATTACTCTTTTGTTATGATTAATTGATGGCGCAAAGGGACACTCCCCAGGAGATAAAGTAGTATACTAGAAACAAATGGCGGCTATTTCAACATTCTTAATGAATACATTAATTTTTTTTGGGGAAGCCATTCTTGGCTTCATTACATTAGTTATTGTTTCAATAGTTGCTGTCAAAATTACTGCAAAATTGCTATTTCATAGAGAATTGGAAAAAAGTGGCAGCAAAACCAAAAGCATTATTCTTATCAAGATTCCTCTTACTAATGAGCAAAAAGAGGACGCAATGGAAGCTTTTCTCAAGTCCATGCACCGCCTCTTACCAACCGGAACATACCTTAGTCTTGAAATGTCTTCGAGTGAGCAATTCATGAGTTTTTATATTGTAATTCCTAAAGAATTTAAAAATATTCTTGAATCGCAACTTTATGCACAATTTCCAGATGCGGAAATTGAGGAGACAAATGATTATTTTTCTGTAATAAATAATCCGGCGATACTTGAGCTAAGTTTTAAAAAATCCAGTATTTATTTCATTAATACTTATAAAAATATTGAGGAAGATTTACTTAAAAATCTCTCGGCAATCCTATCTAAAACAGACTCCGGAGAACAGGCGTGTGTTCAAATTGTTCTGAAGCGGATAGGATCAAGTTTTTGGCAACGGGGGCTGAAGGGATTCATGTATAATTTTTTTGGAATTCAGAAGACACATCGCAGTCGAAAATGAATGAGGATATCTATCTTGGGAAATTAAGAATCGCTTATGCTGCGCCATACAAAGAAACGGCAAGGTCAAAAATAACAACAATCGCAAGCCTTTTTAAAGCTTTGAAGTGTCCAAATAATGAGTTAAAAAAAGGGCAGGTTAAAGATAATCTGGCAGAAGCTTATAGCACTAGGATTTTTGAGAATGGTGATTTTTGGTCTACGGCGGAAATAGCCACGATATTCCATTTTCCGTCTAAAGGCGCAATTGTGTCGAATGTAGTAAATACGACATCAAAGCGTGCTCCTGCTCCCGACATTTTGCCTAGAGAAGGAAGCGTTAATTCAAAAGATATGTCAATTTTTGGCGAAACCAATTACCGGAATGAAAAGAAACGGTTCGGCATTAAAAGGATTGACAGAAGACGCCATCTTTATGTTGTTGGAAAGACCGGAATCGGTAAAAGCAGACTACTTGAACTTCTTTTAATATCGGATATTCAAGGAGGACAAGGCTGTTGTCTTCTTGATCCGCATGGAGATTTAGCCGATGAATTATTAATGTTTGTTCCTGAGGAAAGAATTGAAGATGTTGTGTATGTCAATCCCGCAGATCGAGATTTCCCAATCGGATTTAATCCCCTCGAACCGGTTAATGACTCTGAGATGCGGCAACATTTATCCACATTTTTTATTGCCATTTTCAAAAAACTTTTTGCCTTCAATTGGAATCCTCGGATGGAGCACATTATTCGCTACATAACCCTGGCTCTTCTTGAAACGCCCGATTCGAATATTTTGGGGATTCCCCGTATGCTTTCGGACACAACATTCCGCCAACGCGTGATCAAGCAAATTCAAGACCCGGTTGTCAAGAGCTTTTGGGTAAATGAATTTTCCGCCTGGAACGAAAGGTTTGCAAATGATGCGGTGATTCCAATTCTTAATAAGGTTGGACAATTCGTATCTAATCCAATAATTAGGAATATGGTAGGACAAAGAAAAAATGTTTTGAATTTTGGAAAATTTATGGATGAAGGAAAAATTGTGCTGCTGAATATTTCAAAAGGAAAACTTGGGGACGACAATACGGCGCTTCTAGGGTCTATGTTTATAACAAAAATTCAACAAGCGGCTCTCTCGCGAGCAAAAATGCGGGAAGAGGAAAGACGAGATTTCTATTTTTATGTTGATGAATTTCAAAATTTTGCCACTGACGCATTTTCAAGTATTTTATCCGAGGCAAGAAAATACCATCTTGATCTGACAATTGCCCATCAATATATCGCTCAATTGCCGGATGATGTTAAGGCGACAGCATTTGGAAATGTAGGTTCGATTGTCACCTTTGCCGTGGGGGGAGACGACGCGGCATATTTAACTCGAGAATTTTCACCGGTTTTTAATGCCGAAGACATGATCAATTTAAATGTACGGGAAATGTATGTAAAAATGTCGGTTGATGGTAAGGTTGCGCCTCCTTTCTCCGCGCGGACCATTAATGTTCCGAAGCCGAGCTTTGATTATTCTATTGAAATTGTTAATAAATCTCGTATGAAATACGGGAAAAATAGGACTTCAGTGGAAAATGAAATAGCCAAATGGACGGCATCTGGAGAATTTATAGGTGGCGCCGAAGATGGGGAAGAATTTCCCGAACCAATAATCTAAAAGGTTAAATCGGCCCATCCTAGATTTTTATTTTTCAGATCCTCAAGTATTCTCCGACTAATTTTATCATACTCTTGTTTGTTAAACTGTCTGTTTAAAATGCAATATTCTTTATGAGAAATACCCACGCATCCCAAGCTGTTTTTAACGTTGGCGCAATTAAAAAGATAAGAGCTGTCCTGGCAATGTCCGGAGAATACCGAATAATTACAATTAAAGCAGTGGGCAGAGTCAACCACTTCATAACAAAGTTCGCCGTCAATTGAATAAGTAAAATCAAAGCATGTCGTATTCCTATGACTATCATATAAATAAGCAGAGTCTTGATTGCGTGTTGCATCAAAACATAAATAACAATTTTTGTTGAAGTAAATATAGTTGCCGTAGGCACTATTTTCGTTATGGGCATCATTTGTTTGAGTATAAGGATATCTCTTTTTCAATTCCTCAAGCATTTCAAGAATTTTTTCAGAAGGTAGAACGTTGAATTTTTTCACCGCTTCACGATATTCCCCTTCCGTAAGCTGTCTATTGAATATGCAAAATGATTTACTGTTTAAATGTACGCAGCCGAAGACATCATGGCAATCAATAGAGGCATAGCAATAAGAGGAGTCCCTCATGTTGCTGCAATTCTCCAGGTATTCGCAATTAAAACTTTTGTAGGGGTCAACACTCTCGTAACATAATTCACTTTCTACTCCATAATCGCAATCCATGCAGTTTACGCACATGTAAGAATCATAAATATATGTTGAATCAGCGCAATTTGAGCAGTCAAAGGCATTAAAAAGATTTTTTGAATAATAAATTTGATCTCCATATTCACAATTCTCGGAGTTTAGTATATGGGAAGGATTTTTAGGCTGGCTATTGATAAGGCGTTTTAATTCTTTGAAAAAAGCTTCTGCGGTCATAATGAAACTTCAGGAAGAGGATCTTTAATGATTGAATCGTTCTCAAGGAAATATTGATCATAATCCTTTTTACAAAGAATCATATTTTCTACGGTTGAAGGATCATAAGCAACAATTATTTCCCTGTTGCATTTTTGACAATTTGTTTTATAAAGCATTCTTTCTGCACCCCTAAGCGTCAGTCTTCTTTTTTGCCGGCATGAAGAACAATTGGTAGGGAAAGGTATGCCCTTTTCTTTTAATAATTTTTGCTCTTGCTCAATTATTAAAAATTGCCTTGTGCATTTGGCGCATGTTTGAACTATGTTCGCCATGATAATAGTATACTTTATTTATTATCCGGACTTCAATTATTTGAATTTTTTAAGCAAATTTCCTAAATCTTTTTCTATTCTGGTATCATTAACTTAATGGCGCAAAGGGATAAGCATATTTATAAGGAGCTTAGGGATAAGTGGATTAAGAAACACAAGGATTTGCAGGAGGCATTTTGGGCAAAGCATGGAGATGTAATTCATGATTTTATTAATAACACTAGAAATTTTGCCGTAGGTTCGGTTTCAGGCCTTATGATTTTATCAAGCCCTGCAGTTGGCCTTCTTTCCCCCTCTAATTCTTTAGCAGTTAAGGAGGAAAAATTGCCCTTGGAGAGGAATGTGTTTTTAATAGGCGATCTTTCAAATGTTTTACCACAAGAGGTGCGAGAATTAACCGAGGATGAAGAAAAGAAAGTTGCGGAAATATTAATCAGGGATTTTGGACTTAAAGTTTCGGCCACGCTTGACGGGAAAAGACTCAATAGAAGTTATGGATACATAGGGGCAGAACAGCATTTGGCAAGATATCGCGGAGACACAATGGCGACCCACTTTATTCCGCCGGCCGGTGGATCGGATAATTTTGTGAAACATTACTCATCAGGAATGGCTCCGGGATTGGGTGCCTGGGGATATTTTGCGAATTCCCAAAATGAGATGACGGAGCAAGATTTGCTTCGGGAAAAATATTACATTGCAGTTCAAACTTTTTTGGCGCCCGGATTTTATGAGAATGTTCGTGAATATATAACTTTTTTTAAGTTTCGAAAGATGCTTGTTGTAAATCCTCATAATGGGCGAGCCGTAGTTGCCATTATTGGAGACGCCGGTCCTGCGGAATGGACGGGAAAACACTTAGGAGGAAGCCCGGAGGTAATGAAATATCTCGAAAGGGTTGATGGCGCGCAAAAAGGACCGGTTTTATATTTTTTTATTGATGATCCGCAGGATCAGGTGCCGTTAGGACCAATAGATATTAAATAGCTGAAATAGTTGAATGGTTAAAATAGTTATTTTAAACTAAACCATATAGCCATTTTAGCTATTTAGCCATTTTGAATTTTATGCTAAAGCATTTTTATAGTTACCATGTTGAGATAGATTCGCTAGTTTTGGAGATCGAGTCTTTGGAAATAGAAGATCATGAGAAAAAGAATTTAATTTCACTTGCCGAATCCCATGTCCATCACGCTGTAATTGATTCGATTCTATCAAGTTTAAAAAAAGAAGAAAAACAAGAATTTTTAAAGCTTCTGAATTCTAAGAACCAGGAAAAAATATGGAAATTTTTAAGGGATAAAATTAAAGATGTTGAGGAGAAAATAGAGAAAACCGCGAGTGAAGTTAAAAATCAACTTTTAAAAGACATTACAGAAACAAAAGCCTGACAATACTTTGCTTTTAATTTTTCGGTAATCTTATCTCGCAAGTTGTACCTTTTCCAACCGTGGAGTCAATAGATATAAAACCTTTATGTCTTTGAATAATATTTTCAGCCAAAAAAAGTCCCAACCCCATTCCCTCCCTGGTATGATCTCTTCCTTTATAAAATCCTTCAAAAACATGAGGAAGGTCTCTTTTGGGAATACCGCGGCCTCTGTCAATAACGGAAATCTTATAGAAAGATTTATCGTGCGAAAGAGTAATTGTTATTTCAGACTGAGGCGGTGAAAACTTAACGGAGTTATGCAGAAGATTTGTGATTGCCTGAAGAAGCTTGTCAAAATCGGAATACAACATGTCATTTTTTTTATTAAGTTGGTCTTGGAGGACAACTCTATTTTTAGGATGACTTATTTTAAAATTTGACATTGCTCTGGCTAAAATCTCGCGGATACTATTTTCTTGCCAGTGGTATTTTAATTGTCCTGTTTTAATCTGCTCAACTCTTAATAATTCCCCCAAAAGCTTACTTAGTCTTATAGTCTCCGTTTCTAAAATATCTATCCATTTTTGAGGCAGAGCCTCTCCTTTTAAACATTTCTTCTTCATCATCTGGACATATCCCTGAATTGTTGTTGTGGGGGTTCTTAATTCATGAGCGGCCATTGAGATAAAAAGATCTCTGGTTTTTAGTGCGGTTTTTGTTTCATTGTAAAGTTTGGCATTCTGTATAGAAAGGCTTATTAAGGATCCAAAGAGCTTAAGAAGATTAAGTTTTTCATTATTAAAGTGCTTATCCTTTTTTGACTGAAGCGTTAAAAGTCCTAATGTTTTTTTATGATAAGCAATTGGAATAAGGACAAGAGACTTAATGCCATTTTTTAGAAGAGCAGGATGTATTTCCCGTAGTAATTTTGCTGAAAGAATGAAAGATTGCCCGGTTCTAAAAGACTTATACGCATATCCGTCAGATCTTGGCTCTGTTCTTGTTGATAAAGGAGCAGTTGTGTAAACTCGGTGTAAAACCCCCTTCTCTCCTAAAAAAATTGATCCATAGTCGGCTTGCGTTAGGCCAATGGCCTCTTTTACTGTGGCTTTATAAATTTCCTCCAGTGTTTGTGCAGCAAAGAGTTTAAGCGCTGATTTATAGATTTTGCCCAACATATAATCCACCCTCCAATTGACCGCCTATAGTATACAGTTTCAGCGCTTTGCGCGCAACCGCTTCTTTACCAATTTCTTACATCCTTATTCTTCTACTCTTAATTCCCGCCTTTACCATTTCTATATGGGCGAACTTTTTTCCAATTCCTTAATTTTTCATTTCTGGAACATTTTCTCCTCACCTGTTAACGAAAAAGAAGCAAGACGGGACTATGAAAAATTTGATTTTACCTTTGGTAATTTTTTAAAATTCCTGGGATTAAATTTTAAGAAAGAAGCAGATTTAATATGGAGAACACGAGGCTGATTGTTATCAGAATATTGAACATAGCAGGTTTCCTAATTGGGATTTTGATTGGCTTAAGAATCATTCTTAGATTTTTTGGGGCAAATTCATCTGCACCTTTTGTTTCTTGGCTTTATTCAGTTAGCGAAGGATTGATCATTCCATTCAGAGGCATATTTAATGATATTAATCTTCAGGGTAATTCAGTTCTTGATATTTCGGCAATAGTTGCGGCAGTTGCGTACATAATTTTGATTTCTATTATTATTTCAATTATAAATTCTATTACTCGCCCGGCTCGGCCGGATCACGTTCATGTTTAAACCCAAAAAGTAGCGCTCCTGATACATGAGCGCTACTTGTGAAGCCAAATTAGTATCTTGTTCCTGTCAGTGCTCTTCCTATCCCAATCAGAATTACAGCCCCCACAACCGCAACAATGATGCTGTAAATATTGAAGCCTGTAACTCCGGGCTGGCCAAAAATGCTCATCACGAATCCCCCTACAACTGCCCCCACAATTCCCAAGACTATATCCATTAAAAGACCCTGTTGGGTATTTGTTTTCATTATAACCGAGGCTAACCATCCTGCTAATGCTCCAAAAATTATCCACAAGAGAATACTCATCTCAAATTCACCTCCCCCCTATAATACGCCCAAAAATTTTAGAAATTTCAAATGATAAGCAAATTAAGGGATAGTAAGAGTAGAGTAAGAAAGCCTATTCTTTCATTACATATCCAAAACCGCGCATGGAGTGGATGAGGGGTTTCTCATGTCCCATATCTATTTTTTTTCTTAAATATCCCATGTAAACATCCACCACCCGGGTTTCAATATCGGGGGATGTAAGCCATATTCTATTTAGAATCATCTCGCGGCTTAGAACTCTGCCTTTATTGCTCATAAGGTATTCAAGAAGTTTGAACTCGGTTGGAGTCAGGTTAATAAAGTCTCTTCCCCGCTTTATTTCAAGGGTTGTCCTATCAAGTTCAAGATCGCCCACCTGTAATTTTGTATCCGAAGCATCTCTTAATCTGGCCTTAATTCTTGCAATTAATTCATTTCCATCGAAAGGTTTTGGGAGATAGTCGTCAGCTCCTATGTTTAATCCATGAATTATATCAGAGGTGCTGCTTTTCGCAGTCAATATTATAACCGGAATATTGAGATATTTCCGCTTAATTTCCGTACAAACGGTTTCACCACTAATCTTTGGTAATCCAAGATCAAGGATTACAATATCTGGTTTTGATTTTTTCAGGTGGGCCAATGCCTCGGCCCCATCTCCTGCGCTATCAACTGCAAAACCAACATCAACTAATAAATCTTTCAAATACTCCTGCAGTGCTAAATCATCCTCTACAATTAGAATTCTTTGTATCATAGTTGAGATTATATGCATTTAGCTTTCATGATTCAAGCTTTAAATAAAAACTCAACGCAAGCTTTAATATGAATCACAGGAATCAAGGAAATGTAAGAGTTATGTAAGAGAAATGTAAGAGAGTAATTACTTTTTACTTTTTTCTTTCTCTAACCTTTGAGAAATAGTGTTAAGTTTATCAACAACTGCCCTTTCAAGATCAACATTCGCGGCAATAGCAAGCTGAACCAAGGTAATTAGGACATCCGCAAACTCCTGATAAATATTCCTTCTGTCAAAGCGCTCCAATTTTGCCTTTCTCTGAAGTCTTAGTATCGAAAGGATATCATTACAAAGCTCACCTACTTCTTCATTAAGCTTCACTGTTTTTGTCAATATTTCTTTTTCACGGGGAGAACTTAAAGAGTATTCAAAATGCGTACTTTTATTTATCTGCTTAACCTTTTCTTCAATTGTTTTTAGATTCATAGATCGATTATAACACAGCAAAGTTTCAACAAAAGGCAATTTTTGTCTTATAATTAAGATAGTGAAGACAATTAAAGAAAATTTTGAAGAAAAAGATATTGCGCCACAATGGGACATGAAAAGAATAATAATTGGTGTTATTATCCTGCTGTCATTTCTTTTGGCCGGTTTTTTAATGATTTCTAAAGCGAATATTTCAAGGGAAAGCCCGGATGAAGGTGCCTTGGGAATTTCAAGCAGGCAAAATCAGGAAGAAAAAGCCCCGTCCCTTCCTACCAAAGAGGATGTGGAAAGGATTATAGTGGAAGCAAAAAACAATCTCTCAAATATTACCTCGGAAAATCTCACTTCTTCTCAGGCGGCTATTCAGAAAGTAATAACCGATTTGAAGAAACTCCAGGAAAATAAAAGCGCTGTTGGTGTGATTTGTGATCTTGTATGCAAAAAGTAGGAGCAACTAGTAACTAGATATTAGTAAATAGGAAAAACATCCCTAGTATCTATTATCTAGTCACTATTATCTACCTAAATATGTTTAAGAAACTTAAAAAACTTCTATCGTTGCTTGGGCCCGGTTTTATCACCGGCGCATCAGACGATGATCCTTCGGGAATTGCAACCTATGCCCAGACAGGCGCCCAGTTTGGTTATTCCCAGCTTTGGACCGCGCCCTTTTCCTTTCCATTCATGACAGTAATACAGGAAATGTGCGGAAGGGTTGGTATTGTGACGGGAAAAGGCCTTTCAGGAGTAATCAGAAAACATTATTCCCGCCCAATTCTTTTTGGGACCGTTGCTATCCTTTTTACCGCAAATACTATTAATATTGGAGCAAATTTGGGGGCAATGGCCTCATCTGCCGAGCTTATTTTAGGGATCCCTTTTTTTTTCTGGTTGCTATTAATAACAGCTTCCACTTTAATTCTTGAGATTTTTATATCTTATAAAGTTTATTCAAAATTTCTTAAATATCTTACGATTTCTTTACTTGCTTATGTCGCTGTTGTTTTTGTTGTTAAACAAGACTGGATTACAGTTCTTACTTCAACAATAATTCCAAGATTTTCTATTAGCTCGGCTTATATCATGAATATAGTTGCTATTTTAGGGACTACCATTTCCCCTTATCTTTTTTTCTGGCAGGAAGCAGAAGAGGTAGAGGAAGAAGTTGCTGCCGGGAAAATTGTTGCTATGGGAAGAGGAGTTCCAAAGTTCAGCAAGCAAGACATAAAAACTATGCGTCTTGATACAGTCTTTGGTATGTTTTTCTCAAATCTCGTGATGTTTTTTATCATTGCAACAACTGCCTCAACGCTTCATCTTAAAGGCATTACGAATATAGAAACAGCGAGTCAAGCGGCGGAAGCATTGAGGCCTCTGGCCGGTGATCTTACATTCATCCTTTTTTCAGCAGGTATAATTGGGATAGGGTTTCTTGCTATCCCAATCCTTGCCGGATCTGCTTCTTACGCGGTTGCGGAGGCTTTTGGTTGGAGAGAGGGGCTTTATAGGAAGTTAAAGCAGGCGCATGGATTTTATGGAGCAATAATTTTGGCGACTCTAATTGGCCTTTTGGTAAATTTTATTGGAATCCCTCCTTTTAAAATGCTTTACTATACCGCAGTTATTAACGGAATAGCCGCGCCTCCACTTATGGTAATTATTCTTTTGATTTCAAACAATAAAAGCATAATGGGAGAGCATGTAAATTCCGGATTCTCAAATTTTATGGGTATAATTATTACCCTGGTTATGAGTATTGTCGCGTTAGCTTTAGCGCTTGCCTTCATTAAAGGTTTTTAAAAACGCCTATTTTTGATAAAATCAGATTCACTATGGAAGAAGAGATATCTCGAGCTAAAATTTTGCTTGAAAAATTGGACATTAACGCTAAAAAAGTTCGAATAAACGAAATTGAAGCTGAATCTATGGCTCCTGAATTTTGGAAAGATACCAAAGGCGCATCTTTGAAAATGAAAGAATTGGCAGCTCTTCAGAAAGAAATCGAAAACGCAAGGAGGCTTTCGGAATTCATAGAATCAAAAAACACAACAGGGCTTAATTCTTTATTGAGCGAAATGGAAATATATTTTTATCTTTCCGGATCCTACGATAAAAATAATGCGATTATGACAATTCATGCGGGGCAAGGAGGAGCCGATGCTATGGATTGGGCATCAATGCTTTTCAGAATGTATACAAGATATTTTGAAAAGAAAGGATGGAAATATGATGTCTTAGATGAAACGGCGGGGGAGGAAGCCGGACTTAAAAGCGTAACAATAGCAGTTGAAGGAGATCATGTCTATGGATATTTGCGGGAAGAACAAGGGGTGCACAGGCTGGTTCGACTTTCACCTTTTAATGCCGATAATCTTCGCCATACTTCCTTTGCGCTGGTTGAAGTTTTGCCGGAAATTGAAAGTTCGGACATTGAAATAAAAGAAGATGATCTTGAATGGGAATTTTTTAGAGCTTCTTCTCACGGCGGACAAAATGTTCAAAAAGTATCAAGCGCGGTAAGGCTTAGACATAAACCAACGGGAATTGTGGTTACTTGCCAAACAGAGCGATATCAGGTGCAAAATAGAGAAAACGCGCTAAAACTTCTCAAAGCAAAAATTTGGGCAAAGGAACAAGAAAAACGAAAAGAAGAAGAGAAGGGTTTAAAAGGAGAATACAAAGCTCCCTCTTGGGGAAACCAAATCCGTTCTTATGTTTTACACCCCTATCAAATGGTTAAAGATCTAAGAACCAAAATTGAGACAAGTAATATTCAAGCAGTTTTAGACGGAGATCTTGATTTATTTATCGATGCCGAACTCAAATCTAGTCACTAGTTACTTGTTGCTAGTAGCCAGGACAATGGGTTGTAAAAGCTACTGAAATATGGTTTACTAAGGTGTATGGAAAAAGACAATATTATCCATAATTTTGATAATTCAACGGCTACTTCCGCTCCATCCTCAAAAACCCCAATAGTTTTATTTTTAATTCTTGCCGTCTTAGGTGTTCTCAGCGGTTATATAATTTCCCAACTTAGAGGATCTTCTATCATCCCTCTTGGCACAAAGAGCGCTATTGAAAAAAGTGGACTTAAAAAAGGACAAACCTTTGGATCTGCGGATGAAAAAACTTTTAAGGACACTACGGAAGGTGTGCTTAAGGAAGGAGGAATAGATGGTGAGGGAGTATTCCACTTGGAGCGTCCGGGGGGAGAATCTCAAAATGTTTATTTAACATCTTCACTTATTGATCTTTCTACTTTTGTTGGCAAAAAGGTAAAAGTCTGGGGAGAAACCCAAAAAGCAGAAAAAGCCGGTTGGCTTATGGATGTAGGCAGACTACAGGTTTTATAAAACAATTGACAAGTGACATTTAACATGTGACCAAAATTGTCAATTGTCAACCCCAATTAAATCGGGGTCAAATGTTACATGTTAATTTAGTGATGATTGAGTTCAAAAATGTTTCAAAAAAATTCGGTGGCACAAATTCTGTCCTTGATAACATAAGTTTTTTAATAGAAAAGGGCAGTTTTGTTTATCTTGTTGGCCCAACGGGATCCGGTAAAACAACAATATTCAGATTGATCATCCGCGATCTTTTCCCGACCGAGGGATCAATTACATTGGATCAATGGGATCTCTTCACATTGCCAAAGTCAAAAATTCCTCATTTAAGAAGAAAGGTAGGCGTAGTTTTTCAAGACCTTAAACTTTTGCTTGACAGGACAGTTATTGAGAATGTTATGCTTCCGCTGCAGTTTTCGGGGGTAAAGGATGAAGAGGCAAGAAGAAGGGCTGAGGAGATAATAATTGATGTTGGACTTGCGGAAAAACTTAATAAATTCCCATTGCAATTATCAGGCGGGGAAAAGCAGAGAGTTGCAATGGCCAGAGCATTAGTTTTTAATCCTGAAATTATTCTTGCGGACGAACCAACAGGAAATTTAGACATCCAAACATCCTTTCAAATATTAGATCTTTTAAAAAGCATTAACAAGAGAGGAGCAACTGTTTTTATGGCGACTCACAATGAGAAGTTAATTGATAGCGGAGGCGATAGAATAATTATTGTTGAAAGAGGAAGAATTGTAGAGGATAAAAAAGCTCGACAAAAATCAGCTAGAGCAGATCATGAAACAGGGAAAAAAGCAAAAGACGAAAAAGAAGAATTAAAAAAGGATAAAATAAAGCTTGAGTCTTTGGTGGAAGAGAAAGGAAAAAATGTATCTTAATACTGTAGCCAAATATATAAGAAGGTCGCCTTACCAGGCGTTTTCTGCCGCGCTCATTATGAGTCTTACCTTTTTTTCAATTTCCGTGTTTGCGTTATTAACAATTATTTCGGTGAGATTTATTTCTTACTTTGAATCCCGCCCGCAATTGACTATTTTCTTTAAAGATAATGCTAGCCGGGAAGATATCGGTCAGGTTCAAAAGCAGCTCGAGGATACAGGGAAGACATCCCTAATGGTGTATGTGTCAAAAGAAGAGGCTTTGAAAATTTATAAAGAACAAAATAAAAATGATCCAATATTGCTTGATTTGGTGACCGCTGATATTTTGCCGGCATCAATTGAAGTCCAGGCAAAAGAAGCAAGATATCTTTCGGACCTTGCGGGAATTGTTAAAGGATCGGAATTGGTTGAAGAGGTAATATTTCAAAAGGATATCGTAGATACATTGATCTCTTGGACTAATGCGGTGAGATATGTAGGTCTTGCCGTTATCGCAATTCTGGTGACAGTTTCCGTAATGGTGATAATAACGATAATTGGAATAAAAATTACGGTGAGAAGGGAAGAGATAGAAATTATGAAGCTAATCGGAGCATCCAATTGGTTTATTAGAGCGCCGTTTTTGCTCGAGGGAATATTTTATGGTTTTACAGGTGCTTTCATTGGAGGCGGCCTTGCAATTGGTCTTTTTTACTATTTCTCTCTTGAGGCATTTTTGCGAGGAGTAGCTATCTTTCCTTTGTCTCCCGTGATTATGCTTGAATTGCTGCTTGTGGAGGTTATAATAGCTTGCATATTAGGAACATTTGCAAGTTACCTTGCCGTTCTTCGATATTTAAAATAAATAGTCAATGGTTAAATGGCTAAATGGTTACATAGCTAGATCATCTTTCGCAATTCTTGTTCTGTTTCTTTTTTTATTGTTAGGCAGAATTGTTTTTGCCGAAACGTCAACGCCTAGCCCAAGTCCTACTCCAACCCCCACTCCAACACAAACCCAAGATAATTCTTCAAAGGCAAGTGAGCTCGAAAAACAGATAAGAGAATATGAACAAAAAGTGCTGGAGCTTCAAGGCCAAGGGAAAACCCTATCATCGCAGATAGGGGTGATGAACAGCCAGATTAAGCTAACAGAATTAAGAATTGCCGGTGTAAAAGAAAAGATTAATCAGTTGCAACAAGACATTGCGGTTGCACAAGAGAAAGTTTCAAAGCTTGAAACAGACATAGATCGAACAACAAGAGTTTTGGCCGAAAGAATTGCCGCAGTTTATCAGGTTGGAAGAATTCAGCCCTGGCAGATGTTTTTGACCGCAAGGAATATAGATGATGTTTTTAGCAGACTTAAGTATCTGAGAATAGTTCAGGTATTTGACAAGAAAAAAGTATATGCGGCTGAACAAGCAAAAGTAGATTACAATAATCAAAAAGAAATTTTTGAAGATAAAGAGGCAGAAGCAGAGGTATTAAATAAAAAATTAGAGGGGTACACTCAGCAACTTGATTCCGAAAAAAGCACTAAGGAAAGCCTGCTGTCAACTACAAAAAATGATGAAAGAAAATACCAACAGTTACTTGCTGCGGCCAGAGCAGAGTACGAAGCAATATTAGGGATAGTTTCTGGTAAGGGAGATGAGGTTGAGGTGGGCGGAGTTTCAGAAGGCGCAAGGATTGCATCAGTTATCCAAGGCCAATCTTGCAATTCCGGCGGATCTCATCTGCATTTTATTGTCCAAACAAATGGGGCAACACAAAATCCCTTTAATTATTTATCAAACGCTGATTATGAGAATTGCTCAGGGTCAAGCTGCAACAGCGGCGATGGAGATCCGTTCAACCCTTCCGGCAGCTGGAACTGGCCAATAAACCCTAAAATCAAATTCAATCAGGGATATGGAAATACATGGGCTGTAAATCATACATGGGTTGGACAAATATACAATTTTCATAACGGAATCGATATCAATAGCGATTCCAGCGAAGTAAAAGCCGTAAAAAGCGGGACTTTATTTAGAGGTTCATATTCCGGTGGCGGAGGGTGTGCCTTAAGGTATGTACGAGTAAAACATAACGAGGACGGAATAGACACTCTTTATCTTCATGTAAACTACTAATTAATTGAATTGAGGTAAATTTTTCTGCTAGACTTCAAGTAGATGAAATTATCATTTGGCTTTTTTTGTTTTTGTTCTTTTCTTTCTTTCTTGATCTTCCCAAGCAAAGTCTTCGCAGCCGATGTAGTTATAAATGAAGTTAGTCCCGCGTCCAATCCAGAATGGGTAGAGCTGTATAATACAAATACTAACCCAATTTCCCTTCAGGGTTATTCTATTGATTTTGGAAGCTCAAGCCAGGTCAAATCTTTTTGCGAGGGTGACCAAATTGCGGGGAATTCTTACAAATTGATAATTCTCGCAACTTCAGCTTTCTGGTTGCACAATACCAATGGGGATACCGTAAATTTAAAAAACAATTCGGATACGGTTGATACCATAAGTTACGGTCCAGGTTCTTCTTTAGATAATCCAAGCAATACCCAATCGATAACGAGGTCACCTGATGGTAGTTCGAATTGGATTATAACGGATACCTCTTCACAGCAAGGAGATACAGTTTCTTTCGTATGTCCGACGCCGACCCCTACTCCAACGAATATCCCGACTCCTACGGATGCGCCGACGCCTACAAAAACGCCTACACCGACAAAGACGCCAACTCCAACGAAAACTCCAACGCCCACAAAGGTTCCCACATCAACTCAAACTCCAAGTCCCACGTCAACAAAAAAACCTACTCCCACACCAACCAAAAAAATAACCCCTTCCACTGCGGAAATTGAACTTTTAAGCAATGAGGCAAAGAATTCGAAAAATGAACAAGAAGAAAAACCGACACCTCAAGTTTTGGGCGAGTCCACTTCTAAATTGCCTTTCTTATTTATTGGTTTAGGCATAATCTTTTTGAGCGTCTGTGCTATACTTGCATACTTTCAGCTTGGAGATAAAATATTGCCATGGAAAAGGAAACAGAGTTTATAACAAAATCGGCAAGAGAAACAGAAGATTTAGGCCAAAAACTCGCACACAATTTTCGAATTGGCAACGTTGTGATATTAACGGGTGAGCTTGGGGCCGGAAAAACAACTTTTGTGCAAGGCGTAGCAAAGGGTTTTTTGGTTAAAAGCCGCGTAATTTCCCCAACTTTTCTACTTGTACGAAAGCACCAAGGTAAAGATAACGGTGAAAAAATAAACCTGTACCACATAGACCTTTATCGATTGGAAAGTTCGGAAATTAAAACTCTCGGACTTGAGGAGATTTTTGAAGATGTGAATGGTATTTTTTTGATCGAATGGGGCGAAAAACATGAAAGTTTGAAAGCCTCATGGGATATAAATTTCAAAATCATAGGCCGCGACAGCCGACGAATAACTATTCGCAACTATGATTATGCACCAGGTGTGTCAAGCTAATCCACACCTGGTGTGGACAAAGTTTCAAGCTAATCCACCCTCCAGGTGGATCCAGGTGGATAGGAATAAAAATGAATAAAAATTTAGAAAAAGCAATTGAGGTTGCAAAAAAAGGGGGAATAATTATTTTTCCCACGGATACTGTTTTTGGTGTTGGATGCAGAATGGATGACGAGCGGGCGGTTGAGAAGTTGTTCGAATTGCGGAAAAGACAAAAAGACAAGGCTGTGCTGGTTCTTGCTTCCTCTATTCGAATGGTTGAAGAATATGTAGGACATTTCGAAATAGATGTTCGGGAGCTTATGAAAAAATACTGGCCGGGTGCATTGACATTGGTGTTGCCAGCAAAGGTAGAAAAAGTGCCGGAATTGATTCGTGGAGGCGGAAAAACAATAGGAATTAGGATTCCGGATCACGATTCGGTTCTTAGGGTGATTAGGGCGGTTGGGGTGCCGATTTTGGGGCCTTCTGCGAATTTTTCAGGAGAGAGAACGCCTTTTAATGCATCTGATCTTGATCCGGAGCTTGTTCGAAAAGTTGACTTTGTGCTGCCCGGGCGGTGTAAAATTAAAAAACCATCAACAGTTTTGGATGTAACGAAAAAACCGTGGAAGATTCTAAGACAGGGAGCGGTAAAAGTTAAGTTAAAAACAAGTTAACTATTTATTCCGTTGTCTAGTCGTCTAGTCAACGATACGAATTTTACTTGAGGCTTGATATTATGAACACACTGTTTATTGACACAAGGGATAATAAGAAAATAATTGTCCGGTTTGAAAAAGACAGGAAAATTTTTAAAAAGGAAGCTGTTCGAAGCCCTGATAGGGCTCAAGTTGCCCTGCCTTTGATAGAAAAAGTTCTTTCGGAATCATATTCGAAATTGGAAGAAATTGGACAGATTCAAGTTGCAATAGGACCGGGTTCGTTCACCGGTCTTCGAGTCGGAATCTCGATTGCCAACGCACTCTCTTTCGCCTTAGGCAAAAAGGTAAACGGAAAGGAATTGGGCTCCATCGAACTCCCAGAATACTAATCAATTTTTAATTTAAAATTTGAAATTTTCAATGAATTTTTAATGTCTAAATTTTAAAAATTAAAAAATTTAGATTTGATTCCGATTAAATCGGAATTGAATAAAAATTAAGAATTAAAAATTTATTTTTTTTTGATATGATTAAAGTATGTTAGGTTTTTTAAAACACCTATTGACTCCTCACGAAAGCAATAATCATCGTGCAAAAATTCTCCATAACTCAAGCATCTTTGTCATCCTTGTCTTGGTTTTATTTTCCTCACTTTTTGTCTATTTTTTAAAAAATACCCGCCCGGATATTTTAGGAATTTCTTATTCAATTTCAGAGACAGAATTATTGGCGTTAATCAACAATATGAGGCAGGAAAATGGACTTGCGCCTCTTGTCCTAAACGACAAATTATCCGATGCGGCAAGAAGAAAAGCAGCCGATATGTTTCAGAAAAACTACTGGTCTCATTTCTCACCTGACGGCGCGACTTCTCCTTGGGGATTTATAAGAGCGGCAGGATACAATTATATGTACGCGGGAGAGAATCTTGCCAAGGGATTCACTGATGCCGGATCAATTGTAAACGCATGGATGAACTCATCTACCCACAGAGAGAATATTTTATCGTCAAGATTTAAAGAAGTCGGATTCGCGATATCTCCGGGATCTCTTCAAAATGAAGAGACAGTCCTCGTCGTTGAAATGTTTGGGGCTTCTCCCCAATCAATCGCGTCTGTTCCAAGAATAGCTACTGCTCAAGAATCTATTCAAGCAGAATCTCTCGCCCTGCCCACTTCGACACCTCAAATGCCTACTTCGACACCTCAAAAAACCCAAATAGCAAATAATCCAAAAATTGACACAGGTATTACATCCCGTGCCGCGTCAACCGTAGGCCTTTCAATTCTGGCCTTCTCATTTCTTGCCGATCTGATGATTGTTGAAAGGAAGAAAATTCCCCGTATCGTGGGTCATAATCTCGATCATGTCATTTTAATTTTGATGTTCTTATTGTTCTTAATATTAAAGTCCGGAGGAGTGATTGTATGACTTTGCGAAAGTTACCGCATGCTCTTTATTATTTGCTTGAATTATTAATGCTTCTATCGTGGTTTATATTGATTTCTACTTTTTCTTATAGCTTTAAGCTTCAAACAGCTACTTTGTTTGTTGTGCTTTTCTTTTATTGCGCGCTGGGAATATTCCATCATAAAATGCACCATACAGCAAAAGCAAAAATTGTGTTAGAATATATTTTGGTAAGTCTGGTAATCCTTGCTTCCTTTTTGTTTGTAAACATCGGAAAAATATGAAGGCAATCATTCCAACCGGCGGGCGCGGGACCCGCATGCAGCCCATAACATTTTCTGCCAATAAACACTTTATTCCTATTGCGAATAAACCTCTAATTTTTTATCCCATAGAAACAGTTGCTGATGCCGGAATCAAAGATATTCTGATTACATATAATCCGGGAATGCTGACCATGGTTAAAAATTTCCTTGGGGACGGCAGCCGGTGGGGCGTGAAATTTACATATGTCTTGCAGGAAGAGCCAAAGGGCCTTGCCAATATCCTTGAGGTATGCGAGAAGGCTTTGGGGGGCGATGTTTTTCTCATGCATAATGGTGACAACATATTTACGGAAGGCATCAGGGAAACGGTTGATTATTTTCTGAAAGAAAAACCCAATGGACTTGTTACCATGGTTCACCACAAGGACAATACCCGTCTTGGAGTGCCATATTTTGACGAAAATAATCGCTTGGTTAAATATGTTGAAAAACCCCAGAATCCACCGCATGACTTTGCTATTCCGGGATTATATTTTTTTGATCAAAATGTATTTCAGTGTTTTAAAGGAGATGATAAAATTCTTCCCTCTGAACGGGGGGAGCTTGAGATAAGCGCTCCATACCAATGGCTTATTGATCATGGATATAGAGTTGAAGTAATTGAATACAAAGGAAAGTGGCTAGATCCGGGTAAATTTGACGACTGGCTTGAAGCCAATCAGTACCTTCTTGACAAAATGGCAGACTTTAAAATGGAATCTCGTATTTCAGCCGACTCAATAGCTGAGGATCGCGTATCCCTTGGTAAAAATTCCAAAATTACGGCCTCCCGGATAAAAGGTCCGGTAATAATCGGAGATAATGTTGAAATTAAAAACTCCTATATTGGTCCCTATGCTTCAATCAGCAGTAATTGCATTGTGGAAAAAAGCCACATACAGAACAGTGTGATAATGTCCGGAGTAAAAATAGCTAATGTTGAAAGACAGATAGACGCAAGCATTATCGGGCCAGGCAGTGAATTAATGAACGGAGGGGAACCCTCTTCATCTTTGAAGCTATTCATTGGAGAAAAGTCCAAAATCGAAATTTAACAATGATAGTATGTGAAAAACACTTTCGATATTTGAAAGAGCCATTTGAATTACCTATAATAGGATAATGAAACTTCTTGTAACCGGCGGAGCCGGATTTATAGGTTCGAATTTTATTTTATATTGGCTAAAAAACCACCCGGATGATCAAATTGTTAACTTCGATAAATTGACCTATGCAGGAAACTTGGAAAATTTGGAAAGCGTTGAAAAAAATCCAAACTATAAATTCGTAAAAGGAGATGCAGCAAACCCTGACGATGTGCAGGCCGTAATGGAAGGAATAGATATTGTTGCTCATTTTGCTGCAGAAAGCCATGTAGACCGCTCAATTCATGACCCTGCCCCCTTTATCATGACGAATGTTGCAGGAACACAAACTTTACTTGATGCCGCATTAAAAAATAATGTTAAAAGATTTCATCATATCAGTACAGATGAGGTATTTGGATCACTAGAATTGAACGATACGAACAAGTTTAATGAACGAACAAATTATGACCCCAGAAGTCCATATGCGGCAAGTAAAGCCGGTTCAGATCATCTCGTTCGAGCATACTATCACACATATGGTTTGCCAATTACAATAACTAATTGTTCAAATAATTTCGGCCCATACCAATTCCCCGAAAAAATTATCCCTCTTGCTATCACTAATTTACTTGAAGGAAAGAAAGTTCCAATATATGGAGACGGACTTTATGTTAGGGATTGGCTTTATGTAGAAGATCATATAAGAGCAATCGATATGGTTTTGGGACAAGGGAAAGTGGGAGAAACATATTTAGTAGGAGGCATGACAGATGAGATACCAAATATTGAAGTTGCCCGCAAAATTGTTCGAATACTAGGAAAAACAGAAAGCGACATAGAACTTGTTAAAGACCGACCGGGACACGACAGAAAGTATTCGGTCGATTGGTCAAAAATTAAAAATGAGCTCGGATGGGAGCCTCAGCATGATTTTGATACATGGCTTGAGAAAACAATTGAATGGTATAAACAAAATGAAACATGGTGGAAACGGGTCAAGGACGGAGAGTATCAAAAGTACTACGAGAAACAATATTCTTCATGAAAATTGCAATTACGGGCTCAACAGGATTGATCGGCTCAAGATTCGCCGATTTATTTAAAGATAAACACAAGCTTTTTCATGTAAATTTATCTTCCGGAGCAGATATTACAGACAGAAAAGCTCTCCATGGACTATTGTCGCGCGCAAATCCCTCTTTGATTCTTCACTTGGCGGCAAAAACAAATGTTGACGGGTGCGAAAAAGATAAAAATTCGGATATTACCGATTTAAAAGATCAAGGAGTTTATGTAAATAATGAAGTTGATCTCGGTAGTTTAAAAACAGAAAACTGGAAGGATAAAACAACCGCTTTTGCGGTAAATGTTGTGGGGACCAAAAATCTTGCAGACTGGGCACGAGAAAATAACGTAAAAATTATTTATGTTTCAACTGATTTCGTTTTTGATGGTGGGAAAGAAGACCTTTATGAGGAAATCGATGACCCCAATCCGATAAATTGGTACGGACAGACAAAATTATGGGGAGAAAAATCTATTAACGATTCGGGCTTGATTGTGAGGCCTGCCTATCCTTTTGGCTACAAAAGTTTAGCCAAAAAAGATTTTATATGGACGATTATTGAATTGTTAGAAACCCGAGATTCGATAAAATTAATCTCGGATCAAATTATTACACCAACGTTTATTGAAGATATTGCTATGGGCATTGATTTTTTAATTGAAAAAGGCACTTTGGGAATTGTTAATTTGGTAGGAAATGATTTCCTTTCGCCATACGAGATAGGTATGCTTTTGGCCCAAGAATTCAGTTTGAATAAGGCAAAAATAGGAAAAATTTCAATGGATGAATTCTATAGCGGTAGCGCCAAAAGGCCCTTTAAAGTTAGGCTCCAAAATGATAAACTTAGAAATCTCGGATTTGAAATGACGGACTTTTATGAAGCATTGAAGAAAATAAGTTCGAAATCGCGGACTTAACATGCTCACACACCTGGTGTGAATATATGGATACATTGAAACAAGATTTATGAAGATAACTTTTATTGGACATGGGTATGTTGGGCTTGTTACGGCTGCTGTTTTTGCGGATTTCGGAAATAAGGTATATGTCATCGGTCATACAAAGGAAAAAATAGACAATTTGAAAAAAGGAATTAGTCCTTTCTATGAGCCCGGACTTGAAGAATTGGTTAAAAAGAATCTTAAGGCCAAGAGGCTCATTTTTACGCTCGATTACAAACCGGCTATTCCTCAAGCGGATGTTGTTTTTATAGCCGTTGGAACTCCGACTACAAAAATGGGTGACGCAGATCTTTCAACCGTGCTTGATGTGGCAGAGAAAATAGGAAAGAATCTTGAAGGTTATACAGTGGTTGCAACAAAGAGCACTGTTCCCGCAGGTACCAATAAAAAGGTCCAAAGAATTCTTGAGGAGACCAAGCATCAAGGAGCAGAGCTTGACTATGCATCTGTACCTGAATTTTT
>Ga0209210_1001143_pt1 | contig 23407 bp, 28 predicted proteins | sample RifGroA1_FD_183991 | JGI IMG/M metagenome (GOLD analysis project Ga0209210, IMG submission 183991) | Contaminated groundwater microbial communities from Rifle, Colorado, USA - Rifle Groundwater A1 (SPAdes) (version 2) | ecosystem: Environmental > Aquatic > Deep subsurface > Groundwater >...
AGAATTGGTCTGGCTTGGACATGACTTGGTTTGTTACATAAACACATGCGTTATACATGTCCGCTAGTTTAGACAAAGCGTGCATATGCTTGTTCAGCTTCTGCTGCCTGTCTGCCAAAGTCCCTCTTCCGATATACTCGGCTCTGAAATGTGCAGTCAATGAATCAACCACGACTAATTTCAAATCAAGCCCTTCTTCTTTAACAAGTTCTGGAATTTTTTCAATCAGAAGCATCTGATGGTCTGAGTTGTATGCTTTTGCAACTCTTATCTGCTTTAGAACCTTGACTGGGTCTAAGCCGACTCCATTAGCTAGTTGAATTATTCTCTCAGGCCTGAAAGTATTTTCAGTATCAACATATATTATTGTTGACTTCGGGTATGCTTTAATTGTGTTTACCGCTAAAACATGGCCGACCTGGGTTTTTCCTGAGCCGAATTCACCAAAACATTCTGTGATTGCTCCTGTTTCAAATCCACCGTTAAGCAAAGCATCAAATGCTTTGGTTCCAGTTGTTATCTTAACAACCTTCTCTCTTCTTTTAAGCACTTCATTGCCGGTTTCAAACCCCATTTCAAGCATGTCCCTTGCAGAATTTATCATCTTTCTTGCAACAGCTTCAGAAACTCCCGATGCATTGATTAATTCGCCGGGTGTTGCAACTGCAATCGCCATCGGATTATCATAACCGACTGATCTTAATTTTTCAGCGGTAGCTGCTCCGACTCCTGGAAGATCTTCTATGCTTAAATCATCTTTGGATTTTTTCTTTGTCTTTTCTTTTGGCTGTTCAATCTCTTCCACGTTGTCTAACATAAGATTATCTTCATTTATTAATACTTCTGTTTCCATTTTTATACCTCGTTTTTATTTTTAAAAGAAATGAGCGGGTTTAAACCGCTACTTCCTCAGCAAATTCTGAATCCTGTCCTTTTAAGACGAGGTATTCGAAAGCTTTGTTCAAAGCCAGTGCAGCTTTTGGCAAATCATTTATTCTTAATGTAGAAGTTGACTTCCATTCACCGGTTTTGTCAGTATATCTTCTTTGAAGATTTACTGTTCTGAACTCTGTTTTTTTGCCGTCTTTGACAGCATCATTTTTCCAAACAGCAGCTTGTACAGCTCCTGTTGAAAATACTTTTTCTGGTCTATTTTCCATTTTACTTACTCCTTGCTCACAATCAAGGCTTTGCATGACTGCGCTCAATTTCTTGAGTTCGCATCTTGTTTCATTGGAGTTTTTAACGACAATGAAATTCATACGGTTTTGCCGGATGTTATTTCATTGAAGTTTTCAGGTTGGTTCAGCACAAATATGGCGTAATTGCCGTGACTTTGGCCTTATCCAAGCATGATTATAATGCCCGCAATTGCGGGATAAGAATATAGAAATGGATTTTGTTTAAATATCTCACGCGCGGTTGTCCAGTGGGAAATGATGAAGGGATAATCCCGCATATGCCAAGATTCACGCATTAGAACGTTTAATGACAGTTTTATGGTATAATCACGAATACAGTAGGAAATATGCCGAAACAACCATTAATGCAATAAATAATATTTGCTCAATTAATCCTCCGGTTCTGATGAATCCTTTTATCCTGAAGCCAGAAAAAGGATAGAACGGCATAATCCCTTCTTTGGTTATCGCATCTCCAATAAGATGAGAAATATAACCTACAATGATGGGCAGTGAAAATCTCGAATAATTAAAATAATACAATATAAAAGCAATAACGGGAAGAACAATAAGACTATGTATAAATCCTCTGTGCTTGAAGTAACCCTGAGAATAAAACCAAGATAATAAATAGAATTTGGTCAGATATGCTGAAGTATCTTATAGCAAATAAACCTGACAAAAATGCAAATATTAAGTGCGTGTAAAAAAGCATTTTTACTGCTCTTGTTTCAGTTCATCTTCCGGATTTGGATGAGGAAATACAAGCTGAGAAATAAATTCCAGCCTGTCAAACATCGTGTTTTTTGCAGCCCTTCCCACAACCTTGACAATCTCGCCCAACAGCTCATTCTTCAGCTTTTCTGTATTTTCCTGGCTTTCTCTAAGAGCTATGAACTCTTCCTCTTTTTTTCCTGTCAGATTTTCAGCCTGATTCTTGAAAAAGACAGTCCTTATCGTTCCGGTGCCGTCATCAAGTATTAAATTCATTACGTATGAATATTTCGGAGATACTTTCCCGTGCTCTTCGCACACATAGTCGGAATTTCCTGCGATTCTTGCCCGCTTATTGCAGGTTGGACAAACTTCAAAATATCTTGGCTCAAATGTCTGAACAATGGTTCCCAAAATTTCTACTCCGCTGTCGTTTTCTTTCAATTCCTCTATTTTTCTTCTTGTTCTTGAAGGCGGTGTCACTTTGACCTCTCCAATAACTTCCCCCGGAGGATTTATCTCTAATTTTGATTTATCATTTAGATGAATTTCTTTTTGATTGTTGTTTTCTTTTATATAGGCATTTTCTATCCTTAATATATCTCCTTCCTTCAGCGTCTCAATCTTTTCGGCCTGGTCGTTCCAAAGAACAACTCTTATCGTTCCTGTTTCATCTCCTGCAACTAGTGACCTAACCTGGCCTTTTCTCGCGCCTTTGTCAAATTTGACGATATCAAATATTTTTTGCACTTTTCCTATAAATTCGACAGAACGCATGCCTGAAACTAATTTATCGGCAACTACCTTTCCGGTTTCCTGCTCAGTGACTTTAACGCCTAATTCATTTGCAACTATGTGCGCCGCCCCTTCTTTTGAAACTAAACCTGACAGCTGGCTCATCTTTTCTTCTATTTTTTCATTCAACTCAGACTCAGAAATGCCGGCATCCTGTCTTATTTTAGCAACAATGTCTTCATAAGGAACTTTAATCATCTAACACCCTAAAATTCCACTATCAAGCTGATTTAAATAGTTTTAGTTTTATGATTATTACAAGTTAATTAACACAATTATCACTATTTCGCGAATATTAATTAAAGTTAGCACCTGTACCGAAGCTTAATTACTAAAAGAATAATGAGAGTTGGAGGGGGTGCTCCATACGGGACACCGACGATTTCTGATAGAACAGAATTACAAGCCGAATGGTGCTAACTTTAAATTAACTTTTCGTTTTGTTATTAAAACGAAAATAATCCGGCAGGGGCTCGACAGGAAAAACAGCGATAATTCCTTAAATCTTGACAAAAATAACATTATTTTCAGAATATCTTTTGTCATTCAAGTCAGTATTGCCTGTTTCATCGACTGCAATTGCGACAAGACAGTAGCTTTTTTGAGAGTCCGGAAGTTCTAAGCTTCCTTTATTTGGAAAAGAGGACATATCGAACTGGACTATCTTTTTATTCTTTGAATCGGAAACAACCGCGCTGACGTCATTTATACTGCACAATACTGCATCACCAGCATCTCTCAAATAGACGGTATATCCTGCCAAATCATTCAAGAGAGAATCATCTTCATTCGTTTCAGGAGGAGTTATTAATATATCTATTATAGGTATGTCCCCTGGTCTTTTATCGAATTTAATTTTTTCTGGCAATAGTCCTGGATATAAATCATCGGTTGATGCTGATAAACCTGTCTTTACTTCATAATTCTCGTTTCCGCTTGTATCGACAGGTGTCACTGCAAAATAATAAGGAATATTATCTTCTGAAACATTGGCGGTTGTTCCTATTCTTGAACCTGTATGTTTTACTGATTTTATGAATTTTATCATGTTCTCCCCCGTTCTTTCTTCTCTTATATTTGTAAAGTCCTGCGTCGAATAGTAAATATTGTAAAACTCCATATCTGGCTCTGAATTTGCATCGAAACTTAATGTCAGGTTCTTCTCCTGTTTTTTGGTATCAACTACAGCAAGTCCTTCAACCGGTTTTGGCGCGACAGAATCTCCCAAAAAGTAAGCAATTTTATACAAAAATGGCTCTTTCTGGCCTTTAAGATTCATAAATGTATATCTAGACTCTGCGCAGACTAGCAGTAATCTGCTGTCTGGTGCCTTTTGGCCGCATTGGAAGGTAAACTTGAAATCTCCTGTAATCTGCTTATCATTCAATATCTTATTTACGCAGTCAGGATAACCGTCGCCCAATCTGCACTCCTGCGAAACTTTTTCAGAAATTCTCTGCATACTTTCATTGATTTTCTGATATTCATCGAAGGAATAGTTTATTGTAGCATTAAAATTAGTGTCGAATGAATAGACTGCATCAGCATAGGCTGGACTTTTAGGGGAATCTCCGCATCCGCCAATGCCATCTCCGTCATTGCAACTGTCTCCCTTGAAATTACTGAGGGGCATTTTGGGAAGATAACAGACAGGATTTCTTTCATAGCTTCCTTTTCCGATATCTGAGGAAAAATCGCTTGACAGATAGACATCAAAATGAAGATGAGGGCCTTCGGATAATCCTGTGTTTCCTGATTTTGCAATCAATGTTCCCTGTGAAACAGAATCTCCCTGTTTAACAAGAACCTGCGATAAATGATTGTATCTTGAATAGAATCCGTCTGAATGCTTTATGATTATAAAATTACCATAGCCGCTGAAACCTGGACCGCAGACAGAATTGCAGCTTAACTTGCAGGCATTGTTGTTTGCAGTACTGCATGCACAGTTATCTTTCCATAAATCGCACATCTTGACGACGGTTCCGTCTGCAACCGATTTTACATCTGTTCCCTCTTTAAGTGCAACGTCTACTCCATCATGCCAGTCATTCTCTCTATTTACAATTTTCAGATCTCTCCATCCGTAGCATGAGCGTATCTCTCCCGATGCCGGCCATATGGTTGAAGAAGGAATATTCTGAATTAATTTTCCTGCAGATGATACTTTCGGAGATATCCTCGTTTCTGACTTTGATCTTCCGATAATTGTCAGGTTCCTGGAAACAACCAACTCGTAATTATCTGATGAAAGTTTTGCATCACTGTATTTTGCAAACAATTCATTTAATTTATTTAAAAATTCCTGCCTGAATTTCTCAGAGGCAGTTTTTGAGTTCGGTGTACATTGCTTATCCTTGGTTGACCACACGGAATACCCCAGATAGACGTCACAACCTATTTTTTCCCTTGAAAGATTGCCGATTGCATTTATCGCCGCAACCTCAGATGCTTTTTCAGCATAAAATCTTGCATTTTCCCCTCTTTGGTATAAATTAAACAATGCTGCCTGTTTTTCCCCGATAATCCTTGTAGTGCCGTATGCATCATCTACTTTGTATTTGGAAGAAAGAACAATCAAGGCATAAAGCAGCGCAAGGAAAGTCATGATTACAACAAACCCTACAAAAAACTGAGCTTTTTTGCTGTGTATCATTTTATATCAGCCCATAACTTTACTTCAACTAATTCGCTGTTTTTTGACGGTATTTTCACTGAGGCGGGAGAAGAAGACAGATAGTCTGATGAACATGATCCTGAAAGGCTGCTTGTAATGTAAAACGCAGACTTTCCGTCTTTCAGAACACTCATTTCGTAGCATCCGTTAAAACTGCCGAAATATGAATCAAGCTGTCTCTTAATGAAGGGATAATTCCTATCTGATTCTTCGTAAGCAGCCAAAACTATGTAGTCGCTCATCTTTATTGATTCTTTGGATATTTTATCGTCATAAACATCAGACCTCAAGAAATTTAACAGCACATAATCAGAAGTAACGCTGCCAAATCCTATTTGGTTCAGTTTATTTTCCCTTGGGCCTTCTTTTACAACAGCTATGTTGAACAGCAGCAAAAACACAAGGAAAACTATAACAAATGTGCCATAACCTGCAAAATCAACTAATGATTTAGATATCTGCGCTTTTTTGCTTAATTTAGCCATTTTGATTCTTAAATTAGTCATTTTAATTTCCGGGCATCAGCACTTCAAATCTCAGATAACCCTGATGTAATCCTGAATCCATATAATTCACAAGTATCGTTTTTGTTGTTCTCTTGACTCCTCCAGAGCCTTGTAATCTTGATAATGCAATCGGATTCCAATTCAAATAGGATTCCTTGTTATATGCCGCTGAAGAAACTATATTGTTTTTTGTATCAAATAATGTTATATTTGCAGCGATAAAATTATTGTTCTTGTAATCCATCAATGAGTCCAGAACTTCGGTTTTTAATCTTGATTGATCTATTAGTCCGGGAACTGCTCTCTGTAGGCCGGAATCAAAATAAAGTATCCCGTTTGGAGAATAAAGGACTCTGTCGATAAAAACTTCCGCCTGAACATCCTGGACATTCAGATTGCTGACGACAAACTGCCTTATTAAAAAAACGACGGAAAATAAGACTATTACTAAGAAGAGCAGCCTCGGTATCGTAATCGTCATTAGTGATGAAACCTGCGCTTTTTTGCTGATTTTTCTAATCTTCTTCATCGTTTGTTGCCTGCTCTATGCTGCTTATTTTTAATTCATCCTTAGACTTGTCGAAAACCAGATTATACTTCAGTCTGTCAGTTGAATCAGACTTTACTTTGCTGTCCGTTCCGAAATAATATTCTGCCGGAGTTTCAAGGCCGCTTTCTGTTGTAAATACATTGACGACCGAATCCTTGAATAGAAAACTGAATTTTGTTTCACGGAAATACTTCAGCGGAGTATATTCCTGGCCGGGAATTTTATTTTCTGCGATTGTTGTGTCATAGATATAGCTAATATTTCCCGGAGAAGCGTAGATTGTATCAACTAAAAGCCCGAGATCTCTTGCCATAAAATTCTGTTCAAAAAGCGAATTTGAGGACACATTCGAGACATAGATAAACAAAGCAATGCCAACGATTGCAGCCAGAAACAGCTCCATTATGGTCTCAAGCTGAATCTGTTCTACGAGCCCTTTTTTACCCAGCCTAAACATAAACCTGTATTATAAATCAACCTTTAAAAGCTTTTGTAGCTATTGGGCTCTGTAGAAAATACGTTTATTCGCTGCCATCGAATTCGGCTTGCAATAATTCAACATTCACAAATCGTTGGTGCAATCTCGGCTAAGCCGAGCTGCACATTTTGGCTATGCCAAAATTGTGTCCCATAAGGAATTCCCTCCAACTCCATTTAATCTGCAACGTAATAAGCCTCATAAAGTGATGGCAGCGTTATTTTCTACAGAGCCGTAATTCTGCGTAACCTTTATAAATAAACCTAACCTAATCGTCATTATTAAGAGGTGGCTAGATGAACACTGATGACGATTATACACTATTGAGTTCTAAAGAAGTATCTGAATTAAAGCAGGATATGGAATATCTTAAGAAAAATCCATTGGGTGGCTCTCATTCAGGCAAGACACTCCAGGAATCTATCGACAAATTAAATGAAAGCATCTCTGAGCTTATCGAAATATTCAAAGAAGCTTCCGATATGATGAAGGCAGAAGAAAGGGAATCTGACGTAATTATCAGCAGAATAGCTCCAATCGAAAAAAGACTTGAAGAACTTTCTGATCAAAATCAAAAGATAGCGAAAGGAATCCTGGCAGTTGCAGACATGGTTGCCGAAAAAGAAAGGCAAAGACCGCAGCAACAGATCCAGAAACCTATGCCTATGATGCCTCCTCCGATGTCAAGGCCTCAAAATATTTCAAAGCTTCCTCCGATGGGAGGTCTTCCTCCGCCGCCTGGACAGCCTATATCGCTTCCTCCTTTAATGCCTCCTAAGAGAGAGGAAAAGAAAGGATTGTTCGGCTTCAAGAAATAAAATGCAACTGCATCCAGGGTTAAGAAAATATTTCTACAGCCTCTCTTTGGCTTCGAAAAGAGTATATGATAAAAAATTAGCAAGAGAGCAGTTAAGAGGGCATCTAAGAAAAATAAAGATTGTTTCTGCACAGTCTCCAAAGAAATCTGTTATTTCTTCTGAACTTTCCAAATTAGAGCAGAATCTTGCGGAAATCATAGAGAAAAAAATGCAGTTTCCAAAAAAGACTTCATTGGATGAAAAGAGAACTTTAGTGAGATTAAAAGAAAAAGAATCAGAATTAAACCAAAAAATAGAAAAGATGAATGAACTGCTTGCAAAGCTTGGGAAAAAAGTAGATGAAGAAGAAATTAAAAAACAGTTGAATGAAGAAATTCATCAAAAGCCAAGTTTACTGGAGCAGCTTGAGGAAAAACTTTATTCTCTTGAATCAAGATATTATGACCTGGAGAATAACGAAAAATATTCTGAAGAAGATTTGATGAAATTAAAAGACAAGATTCAGGAATTGAAAGACAAGATATGGTCTTTAAAGAATAGATAGCATTAACTTAATGTTAGATTTAAAATAAAAAAATTCTAAAGGTCTTTAGCCATTACTGTCTTTCTTCCGTTAGCTTCCGCCCTTTCGCATGCTTGTTTTACTTTTCTTTCAACAACACCGCTTAAAGCATCTGCGAAGTCTCCGGCAACATTGAATCCTTTTGCCGCATCCTTTATCTTTGCCTTAACAACTAAACTCTCTGCCATTGTTCAGCACCTCGTATTTAGGGGTTTGAAGCCCTATAAAGCCATTTTAGCCTATTTGTGTTTATAAATATTTCGTTATGAATGGCAGAGAAGGGGTTTAAAGAAGGTTTTACCTGTGCGTGAACCAGAAGCTGTTCTTTGAGTCGCATCGGCAGAAACCGAATCTTTCGAATTGGATCATGGTGTCTTTCTTGATATCTTCAACAGCTTTTTCAGCGTAAGCTTCGATATCTGAATTATCGTCCAATTTAATATTTATCTTAATTATCTGTTTTTGATCCTGAGGAAGCCAGTGAATCTGTTTTTTGCCAACATCTTTGAATGCTCCGTATTCTTTCGAGACAAATTCAAAGTTCTTTCCTTTTTTAATAAAGTTTAAACAGCCCATCAATCTGATTAATTCGTTTGGTTTTATGTTTTCCAAATCTTCCCGTTCAATATAAAAGTTTTCGTGTGTTGAGAATTTTCTTCCGCCTTTTATTTTGTCGGGATGCAAGTCCTGCTCAAAGTCTAATTTCGGCGCATTCTTGACAGTTATGACAGCAGGATCCCTGATTGCAAAATAGCGGTTTGAAACAGGATCTATTATCTCTTTGTTGAAGAAATTCAGGCTTTTCAAAAACTCCTCTTTTCCTACTGTTTTGTCAGTTGCGGTGATTCCCATAGATACTGCAAATTTTCTTAACGCTCCTGCCTGATATCCTTTTCTTTTCATGGCCCTTAGGAAAGGGATTCTTATGTCATCCCAGCCAGTGTATTTCATCTGTTTAATCTGGGCCTTTGTTTCAGTCGTGCTTAAATCAAACCCTTCAAAATTAATTCTTCCGACTGAAATCGGTACGGGTGTGTCAGATTTCAGGACATTGTGGATCATTTCCTGTCTTTTTGCATTGTCTGCATGATCTTTTCCCCTTATTGCGTGGGTTATTCCCATTTCCATATCATCGATTGCGACTGAAAAATTCATCAATGGCCAGACTCTGTATTTTAATCCGACCCTTGGATGCTCTGATGTATTAATTCTCAATAAAGGAAAATCTCTCATTGCGGGATTAGGGTGGCTTACATCTGACTTGAATCTCACGACAGCATCCCCATCATCATATTCTTTAAACATTTTTTTCCATCTCTGCAAATGTTCCCTTACGCTTAAATTTCTGCAGTCGCACGGACTCATCTTGCTTAATTTTCCCCTGAAAACTTCTGTTTCACATGTGCAGACATAAGCATGCTCTTCTTCGATTAATTTCAGCGCATATTCATAGTAAGTTTCCATTCTGTCGTCATCCGACTGGATTACAATCTCATCAACTCCATTGTCAGTCATCCAGTTCAAATCTTCAGGAATCATTTTGTAGGCATCCTTGTCAACATTGTCGGGATTTGTATCTTCTATCCTTAAAATGAATTTTCCTTTGTACTGAGTCTTGTATTGATAATTTAATCCCGCGATATAAGAATGGCCTATATGCAAAGGTCCGGATGGAGAAGGTGCAATCCTTAAGACAACTTTATTTCCGGCGTTTGGCAGGTCTTTTAATCCTTCTCTCTTAACAAATACTTTTTCTTCCAGCAGTTCAGGAGCAAGTTCTTTGAGATGACTAATTCTGTCATCTTTATCCATCGCATTGACTTCTTTTATTATTTTCTGAAGTTCAGCGCTTATCTCCTTCATATGCTCTTTTGCCTTGGGGTGCTCTCCGATGACTTTAGAGATGACAGCTCCTGCACTGACTGTATCGAATTTAACTCCGTTCTGCAAAGCGAACTTCATCAGGCTGTTTTTCAGCTTTTTGTCCATGATAGTGCTATCTTGATGCATATTTATAAAAGTTTGCTACAAGTTCGAAGTTAGCAAAACACCTATGCGGATTTTAATCGTAATAATGACAAACTAAAAAACGGATGATTCGGACTGCAGCAAAAAACATAAATAACGAAATATTTATAATGAACAGCCAATTAAAAATAATAATGGACAACTGCATATTCTGCAAGATAATAAAAAAGGAAATTCCTGCTTATATTGTCTATGAAGATGATGAACTCCTTGCTTTTCTTGATATAAATCCAAGAGAACCTGGCCATGTCCAAGTCATTCCAAAGAAGCATTATCGCTGGGTGTGGGATGTTCCGGATATAGGGCAGTATTTTGAAGTTGTGAGAAAAATAGCTTTAGCTCAGAAAAAAACATTTAAGACTGATTTAGTCAGAGAGCAGATTTATGGCGATGAAGTTGCTCATGCGCATGTCTGGGTATGGCCGGAAGGCGGGAATGGAAGCCAAAAACTAGAAGAAAATAAAGAATTAATAAGAAAAAATTTAAAATAAATATGTTATTTATTTCTTTTTTCCTAAGATTTTATACATATTAGTGCCGCACTTTGCACAAACGCCTTTAGCTGCTCTCATGCCATTTTTCATGGTCACTTCTTTCATGTTATTCATTTCTCTCTGCGTTTTGCACTTCATGCATCTTCCTTGTACCATTTTTTTAGCCACCTCTTGAGATATTTATACTCTAATTGCGTCTATAAGGGTATATAAGGCTTATGTATTGCTTTTTAAAACAAACCTTTAAAAAAGAGCTATTTTACTTAAAAATAGCTTAACGCCGGTGTAACTCAGCCTGGTTCAGAGTGCAACGCTCATAACGTTGAAGTCGGGCGTTCAAATCTCCCCACCGGCATTAATTTTATCAAGTTTTAAATAATAACCAGATTTCAATCTTAAAATGAAAGCAATCCGATATACGGAAGAAGGAACAGACCCTTCGTGGAGATTCAGATATAACTGCATCTATGTTCCAGGAAGAAGGGCGGTTTATTTTGTAGATGATGGAAGGATAGTCTCTGTGGCAAGAGTGCGTGATAAAAGCAAGATGTTTGAAAGTGATCATATTATATTTGGGAAAAATGCAATAGCTCATCTAAAAGAGGGAAGGACTGAATATATTTTCGGCAATATTCTCGTCTTGGACATACATTCATTAACAATAACTAAATCAAAACTTGAAGAATTGATAAGAGCAGAACAAAAAGCAAAAGAAGAGCGGAATAAAAAAGATTCAAGAAGACTCGTTGCTGCCTAAGATTATTAAATAATTTTTCAATATATTTTTATCTTAAAATTCTTATTATATTGTGCGGGGATAAATGGAATATTATTCTTTTTGCATCAGATGTATCAAATTTTTTAACTTCTCTTACTTCCTTCAGGCGCGGCAGCATATAAAATGAAGTAATCAATCTTGCAATTCCGCTCAGTAAAAATACAAATAAAATCGAAGATAATCCGAATACCGTGAAAGATAATGATGATAAAATTCCCCCAAGCAGTGCCCCTCCGAAATTTCCGATGTTTGCAAAAATTGAATAGTATGCCGTAAACATCGGCATATTCTCCCTGTTGCTTGAAGCGAAAACAAAATTTCCGGAGCCTGTATCAAATCCTGCCCACGCAAGGCCGGATATCGTTCCAGTAACAAGCAGATATGGAAAGACCAGTGCCGGGTTTATTTTAAGCAAAATTGGAACCAAAAGCCAGAACAAGGGAACTAAAGGAATTAGTACCCCTGTTATTCTCATCGCTCTTACGTTCCCGTATTTATCTGTGAATCTTCCCCATGCAGGAAGGACTAATAATCTGACGATTAAAGTTATCATCGTTACTGCGGTAAACATGATGTAAGTGAATTTTAAATCCTTAAGCATATACACTGCAAAAAAAGGAGAAGAAATCCCGGCAGAAAACATCATTACTGACTGAAAAATGGTAAATTTTCCAAAATTATTTTTATATATCTTTTTGAGGAAAGACAAAAACGTCAGATGCTCGTGATTTTCAGCCTTAAATTTTGGCTCGTATTCTCTTGTAAAAAGATGTGCAGATATGCTTCTTCCTATGAAAGATATCCCGAATAAGATTATGAATCCTATGAATAGGTTTGTTTTCTTGAAATAATCAAGGATGAATCCTGCAGCCAACATCGCCAGCAGTGAAACAGAACCGCATATTCTGTTTCTTATTCCGAAATATCTTCCGTATTTTTCAGGGATTATGTCTTTCATCCATGAATTCCATGCAGGATCTGTCATCGCTCCGGATACAACTAAAAGGCTGTATGTTATGATAACAAGCAGAGGTGCGATGTCAGAATCAACTCCAAAAACAAAGTAAAGAACTCCTATTCCTATTAGTGCGAGCCACATCAGCGCCTGAATGAAAACACCAAATGTCACCAGTTTTTTCCTGGATATTTCCTTCATCAGATGAACGCCATTTAAACTTGAAAAACTTCCAATTAAAGAAGGAATTGAGCTTAACAGTCCGATATGAGTGTTTTTTGCTCCAAGCGCCAGCGCGTAAGGAGTTATATACCTAAATCCAAACCCTTCACTGATGCTGTACGCAGAACCCTCTTTTATGCTTATATCGCATGCCTTCGCTTTCAGCTTATTTTCTTTTTCCTGCTCTATGTCATTTACTTTTTTTGTCAGGGTTGTCATTGTTAATACTGCTGAAAATGGTATTTTTAAATGTTGTTCTTTAATTTTTTTAGTTTGTTATTATTTTTATTATCATTTAACCGGGGTGCGGCTACTTTCTTCTTTTAGATCTTCCACTACTTTCTTGAACACCTGAATCTGTTTTTCAGTCAGATTTCCAAATCTTAAGTAATTCTTTTTTATGCTTCTTAGGAAAGAGTTGTTCTTATAGTATTCCTCCGGGATGTCGAACATTTTCTTCATTTCAGGATCTGTTATTTCTCCTTGAAGCTCTTTCTTTTCGCAGTCATAGCATAATGGAAACTGGGACCTTGAAGTCATCAGTACCATGTTCTTCTTGCATCTCACGCATCTTTGTTTGAATTGTACCATTGTTATTAAACGCCAGCACCAGGATTTGAACCTGGAAGTCCTTGCGGACAGCAGTTTTCTTTCATAGATTCGAGACTGCCGCGATACCGGATTACGCGATGCTGGCTTAATAGTTTAATCAGAACTACTACTATAAAAGATTAACTGGAAGCAGATTTATTCTGCATATCTTTTAGTGTTTTTTTTAGATTCCTGTAATTGCTCAATGTCATTCTGAACTGATTGTCTGCAAATACCTTTGCTCCTATTGAGCCGGCCGCAATAGTAGATATAAATGTCGTGACGGGTCCAAGATCAAGCATAAGAGGAACTGCAAGCCCTTCAGCGAATCCAGCGTATGTTCTTAACGGATTGTATATTGAATTTTCATATTCAAATGAGGTCAGGACGAGGTTTTTATACATCTTTATCTCCTCAGAATCTCTTTTGTTTAATTTAGCGTTTTCTATCAAGATGTTTATTTCACTCTCAAGCGTCATTTTAGAAATCAATCTTCCAGGTCATATATAAAAATATGCCCCCGTCGGGATTTGAACCCGAGTCACCGCCCCGAGAAGGCGGGATGATTAACCGGGCTACACTACAGGGGCATGATTAAATTCAGAATTTGGTATGTTTAAAAATATATCGTGTTTTAGCTGTCTCTTAATCGTTCTAAGTGCCTCTTGAAACTAGCTTCTCTAAACTTCGGATTTTTGTCCAGTTCTTCTATCATCGCATTAAGGTGTTCATTAATGGCTGTTTTTGCGGCAACAAGCATTGAACTTCCTTTTTCCGGGCCCTCATATAATAGGTGTGTATCAATGCCGTAAGTATAGGCCGTCACAGGTACCCCTATTATTCCTCTTCTGCTTGTTGTTTGATAAGAATGAGCATAGTCTGATATCTCAGCAGTCAATAATCCAGGTTCGACAGTCAGCAAGCGATAGCCAGTAATAGGTGTTCTGCTCGTCTTTTCCCCAAGTTTGTAAATTGCAACTGCATTATTATTAGAAATAATCTTCTCAGAAAAATCCTTGCTCATGAATATCTTTCTTTTTCCAAGACTTTTTATGAGTTCTTCAATATCAATATCTTTGACTTTTATGTCTTCAGTCTTAAAACAACTCCTGTCTTCTAATTTCATAATTATGAACTAAAAATATCGTCTTATATAAATATGATGTTGTCCTAACACAGTAATTCCCACTGGACAACCGCGGCATAGATTTATATATCATTATTTTCCAGTTTTTATTATGGTCATGGATTTCAAAGAAGGAGATATCAAGATAAAGAGGATACAGTCTGCATCTTCGATAAATACTTTCAAGCAGTGTCCGAGAAAGTACTTCTATTCATATGTTTTAGAGCTTCCTACATCTGACAATATCTATCAGGTCAGGGGAAATATAGCCCATTCTGCATTAGAGCATTTTTTCTCAATAAACACCAACCATATCGACGAGCACAATTATGAAAAGCACCTGAAGGTAGCGATGCAGGAGCTGCTGGTCTTTCATTGGAGAGCTGAAAAAGAAAGGCTGGACAAATTAAAGCTTCCGGAAGATAAGATACAGCATTACTTTGAAGACACGCTGCATATGTTGATAGCATGGGTCGATCTGTTCTGCAGAAAGATAAGATCTGCAAAAAAATCATTCAAGGAAGCGTTTGCATACTTGACACCTATCGCAGAGCAGCATTTCATATCCAGAAAATTCGGAGTTCAGGGATTCATTGATGCGATTGAAATTCAGGATGGAAAGACAAGGGTCATGGACTATAAGACTTCATCCAGCAGTGAACTTACTGATGAATATCTTCTGCAGCTGTCCATTTATACCCTGCTTTATCATGAAAAATACGGCAAATTTCCTGACGAGGTTGGATTATACTTGTTGAGGCACGGAGAAAAAACTATCAAAGCTGACGAAAAATTATTAAAATTGGCGGAAAAAGAATGCCTTGAGATTCACAGAAGGACATTGAGCGATGATATTGAGGATTACCCTCTTAATCCCGGCCCATTATGCAAGTGGAGCACAGGACAGTGCGACTTTTATAACATCTGTTTTAAGAATAAGAAGATAAATGAATTTTAACCTTTGGGTTTATTTAACATCTCTTTTATGTCTGCGGAATATTTTTCAACTGCTTTCTGATCAAAAATTGTTCCATTGTACATTCTTTCAAACTCAATATTTTTGTATGGAAGTCCAGCCTCATCAAAAACAGCCAGCTCTAATAAATGATGGCACGGGAAATGTTCTCTTAGCAAACTTTGCAGATCCCTTAAAGGAGAGAATCTCAATGCAGTTACTTTGCACCTTGCTTCTATTTGTGCAGTAACTTCAGGAAGAATACCTGAAATATGTCTTGGACCTTCTATTCTTTTCAAAATAACACCTCTTTTTGATTCTCTAAATATAACTATTATATAAAAGTAATTAAAAAAGACGATGTCAACTTAATTGTGTTGTGTTGTCATTCTGCGAAGCATCATCGGTTGCATGGTAATAAAAGCGAAGAGGGGCGGCTCCTACGGAGCTTTCGCGGTCTCTGATTGCTGCATCATAAAATGCTGAGCCGACAGCACAACAGAGTTGACTTAGTCTTAAAAAATAAGCTTTTTTAAAATATTATTATGTTTTAGAGACTTCAAAACCTTTTAATGCTCTCAATACTTCTGTGAGGTGCATTTCATCTGCTCTTCTGTACCTGTCTTCAAATGAATCTGAAGTGTTTTGCTTGATATATTCCCTGTACTTCTCGTTGAATTGCTCTGTGTGCTGAGGTATCGCTCCGTTAAATATTATCATATCTAAAACGATGTGATTTGGATTTTTCTTCCTTAAAAGTTCATACCCTTCTCTTATGCTTTCATAATTTCTGAACTTTTCTTCTATTGCCGATGTCAGGCGTTCAACCGACGCATCAGCCTCTGCCAGCAATATTCTTTCGCTTAGCTTTATTTTGGTTTTTTTCATCAACTTTTAAGAAAACAAGTTATATATAAATAATGTTAAAAAGTAGGCTCTCTGTCCCGAACATCGTTAGCACCATTTACCGAGCGATGGATAAACTGCAATAAACGAAGCTAAAAACGAAGCTAAAGGGGACGCTCCCTACGGGACTTTAGCGATATGTGATAAATACTCATTACATCGCGAGTCGGTGCTAACGGCAAATTTCAGATTTGGGACAGAGTCGAAAAAATGGTGAGCTCGGCCGTAATACTACACTCACTTTGCTCGGTAGCAACTGCACAAATTAAAATATGAGCCCGGCCGGATTTGAACCGGCGACCCTCGGATTAAGAGTCCGATGCGCTAACCAGGCTGCGCTACGAGCCCATTAAATGTGAGTCGTTTGCAGTTGTTTATAACCTTTATCATAAGCGCTGTCGCCCGGATTTGAACCGGGATATCCTTGCGGAAACAAGCTTTATGGTACTTTCCTTGGAATGTTATTCCAGGCTTACGCTCAATTGCCGTTTAAGCACTTGATTTGCGCAGTACCAGGTTGTGCCACGACAGCCTAGCATTGAGTCTTTCGAGCAGTTTTATAAACCTAGTGCTTTTTTAAGCACAGTTGCCTTTTTGTAGTGTGAAAATCCTACTTTATTATAAAACCTTTCAAGTGCTTCTTTTTTTGTTATTCTTATTATATGCACTTTTGAATGATTGATATCTTTTGGCTGATATTCATATTGTTTGTTGTCTATTCCTAAATCATTTAGCATTTCAACCACTTTAGTCATGCCTGCCTCATTCACAGTTTGTATTTTAATGGCATTTGGTTCTACATATCCTTCTGCAGAGAAAAATCCTCGCAACCAGTTCTCCTTTGTACCTTTTATCGAAAAAAGAGACTCGGGAGGAAGCCATGTTTTAATGCCAAATGAAGCAATTTTTTTAAGATCTTGTACAACAGTTTTGGAACTCAGTCTTGCTGTGATGAACTGATTTTCGTTTTTTATTGTTGGAGTTTTGTCATAGACTTCCTTTATGGAATAGACATAATCATTCAGCATTTTTTTGTCATCAGCGAAAAAGTCAACTTGGCAATACGAAAACGTTTTTCTTTTTTTTTCTTGAACGCTCCCATCTCCGGCAAGAAATCCGCAGATTAGTGCTTTATGCCTGATAATTTCCTGCGTATTCTTTATTCTGCTCAATTCGAGTTCATGTACTTTTTTCCATCGAGAAATTGCAACTTTTCTGTTTCTTTCTGAGTAATTCATATTCTATTACTGCGTAGTACCAGTATATAAATATTATCTGAGGTTGTCTTGTGGAAAATTTTCAATTAGAAAATTGTTGTTATTTAAAGGTTTCTCAGTGCGCTTCTCTTGTTACTAATGATTTGGGTACCCAGTATGAGTTATTTCCAAAAAATCCCAATCCCCCTGCATTGATAAAATGCACTAAAAATCTGCCTTTTTTCTCGCCCCTTACCATAATTTCTAACCTGTCTTCTTTTACTGCCAATGTCGGAAAAACTCCGCTGCCGAGAAAATTTCTTTTTTCATCATAAAGCGTAAACCCTTTTTCACATGGCCATAATCCTTCAGAAACTTTGCCCTTCACATAAGTTTTATATGCCATTTTTCTAATAGAATGTAATTACTTTAAATAACTTTGCCAGAGCTGTCCTGTAGTCGAACTCAGCAAACAACACAAGCCAAATTCTATTCGTAATAATTACAAACTAAAAACGTTTTCTCGGTTCGTTAGTATTTTAATTAGAATTTGGCCGGGGCGCTTTAACACAATCAAATCATCTCTATCTCAATATTCAATCCTTCAGGAATAGGCACTCTCATAACAAGTCTCAAAGAACGCTCATCAACACCCAAATCAATCAGTCTCTTATGGATTCTCATCTCGTAGCGGTCGAAAGAAGCTTTTCCGTTGCCGCAGGGAGTTTTTCTTGTAGTTATCTTAAGTTTTTTAGTAGGCAAAGGAATCGGGCCGCGGATTGAAACTCCTGTTCTGCTGGAAATATCTTTAATGTAATCGCAGACAGTATTTATCTTGTCTATGTCTGTGCTCGCTATCTTTATTCTTGCTTTCTGACCTGCCATAAACATGAGTTCCTGTGGGCCACAGAGAATCTAATCAGTTCTCCATGATTAAATAAAAAATAATTTTTACTTAGCCAGTTCTTTCTTGACTAAGTCAATGCACATTCCTGCTGCAACAGTTGCGCCAGAGTCCCTGACTGCAAATCTTGCCATCTGAGGAATATCTTTCTGCTTTTCGATGCATAAAGGCTGCACCGGTTTGCATTTTATGATTGCAGCATCTCCGTTCTTGATGAAGTCAGGATGTTCCTGAACAACTTCACCTGTTGCCGGATTAAGCTTTTTGACTATTTCAGTAATTTGGCATGCAACCTGCGCTGTATGTATGTGGAATACCGGAGTGTAACCAATTGTGATTACAGTTGGGTGATTCAATACAACAATCTGTGCTGTGAATTCGCTTGCCAGTGTTGGTGGATTTGCAGTATGTCCTAAAACATCTCCTCTTGCAATATCTTTCTTATCCACTCCTCTGACTACGAAACCGACATTGTCACCAGGTTCTGCTTCAGTTAATTGTTCATGGTGCATTTCAATTGATTTGACTTCACCAATGATTCCTTTTCCTTCTCTTCCTGGAACAATTATAACTTTGTCATTGATTTTCATAATGCCAGATTCAACCTTGCCGACAGGAACTGTTCCTATTCCTGCAATCTTATAGACATCCTGCAAAGGCAGTCTTAATGGCAGGTTTGTTGGCTTCTGAGGTTCTTTAAGATTATTCATAGCTTCAACTAATGTCGGTCCAGTGTACCAAGGCATATTTGTTGATTTCTTGGCAACATTATCCCCTTTCAATGAAGCGATTGGGACAAATGGAACATCTTCGACTTTCCATCCTGATGCTTTCAATAATCCAGAAATTGCTTTCTTGACTCCTTCAAATCTGTCCTGAGAATAATTTTGCATATCCATTTTATTGACCGCGACAATTAATTGCTGAACTCCAAGAATCTTTGTCAATCTTGCATGTTCAATTGTCTGGGGAGGTAATTCTGCAACTCCTTCTGTTCCTTTGATTTCGTTTGCACCGCAGACAAGTACCGCAACATCTGCCTGTGCCGCTCCTGTAATCATGTTCTTAACGAAGTCTTTGTGGCCAGGTGCGTCAATTATTGTAAAGTAATATTTTGGAGTCTCGAATTTCTTATGGCTTAAATCGATTGTAACTCCTCTTTCCTGCTCTTCTTTTGTAACATCCATGATATAGGCAAATTCAAAACCAGTCTTACCAAGCTCTGCTGCTCTGTCTTTTAGTTTCTTCATAGTTTGTTCGTCTATGATTCCTGAATCGTACAGAAGCCTGCCTACTGTTGTTGATTTTCCATGGTCTACATGACCTACAAATACAATATTTATGTGTGGTTTTCCTTTTGCCATATTATTTACTCCTCCAAATGAGTGTTATGAATTTTAGGCTTTGATATTGCTATTTAAAGCTTGCGATTAGCAAGTCTTTGCACGGCTATGCCGGGCAATAGCTTTCATTCAAATACCTAATCTCCCCCTAAGAACATGAATAAAGGGGGGTATTTATAAAGATTGCTATGGTTTTTGTCCGATTCTAGAGAGTCGTTAGCACCATTTAACGAGCGATGTCGGCTTGCTTGTGAGTTTATATTAACCGGCCAATCCGCCCCAGGCATCTATCTCTTTGAAATTAGGCATTACAGAATTTGCGATATGTTCCAGCAGGCTTTCTTTTCGCACAGCATTAAGCATGGATTCTACCCTGTCTAATGCCTTTTCAGCATCCCTTCCATAAGCTATCGCTGCCACTTTCTGCCCTGTATTTATTTTCGGGACGTTTCTTGCATCCGAGAAGTATCTTCCATTGACTTTAAAATCTCCATCTTTGGGAACCTCAATGAAAACTGAGCAGTATTGGTTGCTGCTGAAATCTCCAAGCCTGTCAAGAATCGATGTCAGATTTCCTACGCACTGTGCTGTTATGTTTCTCTCGAATATTCTATTTCCCTCTTGAGATTCTATGTAAGCTCTCCACTGGTCTGCCCATCCGTCTTTTTTTGCCAGGAATGCAAGCATCTTGTTTCGTTCATTGTGAAGAAATTCTCTTCTTTTATCCTCATCTTCTATCTGGGACGCGGTTGCATATAATCCTTTTGCCGCAATAAGTTTTTCTGCTTCTTCTTTTTGTGTCGCTATATCAGCTTTGCCTGAAGATACAATAAAAGAATCATAGAATATTTTTCCGTTCTCTCCATTCGTGAAGAAATTGCTGACTGCGGTCCTTATTCCTGGATCTCTTTTATATTCTTTCCAATTGCCCATCACGTACATATGGACAAATATGGCTTCTAATTCTCTCCAAGAAAGGTTTCTATCATGCGGTGTTTCTTTTGGGGTTACCGTCTTCTCACCTAAACTTTAAGTTTTTTATGGTGTTGAAGTATATAAAGGTTAGGTTAATTTTGGCTCTGTCCCGAAAGTCGTTAGCACCAATAAACGAGGCTTAGTATGTTGCAGTATAAAATGAGTTGCAGGGGACGCTCCATACGGGACTGCAACGATTTCTCTTCGCTGCATTATTACAAGCTGAGTCGGTGCTAACGGCAAATCGCGAGATTTGGGACAGAGCCGTTAATTTTAATAACAACCTCGGTTTTATCCTTGCTATGAACCTTAATTTTGGATGCAGAGAAAAGACATTTCCCGGCTATCTAAATGTTCACTACGCAAAATTAAGAAATGTTGATGTGGTTTTTGATTTCGACAAGTTTCCTTATCCGTTAAAAGAGAAGTATCCTTACATTGAAATGTATGAAATACTGGAGCATGTTGAAAATCCAGTTCTTGTTCTGAAAGAACTGCACAGGCATTGTTTTGATAAAGCCAGATTGCACATAACTGTTCCGTATTATAACTGCGCAGGAGCTTATAATGCATGGAGCCACGTACATTTCTTCAATAGAAAAGCTGTTGAGTTAATGATTGATCAGAATTTGTTTAGATTAGTTAAACTAAGATTGATTCCGACACGATTGGGCAGATTAATTCCCAGTTTCATCAGGGAAAAGGTAAGTTTTATCCTCGGGGAGATTTATTCTCAGATTGAATTTGAATTAGAAGCCAAGTTTTAAAACATTCAGGAGTTTGTCTTTTAGAGCGTATTATCTGGAATATGAGCCTAAAAATCCTTAAAATTTATAAACAGCAAGTTATTTATTCACTATATGCCGATAGACCCAAACTGGGAGCCTCCCAGATTAACGGAAAGAAAGAGAAATGCATGGAAGATTGTTCTGGCTATCATAGTTGTTTTATTCGTTGTTCTTTACGTCGCATATTTAATTGCTTCACCTAAAGTTGTCACTCAAAAAGAAACAGCGGCGCCTGCTTCTCAAGGCGGTACATCTCCTGCAGTTGAAAAACAAGCGTTCAAGTCTGAAGCACCTGAATTTGATTCTAAGTGCACAGTTGTCGCAGGAATAGTTCCGGGTTCGATTGTAAATCAAAATAATAAGATTTCATTCACTTTCAGAAACAGCGGAAAATCTACGATTGAAGGCTCTTACTTTGAAGCTTCTAATGAAGCTAAGAAAGCTTACAGAAAGAATATGGAATCATTGGCTCCCGGAGCAGAAGCAACATATTCGATTGATCTGAATGATGTGTCTAGTGAAGTTGGAATCGCAGTCAAATCGTTTATTGTTTTGCCAGTGCAGAATTCTAAGGCTTGTCTGAATCAAAGAATGATAATTATAAAATAAAATGGCATATAATTACAAATCGTTTTTGATACTGGCTCTTGCTGCATTCTTTTTATTGGCAGCAGATAAGTCTGCGCTGGCTGTTTTTATTGTTGTTCTTGGCTTGATTTATGCTTATTTCAGGAATAGAAGATAGTTTTCTGGAAAGCTTTAAATATGTTATTAGTCAAATTCTTTTTATATGGACGCACAGGCTGAACACAGCAGGAAAATCGCGCTGGTTACTGGAAGTTCTTCCGGGTTAGGCAGACACATTGCAAAGCTTTTGTGCAAAAAAGGGCTTCACGTTTATGTCATTGCAAGAAGAAAAGAAAATCTGATCGAATTAAAAAATGAATGTCTTGATGAGCATTTAACGGGAACTATTCATGTTGTTTCGGGGGATTTAAGCGACAAATCATTTAGGAAAAAATTAATTAATTTCATTGTAAAAAAAGAAGGACAAATTGATTATTTATTCAATAATGCAGGATTTGGAAAATCAGTTAGATTTGAAAAACAAAGCGATGAAGACATAAAGAGTATGTTCGAAGTAAATGTTGTTGCATATCAGCATCTTTCAAGCCTCGTTCTTCCTTACATGAAGCAGAGGAATAAAGGAAGGCTAATTCATACAGGAAGCGTGGTTGCTTTTACTCCGCTGCCTTATTTTACAACATACAATTCCACAAAATCTGCTTTATACGGATTTAACAGAAGCTTGAGGTATGAACTTAAAAGTTCAAATGTAACAAGCACGATACTTCTTCCTGCAAGAATGAAAACAGGTTTTGCAGAAAGCGCATATGACTGCTATAAAAAATACGGGAAAACAATGTGTGTTAATAATTTTAACAAGCTCGCAGGAGATCCCTATATTGTTGCAAAAGCAATAGTTTCAAAAATGGATGAAGGAAAAGAATTTGTTCTTCCAACATTTAAGGCAAAAATGTGGTATCTTTTGAGGCATTTTGAAAGGACAGTGGACTTTATCATGAAAAATATTCTCGGGCCTAAAGAATTAGGGCATGTGGATGAAATGGAAGGAAAATAAAGAAATTAAATTTTCTTTGTCATTTCTTGCTCTCATACTTGAATTTCATCAGAATATTTCCCCCTTTCGGAGCTCTTATTACCAATCCGCTTCCATTCGTGACCGGAAATGTGTCTTCTAAATCTGTTATGTAATCATAATCTTTTGTGTTATTGACCAGCTCATTGTTAACACATTCATAAAAAGAAGAAACTGCGTTTTTTACAGCATAAACCCGTATTTT
>Ga0209210_1001144_pt1 | contig 23375 bp, 23 predicted proteins | sample RifGroA1_FD_183991 | JGI IMG/M metagenome (GOLD analysis project Ga0209210, IMG submission 183991) | Contaminated groundwater microbial communities from Rifle, Colorado, USA - Rifle Groundwater A1 (SPAdes) (version 2) | ecosystem: Environmental > Aquatic > Deep subsurface > Groundwater >...
TGGTTCATATGCTATTACCCAAACGTTTCCCGATTTTCCTTCGTGGGCAATCACGGTATATGCGGGGTTATCCATAATTGATGTTATTGCTGTTGCTATGCTATGGATGTGGAAAAAAATGGGATTTTATCTCGTCGTTGGATTTGCTGTTTTAGCTGCAGTATTAAACATTATGATTATGGGTGGGGCGGGAATTGTTTCGACGGTAATAGGATTTGTCGGAGTAGGTATATTGTATTGGGCCATGAAGCCCGTGTGGGGACAGTTTAAGTAATCTATAACTTCAGCAAATCAGGATAGCAACACTCAATAACCGGGAAAAAGGCATCGCCAAATATTTCAGGCGATTTTCTCAAAGCTGTTTTCAGTTCTTTGGGAGAAAATTTTTTAAAGCTTTCTGACTCTTCATTGAGAATTGGTTTCTCGTCAGAGCGAATTTCATAGATGATAAAATAATGGTTTTCTTTTCTTCCTGAAACTGTACGGTTATAAATACATTTACCTTTTAGTTTAAATGTGAACCGACTAATTCCAAGCTCCTCAAACGCTTCACGTTTAATTGCTTCACTTGTTGACTCGCCTGCTTGTACATGTCCGCCAATAGGTGAGACATACTGTCCGGCATCTTGTTTATTTGATGATTGTTTAACTAAAAGCCAATTACCATCAGAATTTATCACTTCGGCAATGACGGTTCGGTGGAGCAAACCTTTTTTATGTGCTTCTTGTTTTGAGGTGCTATACAGTACTTCGTCCTGTTCGTTTACAATATCAACCTGTTCATCCGGCATACGACGATTATACATCGATACGTGGCTGTTAGCTTGCACGCATTTGGTATATAATGAACTTATTAGAAAACATCCACCTACACTCGACTTCGCCTCGTGGTCTACGTCCACGCAGTCGAACGCTCGTTTCGGCGGATAGTGATTTTTCTAAATTCATTTCATTCATTAAGAAAAATCTACTATGTCAAAACGGAGAAGAAGTTATCATCGGAAAAAACTGAATGCATTTAAGCTGAAGAAAGGAACTACGTACACAATCGTTTCAGTAGTTCTGTTTTCAATAGCCGGTGTTCTCCTGGTTTCACTTTTGCAGCCCGATTCTCCGATGCTGAGTGTTGTTGCATCAAACATGACGACCTGGTTTGGACAGTTGGTATTTGTCATACCCATTATTCTGATTTCGTTAGGCCTTTTGTTTTTCCGTCTCAAAATGTTTTTTGCACAACCTCACGTAACGCTCGGTCTTTTTCTGGTTTGTTTAAGCGTTTTAGGCATGGGCCAAAGTGGCCAAATAGGTGAAGAATTATGGAAGAATTTATCTTTTTTCATTTCGGAAGCCGGCGCCTGGGTGCTCTTCCTCGGAACCTTAATTATCGGATTTGCCATATTTTTAAATACATCACTCGATGAAATTTTTTACTTTTTAATCAGTCTTTCGCAAGACGTATTGAGTATGGCTTCAAAAGCATTTGAGCGTAGAACAAAGTCTGCCGATGGGTTTTCAACAAAAGAGATGCAGGTAAAAGGAGGTTCTGTTCCCGCTCCTGTTGGCAGTAATATGAAAGCAACGAACGCAGTGCCTCATACGCAGACGACAAGCGAATCCTCTAGAGATCTTTCGGGTCTTGCCTCAACGATCATTAACAAGCCGGGGGAAGAATATACCTGGGAATATCCACCGTTGTCCTTATTGTCAGAATCGAAGGCGACGGAGGCTGATGCCGGAGATGTTAAAAAGAATGCAACGGTTATCGAACAAACGCTTGATAGCTTCGGCATCAGGGCGCGTGTCATAGAAGTAAATCTTGGTCCGGCGGTCACACAGTATGCACTTGAGATAGCGTTAGGGACAAAATTGTCAAAGATTACTTCGCTTGCCAATGATTTAGCGCTTGCTCTGGCAGCACCAACCGGACAAATTCGTATAGAAGCCCCTATTCCCGGTCGTTCTCTCGTCGGTGTTGAAGTACCGAATCGATCACTTCGGGTGGTGACCTTACGTGAAATGCTTATGACGGAAACCTTGCGTCAGCAAGAATCTAAGTTAGCTGTTGCTCTCGGTCTGGATGTAGCAGGACAGCCTATCATTGTGGACTTGGCGACCATGCCGCACATGCTCATTGCCGGAACGACGGGATCAGGAAAAAGCGTTATGATGAATTCAATTATTTCAAGTCTATTGTTTCGTACAACGCCTGCCGAAGTGCGGATGATTTTGATAGATCCGAAACGGGTTGAAATGACCACGTATAATGATATTCCACACTTGCTCACACCGGTTATTGTTGAACCAGACCAGACACTTTCAGCTCTTAAATGGGCCATGGCTGAAATGGATCGTCGATATAAAATGTTTGCTCAAGCAGGTGCTCGTAATATCCTTTCCTACAATCAGGCAAAAGGGTATCAGGAGATTCCGTATATTGTCATTATCATTGACGAACTTGCTGATCTGATGATATTTGCGGCAGCGGAAGTCGAAGATGCCGTTACGCGTCTTGCACAAATGGCGCGGGCAACAGGTATCCATTTGGTTGTTTCAACACAACGGCCATCGGTGAATGTCATTACGGGACTTATCAAGGCAAATATTCCCGCACGTGTTTCATTTAACGTCTCATCAATGATTGACTCACGGGTTATCTTAGATACTCCGGGTGCTGAAAAGCTGCTTGGTCGGGGAGATATGTTGTTTATTCCGCCCACTCAATCAAAACCAGTTCGGGTGCAAGGAACGTTTGTTTCTGAGAAAGAAGTCAAACAACTGGTTGAATTCCTCAAAAGGAAAGTAAAAGCTCAAGGAATACCCATTGAGTATACAGAAGAAGTTATTCAACAGGAGGTAACTATTACAAAACCGTCAGGACTTGTTGAAACAACTGAAGGAAAAGACCCCAAGTATTTGGAGGCACAACAAATCGTTATTCAATATGATCGTGCCTCGGCATCGCTTCTGCAGCGTCGTCTTAAAGTGGGATATGCCCGTGCCGCTCGTATATTAGATCAGCTCGAAGCCGCACGTATTGTCGGTCCTGCCGAAGGTTCAAAGCCGCGCGAAGTACTTATCCGGGGCGGTGATGTTTCTCCCCAATGAGCATGCGTTCTGTTGGAGAAATTCTCAAAGCTGCCCGTCATAAGAAGGGTATGACGATTGCTGAAGTGAGCGATCTGACTAAAATCCGGAAAAAATATTTAGAGCATATTGAAAACAGTAAGTGGGTTGAACTGCCGGGTGCTGCCTATATTACCGGTTTTGTGAAACGATATGCAGATACGGTTGATCTGGATGCTGAGAAAGTATCGATCGTATTTCGCAGAGAATTTACCTATCAACAGAAACAAGAAGTTTTGCCTGAAAGTATTAAGAATCCGCCTCTTAATCGATCGCCTATTTTCTTGACAATTAAGCGCTTCCTGTCTAAACTGATAGGGTGATTACCTATCATCCCAGACGTAGCGTAGCGAAGATCTGGGATCTATATAATTATTTTATAGATTCCGGATCAAGTCCGGAATGACAAAGAAACCATATGACACAGACAACCCAAATTATTATCGTCAGCGTTATTACTGTTTTGACGGTTGTTCTATCCCTCGTTGGATTTCAGGCGTTTTTGCTTTTAAAAGAACTGCGAGAAAGTATAAAACGAACCAATAAGATCCTCGATGATGTTGATAATGTAACCACAAAGCTATCTAATTCCACCGATTCACTGACGGGTATGTTTGAAGGGTTGCGTGCGGTTGTTGGACTTGTTGGTGCATTTAAGAAAGGAATCGGGAAAAATGGATCAGACTAGCGAAAAAAAAGGTTCTCCTTTTATGACCGGTATGGTAGCAGGTATGGTTTTGGGTGGTGTACTTGCTTATATCTATTCATCTCCTGATGGAAAAAAGAAGGCGAAGAAATTTATTGAAGAAGCAAGTGATGTGTTAAAAGATCTCACCAATAAAGCACAGGATCTCGGTTTCACTCCGGAGAATATTGGAGCAAAAGCATTGGAAATAAAAGATCAACTTGCCGAACAGGTGCGTTTAGCGCACGAAGATACCAAGGAAAATCCCACTACTTCATTTGCCCAAAACCTCCGTCAGAGATTTTTTAAGAAGGGTGGGAAGAGGCTCAATTAAGTACTGGGATTTATACGAATTATAGCGAATTTTCACAAATATTGTAATGATGCGATTTATCGTGCTTTAACTTAATGAGAGCATCATATTCTGTACCAATGTATTAAAACATTGGTACATGTACCATGTTATTTAGTCGTGAAGATTGTTTTTTCTTACTAAATGATCTACACTGAAATCATGGAAACTCAACAATCAGTTACTCCTCAACAAACAGATCCAGTCCAACCAACCGAACCATCCCATCATAAACCATTAAAACTTATTCTGATTATCATTGGAATTCTTCTGGGAAGTGCTATTCTGGTGTTTGAGTATCAGTCAATAAATCAACCAAATAACGTTGAAACCTGGCCGACTCCTGTCCCTCAAGAATCTATTTCTCCAACACCTGAAGTGTCGTACCTACTCAATTCATGGACATATATGAATGACTCAATCGGTTTTTCTATGCAAATACCTGAAAGATATGAGTTGATTAAGGAAACAGAAGATATGGTATCGTTTGGTTTTTCACCCAATCCTAATGATAAACCAATACCTTATTTAACTATTACCACGACAGACTTAACTGAATACGATGAATTGGTAAACTGCCAAGATGATTCAGCGAAAAGTCCTTGTCTTACAAGTCCATATCAGGGACAGGAAGGGTCAGTAGAATTTGTTGATCTTGGTGGAAAGAATGCTGCAAGTTTTTATCTCCATTACGGAGCCGATTCAGATTTCCATACCGTGCAAACAACAGAAGATCCAAGAATTGAATTAGAAATGAATGTTGCTGGAGGTGGATTGGACCAAACGTTTGACCAAATCCTCTCCACATTCAGGTTTTTGGATGAAGAGATCGGACAATGTACCTATGAAGGAAAAACGTATCAGTACGAAGAGCGGTTTCCAGCAGGAGATGGATGCAACACCTGTTTTTGTGACAAATATGGAAGTGAATATGGAATTTCATGTACAGAAATAGCGTGTAATATAGCCCAATGATTATATTATAAACTCTTTATCTCCAACTCTTTCTTTCTCCAATCTTTCGACTGATCTTTTGTATGTTATACTGCAGTCACTATGAAAGCTGTAAATCTTGTTGAATCGTTAAAGGGGTATTCCTCTGGATGGGTTGCCCTCTCAAAGGATTATCAGAAAGTTCTCTATGCTGGTAAATCCTTTACTTCTTTAATGAAAAAAGTAGAACAAGAAAATCAGAAAGATAATGTTATTCTTCTTCCCGTTGTAAAGAATTTTCGTGGATTTGTGGGATAATTTCTTTTTCCTTGTCGATTCTGGCGCAGATAATACCTATGCAGATCTCAATATAGCTGTTTGGTTAGGTATCGAGCTGGAAAAAGTTAAACCAAAAACATCATTTGGAGCGAACTATAAAGCATTTGTAAGTTATCCCGCCAAAACGGCGTTATCGATAGATGGCTATTCGTTTACACTTCCTATTTATTACACAAAGAATTTCGGCACTCGTGCTATTATTGGACAAGAAATATTTTTTGATAGATTTAAAATTGTCTTTGAAAGATATGAGTGGAAACTTACAATGCTCCCAAAATAGTCCAGCATCTGGAACACTACAAATTCTTTATCTCTAGCTCTTTCCCCATCCATTCTTTTGCTTGTTCCTCAGTTAAAATTCCTTTCTTAGCGCTCGGTGCGGTGACGACGGATGCGGCATTTGCGGAAGCAAGTTTCAAGCAATCTTCCTCTGAATATCCTTTAATAAGTCCCGTGACAAATCCGGCACCAAATGCATCTCCGGCGCCCGTGGCTTCCTGACGTTCCACTTTAAAAATTCCTGCGCGTATCCAATTGATCCCATTCCAATAATACGAACCATTATGGCCATCGGTTATGAGAATTTTTTTACAGGGCAATTCTTGAGCTCTTTTACTTAACTGATATATATCATCTAAGTGATCGGCAATTAGTACTAGTTGTTGTATTTCGGTCCGGTTTAATATTAGTAGTTCAATTTTTGGGAGTAAATCAAGTATTGCATCTCTCTGTTCAAGTTCTTTTCTTCCCGGATTCCATGCCAAAGTTATGCTTTTTGAGGTAGCTATTTCGGTAATTTTTTTAACCAATTCGAGATTTCCTTCAATGGAGGATAGGTGAAACCATTTCGCTGAAAGGGATTCCCAATTAATATCTGCCAGTTCCAGTTTTCCCTTTCCTCGATTTACCAAAATGACACTTCCTTTCATGGGCGCCCAGACAATGGTAGAAAAATCGGTCGTATCATTTTCATCTCGGATGACATATTGAGTATCAATGTGTTCTTCAGTTAGTTTTTTCAATACCTGTGTTCCGGGAAAATCTTTTCCGACTTTTGCAATCACCGCGACATTCAGCCCTTGTCGGGAAAATGTTGTGGCCGTATTTGTCCCGCCCCCGCCTGTTTCAAAGAGTGCGTCTTCAATATTTATCTTCGCGCCGAGTGGAAACGCAATTTTTTTTAAATTTTCTTGCTCCAGAATCTCAAAATCATGACACGAGAGAAATACATCAAGTGTTGCGGAACCGATAGTGATGACGTCGTGCATGATTAGGTGTTAGGTTATAGGTAGTAGGTTTTAGGTAATAACTACTAAATTATCCAAATATAATTTTTGCCAGTTCCTCCGCTCTCTCCAGCGGGTTTTCACTTTGCCAGATATTTCTTCCCACGGCCATGCCGGCGGCACCTTCGTGCATTACTCTCTGTGCCTCTTCGTACAGATTAGTGTCATCTAGCTTATTGCCGCCCGAGACGAGTATTCCTACCCGGCCGGCAAGCTTTACCATATTGGGAAACACGTCCTCTTCATCAGGATAATACATCTTGAGTAAATCCGCACCGAGCTCCAATCCAATACGTGCAGAATATTCTGAAATTTCTTTTGATTTTTCTTTCCCTTTTACTTTTTCACCACGTGGATAAAGCCAGAGGATTACGGGCATGTTGTGATTATGAGCCACCTCTTCAACACGTGCAAAATCATTCATCATTTGTTCTTGATGTTTGCTTCCTGGAAAAATAGTATAGCCGACGGCTTGTGCTCCTAAATCAATAGCTTCTTCAACCGAGCAAAGTCGGGGAGAAAAAGGTTCACCATCTTGAAGCGTTGTTTTTCCATTGAGTTTTACGATGAGTGGCGTTGTATGTTTTGTCTTGTCGTAATACTGTTTAGCTATTCCTTTTTGAAAAATGACGCCGGTAAAATACCCGGACTCAGCCAGCTGGATAATAAATTCAGGATTTGCGTTTTTATCATTGAAATCAGAGGGACCATGTTCAAGTCCTTGGTCATACGCAAGAAAAAGGGCGCGGTTGTTTTTGGTTATGGAAGAAAGATTAGATCTTTGTTGATTCATCATTAGTATCATTGGGACTATCAGATGGTAAGACTCTATCAGCAATACTGGAAAGGGCTAATACTGTGTGTACGCCGATTTGTCTTACATAGAGTAAGTATGCTTGAAATGTTTCCAGCGGAGTTGATGCGTTCTCAATTTGATTATGAATAAAGTCAAGATCCTTATTAATTAAATCCAGATATAAAATTTGTCTTTTTTCTGACATGTTTTTTAATTAACTATCGATCCGTGCAGCGAGTTCAATAAGCCGGCAGGCATACGACCATTCGTTATCATACCAGGAATAAACTTTAAGAAGATTTCCGTCGATCACTGACGTTAATGAAAGATCAACAATTGCCGACGCGTCGTTTCCGATGATATCTGAGGAAACTATCGGATCCTCAGTCACGGTCATGATGCTTTTAAATTGTCCTTCTGATTCCTGTTTAAATGCATCATTTACTTCTTCAACCGTTACGGACCGGGGAAGTAAAAAAGTGTGATCAGAAAGTGATCCGGTCATGACGGGGACTCTCATGGCAGAAGATTCAAATTTACCGGCAAGTTCGGGCATAATGGCAACGATTGCTTCAGCAGAACCCGATGATGTGGGGATAATATTTTGAGCCGCAGATCGGGCGCGTCTCAAATCTTTGTGTGAATTATCAAGGAGTCGCTGATCAGATGTGTAGGCATGGATCGTTGTCAGCGTCATTTTCTCTATACCAAAGTGAGAAAGAACTGTTTTGATAACGGGAGCAGCAGAATAGGTCGTACAAGAACCATTTGAGATAACTGTTTCGCCGTGCGCATCAGAATCGTTGATACTACACATCACCGTTTTTATAGTGCCGCCTTTTGGCGGGGCAGAAATGACGATGCGTTTTGCACCGCCGGCTAGATGTTTTTCTGCATCTGCTCGCGTTCGAAAAACACCGGTTGACTCTAACACGGTTTCAGTAGTGTATCTTCCCCAGGGGATTTCTTCAGGATTTCGAAATGCGAGAAACGGTATTTTCTTTCCATCAACTTCGATTGATCCAATTTCGCCCTCCTGTGCTGATTCGTGAACAATAATTTCTTTTGAGAATTTACCATAAGCTGTGTCATATTTAAAAAGAAGCGCCCAGCCGTGTATATCCATCGAGCCGGACGTATTCACCGCAGAAATAGTGATATTCGGGTATTTAGTTAACGCCGCACGAAGAGCAAGACGACCAATACGACCAAAACCATTTATTGCGATGTTAGACATATAAAATTGAAGTAACCCCGCATCTTGCGGGGCGCCTTGTTTGCGCGCGCCACAAGATGGCGCTATTCCAAATTGTTAATACGATTTATAGGCACTTGCCAGTTCGAGCAGTTTTTCTTCGGGTCGTTCAGTCAAGACCACGCCGCTGGCAACCAGTACCCCCTTTGCATCACGACGCAGTGATGCCACGACGTCTTCTTTTGATTTGATTCCGGCGCCGACAATCAGCGGAATATCACCAGCCATTTGCACTCCTTCAGCAATGACGTCTGCCTTTGTGGTTGCGACGGATTCAGTCTTGCTGCCAATAAGTTCCGGTGGTTCGTAGCAGAGATAATCAGGATTAAGTGACTTGTTTCTCATGAGTACGTTGGTATCAGGAGACAGAAGCATTATTTGAAATGATGCATCGAGTTTTCTTGCCCGTTCAACGGTTTCTTGAAGTTTTTCATGGGTAACGGGATGTTCTGAGTGATTAAGAATTGTCCCGGCTGCTTCAGCCTGTATTGCTGCTTCAATTGTTGTGTATCCCGTCTGTGCTCCCAGCTCCTTTTCATCAATATGTTCAAGCCATATAGGTATCGTGACATGCTGTTTAATTCTCCACAAATCAAGTGCTTGTACGACGGGGATAATCTGAACTTTTGTCTGCTCAGAAACAGTCTCACAGGCGATTGCTAATTTCACGGCGTTCTCGCCGGTTGCTTCTTTATATGATTTGAAGTTGACGAAGATCATAAATCAAAGGATCATTAAATCAAGTGATCAAATAATGATACAATGATAATATCAAGAAACGGTTCATGTTACAACCTATCGAAATCATTCCCGGCATTTTTGAAAAAGATTTTTCTGAAATTGAAAGACGGGCAAAATTAGTAGCGCCCCTTACCCACTGGACTCAAATAGATATTGCGGATAATAAACTGGTTCCCAATACGTCATTTTTAGATCCTGATCCGTTTCGGAAATTAATTTCTGAGACGGGTGTGAATTATGAATTACATATGATGATTGAGGATCCGTTCGCAGTTGCTCAAGAATGGATAGATGCGGGATTTAAAAGAGTATTACTTCATATTGAAAGTATTAACAATTTCTCGATGTACGAAGCACGAAGTACGAATTATAGAAAACAGGGGATAGAAGTCGGACTTGCAATCGATAAACAAACGCCGGTTGATGTTATTATCCCTTACCTTGATGAGCTTGATTGTGTGCTGGTGATGACTATTGCGGCGGGATTTTCTGGTCAAAAACTTATTCCAGAAATGTTAGATAAAATTCGCTCTATTCGCGCGCGAAAGCCCGACTTGCCCATTGAAGTCGACGGTGGTATAAACTATGAGACAGCGAGATGGGCCGTTGAGGCTGGTGCAACGAGATTAGTTTCCACGAGTGCGATATTCGGATCTGAAGATATTGAAGAAGCAATAAACCGATTGCAAGCAACAAATTGTCATTCCGGACAATCCCGCAGAATGCGGGAGCGATCCGGAATCTTTTAGATTTTATAGATTCCCGCTTTCGCGGGAATGACAGATGTTTATGGATACAAAAAAAATTACAGAACTTTCAAAACTTATCCGTTACTTCATATTAAAATCTACAACTAAAGCAGGCTCTGGTCATCCGACATCAAGTATGTCAGCTGCAGAACTGATGGCTGTTTTATTCTTTGATGGATTTTATACATACGATTTATCAAATCCTCATAACCCAAAAAATCATCGTTTGCTTTTCTCAAAGGGACACGCTTCACCTCTCTTTTATTCACTCTATGCAGCAGCCGGCGCTGTTTCTGAAGATGAACTTATGACGCTTCGTCAGGCTGATTCTAATATTGAAGGGCATCCGACGACACGGTTTAAATACACGGAGGCACCGACGGGAAGTTTAGGACAGGGATTATCCATTGGACTCGGTATGGCTCTTGCCGCGTCAAACGCGGCTGGCGCGGATGCCCCGCGGGTCTATGTTCTTATGGGAGATGGGGAGTTTGCCGAGGGAAATATTTATGAAGCGCTTGAATTGGCGGGTTATTATAAAGCGCATAATTTACTGGGTATTTTAGATGTGAACCGTCTCGGCCAAAGCGATCCAACGATGGTTGAGTGGGATATTGATACTTATCGAAGGCGGGTTGAGCCGTTCGGTTGGACGACATTTGTTCTTGAAGATGGGCATGATGTGAATGCAATTCGGAGTGCCTATCAATCGGCGGAAAAAGTAAAAGACAAACCGCAAATGATTATTGCAAAGACGAAAAAAGGAAAAGGAGTTTCTTTTCTCGAAGATAAACTGGGATGGCATGGGAAGGTGCTTGATGCTGAACAATTAAAAATTGCGTTGGACGAACTGGGAGAGATTGATAAAGATTTACGGGGGGAAATAATAAAACCTTGATTATGTAGTGGCGCACCTTGGTGCGCACGGATCGAGCAGGCTCGACCACTACAAATTATTATGAAAGCAACACGCGAAAGCTACGGAGAAGCGCTGGTTCAGCTGGGTAAGAAATACCCAGAAATTGTTGCGCTCGATGCTGAAACCAAAAACTCAACATTCTCAGAATTTTTTAAGAAGAAATTTCCCCATCGTTTTTATGACTGTTTTATTGCAGAGCAAAATATGATAGGGATGGCCGTTGGAATGGCTCGTATGGGGAAAATCCCCTTTGCTTCAACGTTTGCAGCCTTTCTATCACGCGCTTATGACCAGATTCGCATGGCGGGCTTAGGTGAGTCAAATATAAAACTTGTCGGATCGCATGCCGGCGTTTCAATTGGCGAGGATGGGTCGTCACAAATGGCTCTTGAAGATTTAGCGATGATGCGGGCCGTGTGGAATTCAGTTGTATTGTATCCATCAGACGATGTTTCCACTTCAAAATTAGTGGAGGAAATGGTTAAACACCACGGCTTATGTTATTTACGGACGACGCGGGCGAAAACACCTTCACTTTACGAAAGCGGTGAGAACTTTCCTATTGGTGGTTTTAAAGTTCATTCGTCATCCGCAAACCGTAAATCGCAAACCGCAGAAGAACAGGTTACCATTATTTCAGCAGGGATCACGCTCCATGAAGCATTGAAAGCACAGAAAGAGTTAGAGAACAAAATAGATGTAATGGTCATTGATTTATATTCAATAAAACCAATCAATGCTGAAGAATTGAGAAAAGCAGTTGTAGGGGATCGAATTATTGCCGTTGAAGACCATTGGTTTGAAGGAGGATTGGGAGACGCTGTTTTAAACGTTTTTGCCGATCATCCAAACGTAAGAATCGAAAAACTCGCCGTTACTTCTTTGCCCCACTCCGGATCTCCTGAGGAAAACTTAAGACGGGCAGGGATAGATAAAGAAGGAATAAAGAAGAAAATTAACGTACTTATTCGGTAGCTTCTTGTTTATTTTTCACTGGTTCTTCTGTATTGCCAACAGTTGCAGTTTCCGTCTCGGGATATAAAGGGTCATCGCCTTGTTCAGGAGTATGATAGGAAGCACGAATTGTAAGGATTTTACTTTGTTGTTCCAACGCTTCATTTGCAGATATCCATTCGCCGTTTTCAGTATATGGCATATACTAATTTATAGTTTTAATTAACTCTAATTCAAGCTTATCGTTTCAGTAAACATTACCGGAACATCACCTGTACTGGAGTCCTGAGCTATTTTTGCTCTTTCAAGTGACTGGTACACTTGACCTCCGAATAAAAATCCGGGTACCGCGCCTGATGTTCCTTTGCCTTCTCAGATATCGGGCGCATGATCAACCAGTTGGTTTACAGTAACCCAATTTTCATTTTCGAATGGCATGAATTTATTATACGTGTGCTGTCAAATTGTTATAGTATGCCCTTGTGTAGTGCCGATTACTAATCGGCACTACAGTGAACTTTTCTCCTGTATACTGGTACTATGAAATTTATCATTAAGCTGCTCGTTTTGGTAATGATTAGCTATTTCGTGTACGTATACATTATTCTAAAGCCTTCAAATGATAAAGCTTGGGAATTAGAATTTCAAACGCCGAGTACGGTTGAATTTATTGATGAAGACCGAGTAAAAATCAACCATATTCACGACTGGGAATATACGGATGAATTTCAAACTTCAGTACGTTATTTTGATGAAACGTATAATATGAAAAATCTCAGGAGAGTTTGGTTTGTACTTGAACCTTTTTCAAAATGGCAGGCAGTGGCGCATACGTACTTTGTTTTTGATTTTCAATATCAGGAACCGATTGCGTTTTCAATTGAAGCGCGACGGGAAGTAAACGAAGCATACAGTGGAGGAGCGGGCTTGGTGGGAGGATATGAACTATATTATTCGTGGGGCACTGAACGCGATTTTACCGGTAAAAGAGCATATAGAGATAATGCAACTCTCTATATGTACCCGCTCAAATTATCAGGATCGCGTATGATTAATTTGTTTAAAACGTTAGCAGAGGAAACAAATACGCTTGCAGATCATCCCCGATTCTATAATACGCTTTTCGATAACTGTACCAATGAACTGGCGAAGATCGTGAGAAAAGCAAACCCTGCAGCGTTACCGTGGTATTCACTGTATGTATTGCCCGGATATGCTGATTATTTTCTCTACGATCATGGATATATTGATACCCGACTGTCAAAAAATGAACTGCGCCAGATGTATAATATTACCGATATTGTACGCCAAAACTATAAGGAAGGCTTCAGTGATGCGATTCGAGATGTTATATCGGTTGCAGTATTGCCGTAACGGCAAGTCGTTTCCAGTATGTTCCTGGTGGAACACACGTAATTAATCGAATGTATGAAGAGTCATACCGCTGTTCAAGTACGGTTATATCATTAGGAGATGTTACGCGCATATCTGCAACCACATACCGATAATTAATACCGTCATATTTAACAAATATTTCATCCCCTTCTTCTAGTTTTGGTAGTAGCGAAAAGATTGATTTATAATTTTCAGGATCGTAAAATTGAGGAAGGATCGAATGGCCAAAAATCACTGCAGTCCCATATTCACCGGGCAATCCCGTACCGCCATAGTGAATCAATGTTTTATTCAAATCTTCTCCCGCGATTTTGACGATGGCATCCTTTATTTTCAACTTTGGAATTGAAAGAAAATAAATGCGGCCGGCGGTATTTGCGGTTGATTGTGGCTTGCTGGGAAACCAATTACTTGCCTTTGTGTAATCGACAGATGTGTCAGTTACCTCGGTGGTTACACCCTGTACGACGCTCTCAGATGCAGATTCAGAAGATGGTGACTGCGGTTTTGCGGCAAGAGCAATTCCTTCTTGATTATCCGGTACGGGCGATACAATCTGAGCATATTTCACCCGACTCGTCAGTTCGAATGAAACAATCGGATATCCCACCCACACGAGCAAGAATATTCCGATGACCATCATGGATGTGGACACCATTTTTTTTGCAATATATACAGGTGATTTAGCTGGTGGTGCTTTGACGTATCGATAGAGTGGCATAGTTACTCATATACTTCAACTTCTACAGCGATGTTATTTTTCAAGAGGGGCAAACGGGAGCCTAAGAACGGAAGTGATCGTGTATTGGTTATCTCATAACCTACGATATTTTGACTTGTAAGATTGCCTACGAGCGATTCAAGTTTTTTCGCTGAAGCCCCGGCAAGTTTATCAGTAAATCCGTCAAGCGTCACATCAGGAAGCAAGAATGCGTGATAATTTGCGGTAAACGTGATATTGCCATTTTCGTCCTCCTCGGTTTTTATTACTCGGAAGAAACTTTTCTCAATATCGAGTTTAAAGCCTTCATCAATTTGTTCTTTCATATAGCCCTCTAAAAATCGATTAATATCATCTACTTTATAACTCGTCTGAGATATCTCTAAAACTAAATCAAGAGAGAGTGTTTCTGTTTCTTCACCCACGTCGGCATTAAATTTCTTTTCTACAATATTTTCTGCGATTGATTCGTCAAGAAATTTCTCATCGGATCCTAATTGACTACTGAGTTGTTCCCGTGCCTTATCTTTTAATGCATCCGTTGCTTTTGCCAATAATGATCCCTGATCATCTTCCGATACAATATTAATTTCTCGCTCAGTACCCCCTGAGAATTTCTCTTGACTTCGTGCAACGGCAGAACTTTTAGAAATATCATTGATTGTCAATTCTACTTCACTCTCAATATTTCCACGGGGGCCAATCTTTGCCGCTGTTGCTTTAGTCGTAACTTTTCCGTAGTCTAAACTCTCACCGGTATCGCTTGCCGAAGCTATTTTTACATCTTCATCCAGAGTAAATGATACATCTGAAGTTCCCAACACTGTTCCTTTTCTCAACGTCTTCTCAGACGTGCTTTTATTAATTAATGCAATCGTACCCGTCGCTTTTTCTCCTATTGTTTTTGTTCCGGTCGTATCAGTATTTTGTGACTCAGTAACCGTTACTGAATATACTTTTCCCGGAATTTCACCCGTACCGATATCGATATCCGAAAGTGATGTATTAAGTTTAATAGTTACTTCCTGTTCTGTTACTTTCGGCTCGGCTAACAGGGTAATGGTCGTTTTTGGATAAAAAAGCACCGTGCCGGCAAGAAACGCTAAGACTACGACGCCCATAGCAGCTGCGGGCAACAGCCTATGGGGAGCCGGTAATACCGGTATTTTTGGCATGGCCAGTTTTGGTAATGTGGGCATAGTTAAATGAGGAAGACGCCGATGCGGTGGTTCTGTTTGGTGATTAACCGCAGGTTCAGCCGTGGGATTATACCGTGTAGAAGTTGCAGGTACTGCCGTGGTGAATCCGAATGCCGTAGCTGATGTTTTGACCGGTACGGTTACTTCTTCAGTTTCTTCAGATACCGATTCTTGCTCGCTCATCTCACTAACTCCCGCATGTACCACGGCCTCAATTGAGTATTCCCAGGTCAACGACTCAATTTTTGGTACATGGAGAAATTTCTCATTATTTTGCCACGGGTAAGCAAGCAGTTCTTCTTTAATGGGTTCGAGAAATTCTTCTTCACCATAGAGTACAATTTTTGAGGGAAGTATTTCCTCAGAAGTGAATTGTTTTATTCCCTCCTCAAGGTCGGTAATAAAAGAGTCAGTACGGGTAACATGAACAGTTTTTGCATTCATACCGACACGAAAGAGAGAAAGTGTCAGTGTATCTTGTTCAATGCCGAGTAAAATGGCAGTGGGCGGCGATCCATCTTCTGAGCCCATGAAATGTGCGATTGCTTCAGGGACTACGACGAATCCGAGCGGCGTGAGAGAAAAAGATTCGGTGATTTGCTTGAGCCGCGGGAGTTTATCATCTCGTATTTTTTCTCCCTCGACATACGTATCGGGCAGTCCAAATATAACTTGTGAAACCGGATAGGATTCTTTAGCTTTTCTAATAACATGCTCGGGAGTATTACCTTTTACCGTTTCCTGAATTTCCACCTCTTCACCCTTTTGAAGCCATACGGCTGCTTTGCTCGTGTGTGATCCGATTTGCAAAGCAAGAAAATAGGTGGTTGGTGATTTTCCTGAGGTTTTCGATTTCAAAAACGATAGAAATTTCATAGATCCATTGTACTGATATTGGCCGTTATTGTAAAGCGCACAGAGACTCGAATCGATATCGTATAATAGAATAGTGAAAAAACGCGTGTTTGTTTTCTTCATTATACTCGCAATACTCATTGGAGGTTTTATGCTCTGGTTCAGAGAAGCTGTCCTTCCCGTCAATACTACAGAGCCGGTTACCGACATTTTTGTTATACAGCCGGGTGAACCGATCCGAACCATCGCAAATAATTTGGAAGACGAAGGATATATTCGTGATTCTCTTGCATTTTTTTTACTCGTCAAACGATTAGGAATAGAGCGAAATATTCAAGCCGGTGATTTTAGATTATCAACCGCCATGTCTGCTCAAGATATCATTGAAGAACTCCAGCACGGAACTATTGATGTGTGGGTTACGATCCCTGAAGGATGGCGCAGTGAAGAAATTGCAATTAAGCTGACGCAAGAACTTGCCATTCCCGAGAAAGAATTTTTACAGCATGCAGAAGAAGGATATATGTTTCCCGATACCTATCTGTTTCCAAAACTAGCGTCAGGATCAGCCGTTGCAGAGAAAATGCGAAGCACGTTTAATCAAAAAGTGGCCAAAACATACCTTGACGATATTGAATCAAGCGAATTCACCTTGCAAGAAATTGTTACGCTGGCTTCCCTCGTTGAACGTGAGGCGCGATTTGATGAGGAACGCCCGATTGTCGCATCTGTTCTTATTAATCGTCTACGTGAGGGAATGGCTCTCGATATAGATGCAACATTGCAGTACGCGCTCGGCTACCAGACAGATGAGAAAGATTGGTGGAAACAGGCACTCACGGTTGAGGATAAAGAGATAAACTCTCCGTACAATACGTATAAATATCCGGGATTGCCTCCGGGCCCCATTTCAAATCCGGGGTTAAGCTCTATATTAGCTGTGCTCCATCCGGCCGACACGAATTACTTCTATTATCTCCATGACGGAGATGGCCGAATTCATCTTGCTAAGACATACGAAGAACACCAGCAGAATATTGAAACATATTTACGGTAGATAATTCAAGTTACCAATTGATGATGTAGTAGTATTTGAATACATGCCACTATCTGAATCAGAAGCAAAAGTCATACTGGAAAAATTACATGTTCCGGAAGATAATTGGATTAATCCGAAAATAGGACTGAGGGATTCACCGCTTGGTGGAAAGGGAATGTTCGCGAAAGAAATTATTCCGGAGGGCGAGACCGTGATTGTTTGGGGAGGGACTCCTCATTCACTATTCACTGAAGAGGATGTGAGACAGGGTAGAATACGCAAAAGCAGCGTAGCAGCCATCGATGAAGGAATCTACCTCGCCGGAGCACCAGATGAGCCACGGGAAATTACCGATTATATCAATCATTCTTGCGACTCAAACGTATGGATGCAAAATGCCATAACGTTAATTGTCCGAAGAGCTATTCAACCTGATCAAGAGGTTACTGTTGATTATGCACTATTTCAGTCAGATGAAGAATGGAAAGCGTCGTGGGAATGTAGATGTGGCTCCTCGAATTGTCGGCATACCATAACAGGCAGAGATTGGCGCTTACCAGTAGTTCAGGAACGATACAAGGGCCACTTTTCACCGTTTCTCAATAAAAGAATTGAGAAGATAACAAAGACTTGAAAATCTGGCCTAACTGGTTATTGACACACTCAACTTGATATGATATAAATACGAAACTCAACGGATCTGAATATAAGCGTACGTATTGTACGCTTTTTTCTCGTTTGATCAAATCGCCGATGCCTAAAGCACATACCAAGACCTCACGAAACCGAAAACAGCTTGGAGTACAGCCATTTAATCTGCCCCCGATTGACCTTCTTGCTGTCCAGAAAGAAAGTTATCAATGGTTTATTGAAACCGGAATAAAGGATCTCTTTGCAGAGATCTCTCCCATTGAAGATTACAGCGGCAAAAATTGGACGCTTACCTTTGGCAATTATAAATTTGACGAACCTCAACTAACTGTTACTGAAGCACTCGAAAAAGATTTGTCATACGAAGCTTCTCTGCGGGTTAACGTCACTCTTACCAATAAAAAAACAGGAAAATCATTTGAGCAAGAAGTGTTTGCCGGTGATATTCCCATGATGACGCCGCGCGGCACTTTTATCATTAACGGTGTTGAACGCGGTGTTGTGAATCAAATTGTTCGATCTCCGGGTGTGTATTTTACCGGAGAATCTGATGCATCAAGCAGTCGTATGCTTTACCAAGCAGAAGTGAGGCCTTTGTACGGTTCGTGGTTTGACTTTGCAATTTCAAAGAATGATGTCATTTCGGTCCGTATTGATCGACGCCGAAAGTTTCCTGCAACCGTCCTCTTAAGACTCCTTGGCTACTCATCCGACGAAGAAATACTGAAACTATTCCCCAACGATAAGCGATTTATACCCAAAACTATTGAAAAAGATCCGACTAAAACACAAGAAGAAGCATATCTTGAAATATATAAAAAAGTGAGACCCGGTGAACCTCTTGTCCTAGAAAATGCTCGTGAACGTATCCGGACGATGTTTTTTAATTATCGTCATTATAATCTGGGTGAAGTTGGACGCTATAAAGTAAATAAGCGACTCGGTCTTGATATACCGAATTCGTCTGAAGGGTGGGTATTGAATCATGAAGATATTGTTAAAATTTTAGACTATCTGATTAAGCTAATGAATCATGAAGGCAGAACCGATAATATCGATCATTTAGCCAATCGCCGCGTCCGCCGTGTTGGCGAATTGGTTGCTAATACTGCATTTCGTACCGGACTTCTTCGACTTGAAAGAACGATAAAAGAACGCATGAGCTTGACGGGAGCGGTTGCTGATCTGACGCCGAGCCAACTTATCAATCCGAAACCACTTATGGCAGCCATTAATGAATTTTTCCGGGTAAGCCAACTCTCAACGATTATTGATCAAACCAATCCACTTTCCGAACTTGACAATCTACGAAGACTGACGGTTATGGGAACCGGCGGCGTATCCCGCGAACGAGCATCATTCTCAATTCGTGACATTCATTCGTCTCAATATGGGCGTATTTGTCCCGTACGAACGCCAGAAGGGCCAAATATCGGTCTCGTCACTTATATGACACTGTATGCGCGTGTTAATGAATACGGATTTCTTGAAACGCCGTACCGCGTCGTTAAAAATCAGAAAGTTACCGATGAAATCCACTATCTGCAGGCAGATGATGAAGAAAGACATTATGTCACGCATGCACAGGTAAAGCTAGACGGTCGCGGCAAAATTATAGAAGAAATTGTACCAGTGCGCTTCCGGGGAGAATTTTTAGAAACTGACAGTAGTAAAGTTGAATATATTGATGTGAGCCCGCTTCAAGTAGTTGGTACATCAGCCTCTTTGATTCCGTTTATTGCCCACGATGAGGCAAACCGAGCACTCATGGGTACTCACATGCAATGTCAAGGCGTACCGCTTATTAGACCGACGGCTCCGGTGGTAGGAACGGGCATGGAAAAAATTGTCCCGCAAGTTTTAGGTCGATCAGTAGCTTCAAATGTTGATGGTAAGATAACGTATGTTGATGCACGCGAAATTCAAATAACTGATAAAGAAGGTAAAAAACACACATTCCATCTTGAGAAATTCAAGAAGACATCACAATCCACTTCTTTCTCACAGCGACCATTGGTTTATATCGGCGACACGGTTAAAAAAGGCGATATCATTATCGACGGACCCGCGTGTGAAAATGGAGAATTAGCGCTCGGTCAAAATCTCCGTATCGCGTACATGGCGCTTGATGGATTGGGGTATGAAGATGCCATTGTTATTTCAGAGCGACTTTTGTACGAAGATTTGCTTACTTCAATCAATATTGAAGAGTACGAAACTGACGTAGTCGATACAAAGCTCGGTCCGGAGGAAACGACGGGTGATATCCCGAACGTCGGTGAAGGAGCTTTGAGAAATCTCGATAAAGAAGGGGTAATCATCATTGGAAGTGAAGTCGGCCCCAATGATATTTTAGTTGGTAAGATTGCACCGAAAGGTGAAACTGAATTGACGGCTGAAGAGCGACTCTTGAGAGCCATTTTCGGGGAAAAAGCACGGGAAGTCCGCGACACGTCATTGCGTATGCCGCACGGTGAACGCGGTATCGTCGTCGGCATCAAGATTCTTGATCGTGAAAAAGGTGACGAACTAGATCCGGGTACGATGCGCCGCATTATTGTGAAAGTTGCCCAACTTCGAAAAGTAACCGTCGGAGATAAACTCGCCGGACGTCATGGAAATAAAGGAGTCATTTCAAAAATAGTGCCGGTTGCCGATATGCCGTATCTTCCCGATGGAACACCGGTTGATATCATTATTTCACCACTTTCCGTGTACAATCGTATGAATCTTGGTCAGCTTCTTGAAGCAACGCTTGGATGGGCTGGCGAGAAAATGGGGGAAAACTATGCGGTTCCCGTTTTCGAGTCAATTCCTGAAGAAGAGTTATTTAAGATATACAAAAAAGCAGGAATTCCCGTAAACGGAAAGACGGTTCTCTATGATGGAAGAACCGGTAAACCATTTGATCGCGAAGTCGTATACGGTATTGGTTATATTCTCAAACTAATTCACATGATCGAGGATAAAACGCATGCTCGATCAACGGGACCATACTCTCTCGTTACTCAGCAGCCGCTTGGCGGTAAGGCGCAAATGGGAGGTCAGCGTGTCGGAGAAATGGAAGTATGGACGCTTGAAGCACACAAGGCAGCCTATACGCTTCAAGAAATGCTGACCATTAAATCTGACGATGTGGTTGGACGCGCGCGCGCATTTGAAGCAATCGTAAAAGGGCTGGAGATACCAACACCAACGATACCAGAATCATTTAAAGTACTCGTTAAAGAACTTGAAAGCTTAGGGCTTCATGTTCAACCACTGGGGGTGAAAGACAATGGCTGAAAATAAAGATCCAAAGATCCAAACCCGCCTGCCAGCGCCTAAGCGCAGCGATGGCGGGCAGGGATCCCAAGAATCAAATGAAGACAAAACTCAAGAACAAGTAGAGAATGAAACTTTAGTGGAAAGTTCATCTGAAGAAGTTGCTCCGACACAACCCTTGATGTCCGAAGCATCGCAAGAGCAACCAATGTCTTTATCTCGACGATTGTCCGAGCAGAACCAAATGAGTAAAATTGATTTGGCCGATTTTTCATCACTTAAACTATCTCTTGCTTCTCCAGAGCAGATTATTAAGTGGTCACACGGAGAAGTAACGAAACCAGAGACTATCAATTACCGGACGCTGAGACCTGAAAAAGATGGATTGTTTGACGAGCGGATTTTCGGTCCAACGAAAGATTGGGAATGTTACTGCGGTAAATACAAGCGGATTCGCTATAAAGGTGTTATTTGTGATAAATGTGGCGTAGAAGTAACCAATTCAAGAGTTCGCCGTGAACGTCTCGGCCATATTACACTGGCCGCGCCGTGTGTTCACATCTGGTTTTTCAAAGGTGCACCATCTGTTCTTTCGCTTCTGCTAAACGTTCCGCCCAAAGCAATAGAAAACATTGTCTATTTTACCCATTTTCTTATCCTTGACGTGGATAGTAATAAAAAGAAAGAAGCAATTAAAGCAATCAATGATCGATTTGTAAAAACAATTGAAGAAATTGAAGAGCGTCACAATAAAGATCTTGAAAGATTTAGCGATCAGGAGAAAAAAGCGGCAGAAGATGTTAAAAAGAAAATAAAGCAAAAAGAAGCGCAAGAGATAAATATGCACGAAGCAAAGATCAAAATAAAACAAGAGAGTACTCGATCAAAGGCACGATTTGTCGAAGAAAAGAGCAGAAATGAAGAATTTTTTAAGCGTATGAGCAGTTTGGCACGATCACTGAAACCGTTCAGCGTATTGTCAGAAGAAGAATATTTACGGCTTATAGATTTGGGTGCTGGGCAATTCTTTGATATTAAAATGGGTGCTGAAGCTATTCAAGCCGCAATTGAAATGCTCGATTTAGAGAAATTGGCAGGAAAAGTCCGTGAAGAAGCAAATAAATCAACCGGCCAGAAACATATAAAATTAGTTAAACGACTGCGTATTATAGAAGGTTTGAGAAGAGCAGAAGTTGATCCGTCATGGATGATTCAACGTATTGTTCCGGTGATTCCGCCCGATCTTCGACCAATGGTACAGTTAGCAGGAGGACGTTTTGCAACAAGCGACTTAAACGATCTCTATCGTCGCGTTATCAACAGAAACAATCGATTAAAACACTTAATTAGCCTCGGAGCACCTGAAATTATTTTGCGCAATGAAAAGCGTATGCTGCAGGAATCAGTTGACTCGCTTATTGATTCATCGCATGCCCGACGGGGGAGAAGCAATCGCAGAAAACTACGATCACTTACCGATATGTTGCGGGGTAAACAAGGCCGATTCCGTCAGAATCTGTTGGGTAAGCGAGTGGACTATTCTGGACGATCTGTTATTGTCGTAGGACCAGACTTAAGTCTGTCAGAATGTGGATTACCGAAAGAAATGGCGCTTGAAATGTTTAAGCCGTTTGTACTGCGTGAATTATTGGCCCGTGGCATTGCGCAGAATGTTAAAAATGCAAAATCGCTTCTCGATGAGCGTATTCCCGAAGTATTCGATATTCTCGAAGAAATTACCAAGAAACATCCGGTTCTCTTGAATCGTGCACCTACCCTTCACAAATTGGGTATTCAGGCATTTTATCCCATTTTAATCGAAGGATCAGCTATTCGTTTGCATCCGTGTGTCTGTTCAGGATACAATGCTGATTTTGACGGGGATCAAATGGCAGTTCATATTCCTATTTCAGAAAAATCAATTGAGGAAGCAACAAACCTTATGATGCCTTCGGCAAACTTACTCAAACCAGCCGATGGTAGCCCAGTCTCTGTTCCCAACAAAGGTATGGCACTGGGTATGTACTATCTGACTTCTATAGATGCAAAGTTTGCAGATAAGGCGAAAACGCTTGAAAAAGATGGGCATATTTATAGCCAGGATGAGGCAATTCATGCA
>Ga0209210_1001150_pt1 | contig 23279 bp, 24 predicted proteins | sample RifGroA1_FD_183991 | JGI IMG/M metagenome (GOLD analysis project Ga0209210, IMG submission 183991) | Contaminated groundwater microbial communities from Rifle, Colorado, USA - Rifle Groundwater A1 (SPAdes) (version 2) | ecosystem: Environmental > Aquatic > Deep subsurface > Groundwater >...
ACAAGCAAGACTGACAATACATCTCTTATTTTGTATGATAAGCGAATTTTTCGCTTGCTTGGTAAAACACAGAGCAAGTACACCGGAAGATAAAAAATTGGATGTAGCGTAAATTTATTTTGCAGATTAGAGTTTTCATAAAGCTCTACTTCAGGACTCACTCTGTCACTGCCGGGATGTGGCTGAACAACCATATGCACACTTTTTATTTGGGGAACGAAAAATGAAAGCAATGATTCAATCATGCCGTTATTACGCATCCTTTGTCCATTTTCAAAATGCGCAAACGTTGCAATAAAGACAGAAGAATTGCTGTTGATAATGTTATGATTTTGAAATTTATTTTCCATGCTTCCGGAAGTTCCTAAGCTTGCAATAATTTAAAATTAGACTAGGCTTGATAAATTAAAATTAGTAGCTAATTCCAAATAAGTAATCTATAATATCCATATTAGCTACATCTACTGCTATAAGCGATAGTACCATGATTAAAGAGTTATTTCAAATTATTTTTTCAAGAAAAGAAAAACGTACGGTTAATGCCCAAAGCGATAGCGCTCCGGCAGAAAGTCATATTTTTAATTTTGAATTTGCAAAAAAGTATATTTACGGCAAAACAGTGCTTGATGTTGGCTGTTGGACAGGACAGTTTGAAGAGCTAGCCATTAAAGTAACCAAAAAGATAGTTGGAATAGATCCTGATGAAAATGCGATAAAGTTCGCAAAACATAAAATTCCGAAAGTCACTTTCCTAAAAGGTGATGCTACAAACCTACATTTTAAAAATGGGTCATTTGACGCTGTAACCTTTCTGGACGTTATAGAGCATATACCAACAGGTACAGAGCTCATTTGCCTGCAACAAATCTACAAAGTACTTAAAGCTAATGGAACACTTATACTTAGCACGAATTACAAGCACCCATTGGCCATACTGCTTGATCCGGCTTTTTGGGCGTATGGTCATAGACATTATTCTAAAAATGAACTTAAAGGTTTGCTTGCAAAGAGCGGATTCACCGTTGACAAGATGATCACTGTTGGCGGACTAATTAGAATCCTTTCTCACGATATTAGCTTGCTAGTAAAACACATTCTTAGAATGAATATTAAATATCCCGCAGTAATTAGAAAAAAAATATCTGAAGATATTAAACATGGAGGAATCATGGCAATATACATTGTTGCGCATAAAAACTAGCGCTTTTTATTTCCTATTACTTTCCGTTTTACGCGCGAGTATGTGCAGCTTCCATGCGCCAAATGGCAGATGTTTTAATATCACTGTCTCCCAATACATCGGATATCGCGCAAGGCTCATAAACAGAAACCACAACTTTCTTAAAATTAAAAGTGGATCTCTTTTTTTCTGAGAATATTTAATAACATGACTATCCGAATATTGCTTGGCTTTTTTATCTCCAAGAACAATCTCCAAAAGAATTTTCGGGATAAAATAAATAACGAGTTGAAATAATTGATAAAACATATGCTCGCTATATGTTTTTTTTCTAATTGTAAACGCATGCTTCTTCAATAATTCAATAACATATTTATACGTAAACTCAGGATGTATATGCCCAAAGTAACGATATGTAAGGTTTTTGCCAATATTTAATTTATGGAAAAACCATGTATAGGTAAAACGCTCTCCTTCACAGGGAACAATCAAGAAAAAATTCCCATTTTTTTTTAAAACTCTTTTTACTTCTCTTAAGAAAAAATCTACATCCGGAACGTGTTCTAGAACATCAAAACATATACAAACATCAAAAAAACTATTCTTGTATGGAAACTTTTTATTTTTAATTGTTGCGTAGTGAACTTTTCCGCTACCGAGCTTTTTGGCATAAGCAATTGCGGTACTGCTTACATCACAACCATAGATTGCTGCTTGTGGAAAATAGTAAGGCAAACTCTCGGTAAGCGACCCTCCCCCACAGCCCACATCAAGCATCCGCGTCTTACCAGACGGAACAGTTTTTACAAGAGAGAATAATCTATAATCATCTTTGAAACGAACAAGAAAACTTTCCGGTTTTTTCTCCCTAACCCCCATAAATGTTTCTTCGTAATTAAATGCGCATTTTGTCATAATAATTTCTTAATAGATTTTCCAATCTGGTATTTTATTTCTGACTTGGTATACATTACCGCCGCAACAAAACAAACAACAGGGTGAAGAAACCACGCCGGTTCATGAATTTTTAGATAACCTTTTAAGGCGCGCAGAAATGGCTGGATAAAAGTAAAAGAAAAAAACATAAACTTAAATAGATTCCATCGATCTTTTGCAGATCGATAATCAAAAATTAGATATACTCTTTTCCTAATGTATGCATCCCGAAAACGCTCTTTATAAACAACTCGCCTCTGATAAAGCTTGAGAATATCAGCGCCAATGTGATGGATAATTGAGTTCTTCACTACTCCGTAGGTATTATACCCAAGACAAAGCATATCAAAAAAAGCATCAGTATGAAGAAATATTCGGGGATCCTTATTGACCTTATTAATTATTGATCTTCGAACCATATGTCCATTATCTCCAAGTGTAGGTAAATTTTCCTTCGTAAACTTAACAACATAATATCTCGGTAAATTTTTTAATATTTCTCCTTTGTCGTATTTTTCCTGATCAAGCATTATCTTGTCTGCCTTTCCAAGATAACAAACAGGCGGATCACTTGCTCCAATAAGCGCACAGTATTTTGTTAAAAGCGGCATATTTTTAAAAAAATTGTTATGCATACTAAATGTGGAGAAGATGTGCTTATTTTCTACAAATGGCAACACCATAGTTTTCAGCCAACTTTTGCCAACTAAAATATTATCTGCTTCCAGAAAAAGAATTATTTCGTTTTTTGCCTTTTTGATACCCAAGCTTTTCCTCATTTCGGTTTCATATTCCAAATCAGACCGTTCCATAACAATACAGCCGTATGACTTTGCCAGCCTTACTGTGCCATTCGTCGAACCCCCATCCACGACGATCTGTTCAATTCTATCTCGAGGATATTTCTGATTTTTAATAGACTCTAAGCTTTGCTTGAATATCTTCAGGTTAACATTGTATGCAAGAGTCACAATGGAAATTGATGGAAAATTTTTCATAAAGAAGCCTTAGGATTGCGTAAGCCCACAATGAACTGATAGTTAATTTTAGAAAATTTATCGACTATTTGAAATGTTTCCTTGTCTTTCCCGTGAACTACACTCTCTATCTGCTTAAAGATTTCCTGATGTTTTACGGCAGCCGAAGTTATTTTCCGATCAAGTAAAGATGGTATCTTTTTACCATCCAACAAAGCATGATTATAGTCTTGAACCAGCATGCTGTAATAATTCTCACCTTTTAAGGCAGTCTCTTTAGCCAAGACAATTTCATCTTTATCTATTAATAATTTGCTGGCATAAATTGTCTTATCCGCCATAAGCAAGTCAAATTCAACTTTTTTTACAGGACTTATGATCATCTTGTAAATAATTTTATTTCTTAGAACTTTTAATTTATACAGTCTGTTATCGGGAAGTCGGGAAGTATTCCCGGCCATGCAAGATGATATTCAACCGCCAATACCTTTGGTATAAAAATAAAATATATTAAATATGCTGCTAAAATAATGCAGAAAATATTTATTTTTTTCATAAGACAAATTTATTAATCTATTAAAATTTCTTTTTTTATTTTTTCCAATATTTTTTCAGTTCGTAACTCAATATTCCCTAATGCTGCATTTATTCGAATAAAAATAATTCGCAACATGCAAATAAAAAAAACCGTTAATGCTTTTATCGTGTAAACGAAGGAGAATCTTTTCTTCTCAAAAAAAACTCTTGCTACTCGAGTAAAAGAAGTTTTCTTTTTTTCTTTTATTTTTATCTGTTTTAAGTCATTTCTTATTTTCTCAATAACTCTTCCAATCTTTTTCCATAGAAAAATTATTCCCACAATAACCAACACTATCCCTAAGATACTGAAAAAAAATAATACCGCAAAAAAAACATTTGGATAATAAATTAAAGCACTGTCGTAGAAAGAACTTAATAAATCCATATATTAATACGGGGATTAGTTTATCATTTACTAACCTAAAAGACAATTGACTTGACAACCTCTTTACGCACAGTCAATGATATGGTATGCTTCAAACGCTTGAACACAAAAAATCCTTATCAGAAGCATTATTCCAATGCTTATTTGAAAAAAGAAGCAGATCTTGCAAACATTGAATGGGTAAGAAATGTTAGATCTAATCTCTTGGGAATTCCTTTTTCCTCAAAAAAAAGGTACTTGATGTTGCATGCGGCATTAGCACGTTAGGAAAAATATTCAGCGACCAAATATACGGATTCGATATAAACAAGGAGGCCGTAAAAGCTTCCCGAAAAATTGGTATTAATGCAAAAATCGGGGATGCCGAAAAAAAATGGGACTACCCCGACAAGCAGCTTGGTTTAATAGAATCCTTCTTCCCTTAGGATTCCAGCCTTTTTTTCTGAAGTAAGCTCTATTGATAAAACGCTCGGATTAAAGTTTACACGAAAGCTTACTCCCCAAAGAAACCCCCTTGGTCATTTGCGAATTTTTACGCTGGGTTCGTTAAAAGATATTTTAACTCTACATGGATTCAAAATTTTAAAAATTGTCGGCACTGAATTTCTTTCTTTTCCTACTCCTTTACTTTTTGTGGATAGATTGTTCTCTCATATTGTTTCTCTTGCCTCCAACATTATTGCAGTCGGAAAAAAAACATAAAAGTTTCAGCTTAAAACCTAAAAATACGATCATTCCTATTTGCAACATTTTCCGTAGAATTACGATATTTCAATTCTAAATCCTTAAGCGTCTCTACTAGTTCTTTATTGCCATCAACTTTTGAAAATCTCGCGTACATATAAATATATACGTCCCTAGTAATTCTTAAAAGGATTTTTGGAATAATTAATGCCCCAATTAGATATGTCCAATAAGTGATATTTTTCTTCATTGTCGGATCCAGTAACCGTATCCTAACAGACATTTGTAGCATTATTTTATTTCCTGCATACACTTTTATTACAGGAAACAAGCGAACATAAAGGCGCATAAGCTCATCATGCAAAAACGTACCATATTCCCCCTTATTTAACTTTTCTTTAACTACGTTGAAGTAATTTTCGGCTCTTAGTTTACCATTTATTAGAAGAAAGATGTGATGTTTAGCATCTTTTTTAATCCTCCTTCGTGACCAAAAGGCAATAATGTACGGTACCACTTTTTTGTTTTCTAAAAGAGACGGTATGTATTCATTTCTTGTGAACGGCTTATTTACTTTATAAGAAAATATTCTTTTTCTATCAAGAGACAAACTCAGGTAGTTAACACGAATATATCCAGGATTGTATTTTATTATCTCTTTGTATATCTCCCGTAAAGAATACTTGTTGAGAAGAAAATCGTCATCACTATGAAGAAAGACGTACTCTCCTTTTGCTTGTTGTATGGCTCTTTTCATGTTGAGAGCATTCCCAACTGTTTTTTTTGTTCTAGAGTAACTTATTTTTTTATTTCTAAACTTACTAACAATATCTTTTGTATTATCAGTTGAACAGTTATCCGAAATAACCACTTCAAAATCATAAAAAGTCTGTTGAAAAATACAGAACAGTGCAAATTGTAAATCAGATGCTCTATTATACGTAGGAATGACTATTGAAAAAAATGGTTTTTTCAGTATGCGAGTATCTTCTAACAACATCTTGATATCTTCGCATTATAATCCATATTCAATATTATGTCTATCGTCGGCTAGCAATGAAAAACCTTTTTTAGTATAATTTATTCAATGAAAATTCTTATAACTGGCGGCGCGGGCTTTATTGGATCATATCTGGGTATTTATTTGGTACAAAAAAAACATGATGTCGTTTTTTTGGATAATTTGAGTTTTGGATACCTAGAAAATCTTTCTTCACAAAATTTTTCCGAACAAAAACTTCATTTTATTAAAATGGACATTCGAGATGCACAAGTCAACAGGGTTTTAAAAGATACAGACGTTGTCATTCATTTAGCTGGAATTTCCTCTCTACCGGAATGTCAAAGAAATCCAGCAGACGCGTATGCAGTAAATGTTTCAGGAACGCTAAACATTCTTGAAGCAGCACGCTATAATAATGTAAAAAGGGTAATTTTTTCATCAACTTCAGCAATATATGAAAATGAAAAGGTATTCCCACTAAGGGAAACCACTCTATGTCAGCCCACACTCATGTATTCTTTATCAAAAAAGCACGCAGAAGAAGTTTGTAGGTCATATCAAAAATTATATGGGATGGATATCGTTATTTTGAGATTTTTTAATACCTACGGACCGCATATGGACTTCAGACGTCCTAATCCGCCATTGATAAGCTATATTATTCAATGCCTATTAAACAAAGAGACTCCAATTTTGCATTCTGACGGACAACAAGCGAGAGATATCATATACGTTGATGATGTAATAGCGTTATGTGAAATGGCACTAACCAATAAGAAAGTAAAAAATCAAATCTTCAATGTGGGATCTGGAAAAACATATACAATACAGGAAATATACAATGCGGTTGCCAAAACATTTGGGTTAACTGATATAAAGCCCATTTATCGAACTTCAAAACTTCTGTGGGATAAATATCCGCAACTTTTTGAAGGAGAGTATTCATTTCAAGCAAAATTTTTAGAAAAAGAGGTAAACAAATACACCCTTGCCTCTATTGCGAAAGCACAAAAATTTCTTGGATGGAAACCAAAAGTATCTCTTGAAGAAGGATTACGAAAGACTATTGAATTTGCAATGAAGAACAAATAGATAAGAATACACTATGCCCTCAAGACAATAGAACTCTATTAAATCGGTACCCCTATGAGCATGGTATCGAAAAAGAAATGATGAGGATTAAGTTTCTTAATCATAAATTTGTATCCTCCCCATCTTTCTAACAAAGGTTTTATCTCAAAGAAATCCTTTCCGCAATGATAAATTGATATAAGTAGAATGGGCTTTTGATCTTTAATTGTCTTTTCCGCTCCTTTAACCGCATTGTATTCGAATCCCTCAATATCCATCTTTATCAAAGCTACTGTAATATTATTTTTTTCAACGAATTCATCTATAGTTACAATTTCGACATCCTGATTTCCATGCACGCTGATATGTGATTGACCTTCTTCATTTGTTATCTTGAGTTTCCTATTTTTATCTCCAACTCCTTTATTTACGGGAATAACATTTTTAAGACAAAACCGTTTTATATTCTCAAGAAGCTTTATATAGTTGTTTTTTTCTGGTTCAAATGCATAAATATTTCTAAACGCGTACTCTCTGCTAAATATTGCAGGGGTGTCACCATTTGCAGCACCAGCGTCTATAACATCTTTTTTTTCATACTTTTTTAACAAATTCTTGGATAAAAAACGAAGACCACAATGGAAATAAAAATTCTCTATGCCATAGTAATTGCCAAATCCACGATATTTTTTTTTAATAGGATAAATATTAATCTGCTGATCTTTTCGCTCTTTTTTCGTAAGCAATCGCAGATCGAGAAGATTATGTCTAAAAATATGTTCCTGCCTTCTTATAATTTCGTCTATGAGCCTTTTGCTTTGCATATCTAATCCTGTTTTTAAAAGTTCTAGCTTTTTCAAATTTTCATCATTACTTTTGCTGTATATATACTTCATAAAATCTTCTGAAATTCTTTTATCTGCTGACGTTCTTAAAACACGAAATGCAAATTGAGCGAGAAAAAAAAGAAGTAATTCTAGTCTGAACGCAATGGCAAGTTTTAATGGAGTAGGAAGAGGAGATTGTTCAAGAATATTACCGAAGAAATGAAAAATTTTATCCTTCATTCAAAGCTTATCATAATTTTAATTACCTAAATGGAACAGCCTTGTTTTCATTTTCAAGACCTTCTTTTTCATCATGAATATTTTTAATTTTCGCAATCCATGCGGCGATCATATGATTAAGAATTAATTGTATATCCTCAATTGGACCATAATGATTGCTATCAACGATAATTGAATAATCTACCATATTTCCAAGCTTACCTCCTGTTTTAAACCCCAAAATACCAATAGTTTTAGCTCCGCATAATTTAGCATATTCTATCGCCTTAACCACATTAGGGCTGTTTCCGCTTCCGGTAAGTGCTATAACCACATCGTCAGTTTCGACCAAATTCCTAAGCTGCTGAACAAAAATATCATCAAAACTTAGATCATTGGCAAACGCAGTCATCAAGGCAACATTATCCGTAAGAGATATGACTCTAAAACGTCTTTCAGTATTATCATAAACTCTCTGCAATGTTCCCTTCCCCAAATCACAAGCCATATGAGATGAGGTAGAGGCGGCTCCGCCATTTCCTAGAATAAACACTTTCCTATCTTTTTTGTATGCATCAACAAGAACGTCAATAACAAGCTCTATTTTTGTTTTATTCAAGAACTTAAGACAACGAGTTAACTCAAGTATGTAATCTTCTATAAAGTCTTTTGGATTAAGTAAGGGGTTTTTTTTCTTTTTCATAATTTAATCAATGAAAATAATCTTACTTCCTTGGGGTTCGAATGAAAATTTCTGGCAGGATAAATCTGAAAGAACCCTGATAATTTTATTATGCTTCTTTTCGGGTGCATAAAAAAGGAGAAATCCTCCCCCTCCTGCTCCCAAAAGCTTTCCTCCAATTGCTCCATTTTTCAATGCAGTCCCATACCACTTATCAATTTGAGGATTACTTACTCCTTCTGCCATTTGTTTTTTTAATATCCAATTTTCATGAAGCATTTCCCCAAATGTATCAAGATTATTCTTATTTAGTGCGTTTTGCATTTTTTCGGCTAAATGTACCATTTTCGTCATAATTTTTCTTTTTGTAGTTTGCGATGCCATATTTTTTGTTTGTTCTGCCAAAATTGGATCCGCAGATCGCGTAATGCCCGTATAGAAAAGCAATAATCTTTTTTCAAGAGTTTTTTTTGTTTCTATTTTGCAAATAATTGGATTAATATAAACAGAATCATCTGCATTAAACTTAATGTATTGAAATCCGCCGTATGCGGCAATGTATTGATCTTGTTTGCCTATGGGTTTTTTTAATATATCTATTTCAATTTGACATGCTTCTCTGGCTAATTTTTCAGCATTTACATGTTTCCCTTGGTATGCATATAAGGCATTTAAGAGTCCTGCAATGTATGAACTGGATGATCCCATTCCTGTTCCTTCAGATGGAATATCCGCTACGGATGCTATATGAATTCCGCCCGTTACGCCTGTTAATTTAAGCGCTTCTCTTACTAAATTATTTTCTATATCGGAGATGTTTGTAACAATTTCTGTTTTTGAATAATTTACAAAAATTCTTCCGTCAAATTGCCTATTTACTGCAATATAAATGTATTTATTAATGGCAGTTGAAATAACAGCTCCAGGCGTGTGATGATAAAAAGAAGCGATATCGCTTCCTCCTCCAACAAAACTTATTCTAAGCGGCGTCCTCGAAATAATCATGTTTTTAAGCTTTAAGTATCTTAACGAAAATATCTTACACTAAATCTCTTATAATAGCTAATAAATCTCGTCCTTGTTGCAACAGTATGGTTGGGCAGTTGGCAGCTTGACCTGCTTGTTTATCTCTCTCATCATCGCCGATAAAGATTGCTTTTGTTAAATCAAAGCTATGGTCAGCTGCTGCTTTAAATAACATTCCCGGTTTTGGTTTTCTGCAGAAACACCCTTCATCCCAATTGTGCGGACAATAATAAATCCCGACAATATTAATGCTTTCCTTAGCGCATGCCTCCAAAAACTTTCTATGAATTTCCTTAAGATCTTCCTCTGTCATTACTCCTCTCCCGATTCCCGCTTGATTGGAGATAATAATAATTTGATATCCTTTCTTATTTAAGAGTTTTAAGGCTTCAATCGTTCCCGGTAAAAATTTAAATTCGCTCCAATTCTTTACATACTCCGCTTTGGGAGGTTTTTCGTCAATTACTCCATCCCTATCAAGCAATATTATTTTTTTTGGTTTTAAAAATTTCTCAATAACCGGTATTCTTTCCAAATTGCTTAATCCATAATATTTATGATTAGTCAAAAAACCGGCTAGTTGTTTTTTTGAAACAAGCTGCGGCAGAATAACCTTTTCAAATGAAAAATTTTCTTGGGGAAATAAATTAAAAATTTTTTTATTCAAAACAAAAAAACCTATATCTACTCCGTTTAATCCTGGTGTTTGACGGGTTTTATCATAAATTTCAACGAGCCCCTTGTCATTAACAAGAATATTATTCTTTGTATAATTATCTATATTTGAATACACTGTAGCCAAACCTTGCGTATCCATTTTTTTGTAAAATTTAAAGAGTTGATCTAATTGTAACGGCCAATAATTATCTGCATATAAAAGAAGGAATGTACCGTCAAGAAATTTTTTTGCCTTTTTAATCCTTGTTCCCGTCTCATCCTCAACAGGACTAAAAGAATATTTTATTTTTAAACCAAACTTTTGCCCATCTTTAAAATAATCCTCTATTTTTTTATGCAGGTAACCTGTCATAATAATTACCTCTTCAATGCTATTTTTTTTCAGTAGTTCAATTATATATTCCAAAAATGGCTTACCGTGAATTGGTATCATTGGCTTTGGAAGAGTTAGCGTGAAAGGTCGAAGTCTTATTCCTTGTCCACCAGCAAGAATAGCTGCCTGCCGTATTCCTATAATCTTCATGTATTAAATGATAGTATATCACGCATTTTAAAATGAAATTGGTCATGATATACTACGTTTATGCTAAGAATTCCGTACGCGCTTTCTGTCTATGATGATAAAGAAATTCAAGCGGTAGCTGCTGTTCTTCGAGAACATCGAAGCAACATGGGGATTGAAACTCAAAACTTTGAAAAAAATATTGCTAAACATTTTGGAAAAAACTACGGGGTTATGGTTAATTCCGGATCATCAGCAAATTTCCTTGCAATCGAACTTTTAAATCTTCCTAAGGATTCCGAGATAATTACTCCTCTTCTGACTTTCTCAACAACAATTGCGCCACTAGTTCAACATGGACTTATTCCTGTTTTTACAGATGTGCTGCCCGGAAAATATATAATAAATGTGGATCAAGTAGAAAGCTTAATTTCCTCAAAAACAAAAGCCATCATGATCCCCCTTCTCTTAGGAAATGTTCCCGATATGGAAAGGCTCAAGGAAATTGCTGAAAAATATAATCTCATTTTTATCGAAGACTCTTGTGATACCTTAGGAGCTACTTTTAACGGCAACCCAACAGGAGCATATTCCGACATCTCAATAACAAGTTTTTTTGGATCGCACATTATAACTGCAGGCGGCAACGGCGGAATGATTATGACAAACCGAGCCGACTGGGAAGATAAAGCAAAGGTTTTAAGAGGATGGGGAAGATCGTCTGCTCTTTTTGCCGAATCGGAAAATATCGAGGAACGCTTTAAAGCTAAATTGGGAACTATTCCCTATGATGCAAAATATTTTTTCCAAGAGATGGGATATAATTTTCTTCCGAACGAAATGGGTTCTGCTTTTGGCAATATTCAATTAAAAAAACTTCCTAAATTTAGAAAAATCAGAGAGAAAAACTTTTTAGAACTCATAAAATTTTTTAAGCAATACGAAAAATTCTTTATCCTTCCCGAACAAGATAAGAACGTCAAAACTCAATGGCTGGCTTTTCCATTAACCATAAGGGCAAATGCTCCTTTCTCAAGACTTGAGTTGGTAAAATATCTGGAAACAGAAAATATCCAAACCCGTCCAATTTTTACTGGAAATATACTAAAACACCCTGGCTTTAAAAATATTCCGCACAGAATAATCAGTACAGGGTGTCCCGTCACAGATGAGATTACACAGGGAGGCTTTGTTATTGGTTGCCACCATGGCCTTGAGAAAGAACACATCGAAAGAATCAAAGAAGTATTTTCTTCTTTTCTTAAAAATATCTCTTCTTAATAAACCACGCAATTTCTGAACTTCCGTATGAAACTAACATTAGAAAACAGAGTATAGGATGCAGAAACCATGCTTTATCTCTAATTTTTACATATCCTCGAATACTCTCTGCTAAAGGTATGACAAAGGTTAAGGAAAAAAAGATAAATTTTATTAAATTTAGTCTATCTTTATTGGATCTCCAATTAAAAACAAGATATTTTCTATTTCCACGCCATCCATCATAAAAGGTCTCCTTCACCCAAACCCTTCTCTTAGCATAATGAAAAATATTTGGCGGGATAATGTGAATAACTGAATTTTTAATAACGCCACAGGTATTATATCCAAGATCTAACATCATAACGAATGCATCGGGATGAACATATAATTTTGGTTTCTTATTTACTTTACTCATGATATCTCTTCGAAACATCGTACCGTTATCGCCTAACGTTGGTAATGTTTCTTTATCAAATTTAGCAAGCCAGTAACCAGATGTCTCACCAATAATTTCTCCTTTATCGTATCTTTTCTGAGCAAGTGGAATTTTATCTGACTTTTTTAAAAAATACAGCACGGGATCGGCAGCGCCAAAAAACGCTCCGTAACGAGTCGTTGCTGACATATCTTTTTCATAACTATTGTATGCGCTAAATGTGCAAAATACTTTTTTATTATCTATAAATGGTTGAACCATTTCCCTTAACCAATTTTTAGATGTAGGGATATTATCTGATTGAAGAATTACGATAAGATCTCCGCGAGCTTTTTGAATTCCAAGACTTGCCCTATTTTGTTCTTTCATCATTAAATCCTTATGCACACTTGCTTCACAATGATATTTCCTTGCTAATCCTACTGTTCCATTTATTGATCCTCCATCCATAACAATATGCTCGATGAGATTTTTTGGGTACGATTGAGATTCTAAAGTTTTTAAAACCCGCTCAAAAATGGGAAGAGAAGAATTTAGTGTTGTTGTAACTATAGAAATAGACGGATAATTTTTCATAAAGGAATAGCTCTTAAGCAGAACATTTTTATTTGAGCTTTTCCAAAATAGTATTGACTATTTGCTCAACATAAAGTCCATTTACTTTCCTCATATATTCCTGATTGCCTATTGCTTTGGTAAAACGATCCGGAACGCCTATTCTCTTAAAAATCACATTTACTCTATTTTCCGTAAGAACCTCCGCAACTGCGCTGCCTAAGCCTCCAATGACGCTATGTTCTTCCAAAGTAAAAAGTGCAGTAGTTTTCCTCGTGGATTCAAGTATTATTTGAGTATCAAGAGGTTTAATTGTGTGCATACTAATTAATCGAACCTGCAAACCTTTTTCTTTTAATGAAGATGTCACTTCCCAAGCTCTCTGAAGAAACGTTGATGTTCCTATAATAGTAACGTCTGTTCCATCCTCAATTAGTATTCCCTTTCCAATTTTAAAACTTGGAATAGTTTTGTGAATATTCGGCTCACCCGCCCTACCAAGTCTTAAATAAACAGGACCAATGTAATCTAGCATGGCTTCCGTTGCCAGAGTTGTCTCAATTGGATCGCCGGGACAAAAAATGGTTAAATTTGCTAATGTCCGTAATATCCCAATATCCTCAAGTCCGTGATGTGTATGGCCATAAGGACCATAGGAAAATCCTGCCCCCACTCCCACAATTTTAACGTTTAAATTCTGATAACAAATATCATTTCTTATTTGCTCAAAATTACGCATTGTGGCAAAAGGCACAATAGAATAAATCACCGAAATTCTTCCCTCCATTGCCATTCCAATTCTCCCTTCCATTGCCATTCCGGCCGCAACCCCTGTCATATTCTGTTCTGCAACTCCCATATTGAGATATCGCTTAGGCAACTCTTCAATATATTTTTCAAACACTGAAAAACCCAAGTCCCCAGTTAAAAGCATTATGCTTTTATTCTTTTTAGCCGTCTCTAACAATGTATTTACAAATGCAACTCTCATCCTTTTTTTAATTTTTTAATTGCTTCCTTAGCTTCTTTTTCGCTTGGCGGTCTATATTGTGACGAGACTTTATTCATATAAATCGGGACACCGCCTAGTCCTTTGATCGTATGGGCAATAATTACAGAGGGTTTACCAATTTTTAACGGTAGCTTAGATAGTATACCGACAATCTCTTTGAAATTATGACCATTTATTTCTTTCACTTCCCAACCAAAGCTTAACCACTTCGCTGCAAACGGCTCAAGATCTAATACATCTTTGGTAAAACCAAATCCCTGCAATTTATTATAATCAACGATGGCAACCAAATTATCTAATCCGTGATGTCCTGCAAATAAAATTGCCTCCCAGGTTGAACCCTCATCGCATTCTCCATCGGAGAGAATCGTAAAGACTCTAAATTTTCTGTTGTCCTGTTTTCCAACATATGCCATTCCCGCAGCCATTGATAATCCGTGCCCCAAAGCACCGGCTGACACTTCAACTCCGGGCACACAATGACGAGTTGTATGGCCGGGAAGTCTTCCTCCATCCAACTCATACCCCTCAAGAATTTTTCTGCCAAAAAAACCACGTTCTGCTAAGGTTGCATATAAAGCCTTAGCGTCATGAGCTTTGCTAAAAATTAAACGATCGCGCTCTTGGTTTTCCGGTTCTTTTGGAAAAATATTCATGATTTTAAAATAAAGCGCAACTAATATTTCCACACAAGATAAAGATCCTCCCATGTGGGCACTTTTTGCGTGCAGACTCATTCGAATAATATCTTCCCTAGCTACTTTTGCTAGCTTTTTCAATGATTCTAATTCTTTAGAATTGAGCATAAAGATAGGAATATTGCCTAAACCATTCTATTGTCTTTTTTAGACCAATCTGTAATTCATGTTCCGGTGTCCATTTTAAGATCTCTTGGGCTTTAAATATGTCCGCCTCCCATTTCTTGGACTCTATCTGTCTTGCCTGCTTTTTAACTTTACCCCAAACAACTTTGGAATTACTATTCGTTATTTGTAAAACGAGACTAACCACATCCGATACTCGATGCTGTTTCCCGGTACCGATATTGAATATTTCTCCCGGATTACTCTTATTTTCTGTCGCTTTTATATATGCATTTACCACGTCTTCAATGAAGATGAAATCCCTTACATTATTCTGAAAAGATAATTCTATTGGTTTGTTTTTAAGAGCATTAACTATAATCGAAGGAATTAATCTACTTTTATCTTCAAAATACCCATACGGCGAAAATAAACGAAGGGTAATGATTGGAAGGTTATTGCGAATTGCTTCCTTTTGACAAAATAAAGTAGCTGCGGATTTTGTTATTCCATAATCATTAATTGGTTCTAGAATATCCACCTCCTGCATTGGTTTATTTTTAATTCCATACTCGGATGAACTACCCGTATTAATAAAAAGCTTAAATCTATGCCGCTTAGTTGCATTTATAAGATTTATCGTTCCTTTGATATTCACATCGATCATTTGAGTTATGATATTTTCAGAACGAAGAGAGCCATAGGACGCAAGATGAAAAATATAGGTAGGCATAATTCTCGCAACTATGCTGTCCAGTGATTGACTGAGCAAATCGCATTCATAAATATCTAATTTTGAAAGGATATCCCGCAACCTCCAGTTATTTTTTTTATCATGAACTATAATACTTACGTGTTTTTTCTGACGAACTAGCTCTCTTACTATGCAACTGCCTGCAAATCCAGTAGATCCTGTTACGAGAAACCGCTCACCGTTCTTATTCATAGTATTTTCCCAAAATTTTTTTATACCACAAGAGAACTCTCTTCAGGACAGTTTCCAGGGTGCATTCTGAAATCCATCCAAGTTTTTCAATTTTTGAGTCATCTAAATGCTGGTATGGAATTTCATTTTTTGCAGTATTCAATATTTTATAAGGAATTTTTGCCTTCAATATTTTCTCTGCTTTCTTAACAACGTCAAGAACCGAAAGCGTATCTCTTGAAGAAAAATTAAAAGCTTCTCCATGAATAGTATCAATATTTTTAAGAAGCGTAATACATCCGTTAACAACATCGTTCACATAAAGATAATCTCTTACGTATGTCCCATCGCTTCTTACATCTAATACTTCATTTTTTATTATTGCCTTACAAATACCGGGGATAATTCTGTCAAAGTGTAAATCTCCCTCTCCATAAACATTTCCGAATCGCGTTATCACAACCGGAAGTCTATATGTGGCAAAATAAGCTTGTGAGATTAAATCTGCTGAAGCCTTTGAAACATCATACGGATGATCCGCTCTAAGCGGAGATTCTTCCGTATAAGCTTTTTTTGTTTTCCCGTATGCCTTATCCGATGATACAACAATGATGCCTCTTATTTTCTTATTTCTTCTCACCGCTTCCAATATATTTACCGTTCCCATAATATTTGTTTCGAATGCAGAATAGGGATTCTTAAATGCCTCTTCAACAATGGGTTCCGCTGCAAGGTGAAAGATGTAATCAAAATTGGATTTATCAAAATACTTAAATACTTTTTCCTTATCTCTGATATCTAAGATGCCCAGTGAAACGTGCGAAGATAAATTCTGTAAAGCAAAGAATGATTTAGGGTCAACCTCTATATCTAAAACGGAAACTTTTGCGCCAATTCTTATCAATCCTAGAACTAAATGTCCTCCAATAAATCCAGCACCACCCGTTACCAATATCCTCTTACCTTTTAATCTTTCCATATTTTCCATTCCGGGTCTTTTTCCCAAAACTTATTAAGATTATCTACGTCCGGATATGTATCCATTGAATGCCAAAATCCATCATGCATGTAGAGAGAAAGTTGTTTTTTCCCTAAAAGGCGTTTTAATGCTTCGTGTTCCATTTCATTTTCTTTTAAATAATTGAAAAAATCTCTTTTAAAAATCATGAATCCTCCATTTACCCACTCTCTTAGAACTGGTTTTTCGATAAACGAAGTTACTATTTTATTTTTGTCGGTACCAAGTAATCCATATTTGCTGCGTGGATGAACACCCGTAACTGTTCCTATCGTATCTTGATTTTTGTGAAATGCTACTAACTTCTTAATGTCAATATCTGATACCCCGTCGCCATAAGTAACCATAAAATTTTCATCTTCTTTTGGAATATATTGTTTAACTCTTAATATTCTTTCCCCGGGAAGAGTTTCCTCTCCCGTATTAACAAATGTTATTTCAAAGTTATCGGAATCAATATTTTTTTTATGTATTTTCGTGTTACCTGTTAAAGTATTTAGAGTAAAATCATGAATCATGTTCTTTTCATTAAGAAAGTACTGCTTTATGTAATCGCCCTTGTACCCCAGGGCAATAATGAATTCATTAAAACCATAGTGCGCATATATTTTCATAATATGCCACAGGATGGGCTTTCCTCCAATATTCACCATTGGCTTTGGCTTAAATTCGGTTTCTTCTTTCAAGCGATATCCTATACCCCCACACAAAATTACTGTTTTCATACCTATGTCTTACTATACTATTTTATTTTCCCCAAATAGGAAAGACTCTGCCATCCAAAATGTTTCGCAATAAATAAGAAAAATATTCACAAACGGCAATAACAAAATTCGCCAATTAGAATAATTTGATTTTGTTAAAAACATCCGCTTCGTGAATAACAGCGCATAAAGAAAAACTATGGGAATTCCCACTATGTTAATCCAAGGTAAAAAGGGCAGTATTGCCAAAAAAGGTTTTATTAAAAAAATAATACTTTTACCCAAAAATAATTGCGGTCTTTTTCGTAAAAGTCTTCCATAAGCCATAGCATATTGTCTTTGTTTTCTTAGAAGTTCCGCAAAGGTAAAATTATTTCCTAAATAATGTAAATGTGTTGCTCTGGCTTTCGATAAAACGAATTTTCCGATTTTAGATATTTTTTTAGCAAAGTCCATATCTTCGCCTCCAACACTAAAATTGACCGTATCAAAACCGCCTACCCGTAGATACGCGTCTCTTTTTATGCAATCGAACTTTGATGTCGGTCCGGCATATCCGGTTCCTGCAATTCTTGAAAAAAGACATTTTTCCCAAAAGCCATACGTATTCCATACATGTAATGGTAATTCTATTGTCGGATATGTTGCTAGCACAGCTGCATCTTTTCTAAAAGGATCTGTAATTTTCTTTATTTCCATTTCAGACGTAAAGATACAGTCTGAATGCAACAAAATGACTAACGATGACTTTGCTTTTTTAACACCTAAGTTAAGACCTGATCCAAGTCCTTCACTTTTTTCTTTTGTAATCAATGTTATTTTTAGATCTGTTTTCTTAATAAATGTTCTTATAATCTTATTTGAATTATCCTTAGATCCATCATCAACAATAATTACCTCATTAATAGGATATTTTTGTTTCTCAATACTTTCAAGAGTTTGGATAACCGTTGTTTCGTTATCCCTCATTGGCATAACAATGCTGACCGGAGCATACTTTTTCATAAAATATTAATTCTCTAAAAAGGAAAATAATCTCCTATAATAGCTTTCATAATAAAAGAACCGATTAAACTTTTCAAGACCATCAGTATAACTATCATAATTATTTCTAATTTTTACAATCCCGTCGTAGATTGATTTCTTGTTTAATGTAATTACTTCTCCCGCGTTAAATTTTTTTATATAACTTGCTATTGCTGAAATATCAGACATAAGAATGGGCAAACCTAGCTGCGCATACGTTTTTATTTTTCCCGGATCAGTATAGTAAGTTGCGTTTAGCTTACTAAGCTTATACAAAGCCACCCCCACATGACAGCTTTTTGAAATTTTCTCTAATTCTTCGTTGGAAAAAAATTTATTTGGAAAATATACCTGATTGATAATATCATAATCCTTAATTAGCTTCTGATGTTTTTTATATAGTGCTTCGTCACAAATACCAATAATTTTTATTGAATATTCCTTATGGGACTTAAGAAATTCATAAAAAAAATCTAAACCCTGAGAATCTGTTATCTGACCAACAAAAAGGAAGGAGAAATTATATTTATTAGACTCCCTCTTTATGGGCTTTGCGTCTACTCCCCACATTATAGTCCTTCGATAAGGAGTATTAAGAATTTTACCATTCAGTTTTTTGTTAATTCTATCACTTAGATAACAGCCATAAAGTATTTTATCATGATAATGTTTCTTTAATTTCTCAAATAGCCGAAGGGATAAATTTACAGGAGGAAAATAATCGCCTATCCAATATACATATTCTATTCTTCGTAGCATTTTCTGCAAACTCATACCAAAAAATGAAATGGGATGAAAAGTTATTATAAAAACCTTTTCATTTCTTGAAAAATACCTCATTAAAAAAAATATTTGATAACAATACCATAACAAATAATACAAGATAACATTCTCAGAAAATCTTACTTTTTTTTCTTCAATTAATTCGCCTTTTTTGTATAATCTTATAAGATTATAATTATGCTTTAACCTTGGCATTATGATAAAGGCTACTATTTTCTCTGTGTTACCTACAAAGTATTCCTCAATGTTTCCTATAAATTGCAGACTTGAGTATAAAAAGAGATTTTTGTAACGGTATTTTTTTTTCATAAACCATGTGGGTCTATTTATTTTCAAACAATACAATTATATTACTTGCTCCATACCGTTTACCTTCTTGCTTAGCATCAATTTTTTCAAAAAATTCACTAAATCTTTCAGTCCTTATAAATAGGGCTACTATAACGCCAATAACTTTAAGTAAATGTCCGGTATAGAAAACTTTTGAGACTTTTAAGCTGAACTTTGCTTGCAAACTTTGCAAATCATACCTTCGTAAATGCCCTATGCGTTTATCGTGCAAATAATTAACAAACCACAAAAATGGCCATACGTATCGTAGATTTAAAGGAACTGTAATAAACATTTTTCCATGAGGTCTTAATATGCGTTTCCATTCATCAATTGCCTCTTTTTCATTAGGAATATGTTCTAGAATAGCATTTGCCACGATAAAATCAACACTTTTATCCGGTAATGGAATCTTTTCCGCATAACACTTAACTGCTCTTAAATTAGAAAGAGAAAATTGTTTTTTATATTTATCCAGGTTTTTTATTGCTTCAGGAGTTAAATCAGTCGCTACTACATTTAGTCCAAGCCTCGCTATCTCAACCGCCACGTAACCAGATCCTGACGCTATGTCAATCAACGTTTTTCCTTTGTAGTTTTTGCCAAGAAGTTCCTTTTTAATCCTATCAATATAAGTTTTTTGCCAAGGAAACAATTTATATTGATTGTTCTTCCCAAACTCATTGCTAAAATAATCAAGTTGCTTTTTATAATGGTCACTTTTATTATTTATACTCATGCTTTAACGCTTTATCAAAGATATTGCTCCATTCGTACCTATTTGCCATACTAATTGCATTTTTCCTATATTCTTGAAGTTTCTTTAAATCTCCCATTAATTTTACTATTGTTTCTGCTACGCTTTTCGTTTCGTAATCAACAATTATACCACACTTTTCTTCTTGAATTTCCAAAGCGTTGTACGAAACATCTGTTAGAATTATGGGAAGTCCGGCTCCAAGATAATCTTTTAACTTTGTAGGATCTGAATAGTAAGTAAAATTATAGAGCTTTTCCTTCTCTGGTTTGTAAATTGCAATCGCACAGGCACTCTCGCTCATCATACTATCCAATGTAGACCTATCCCTTATCCACCCCATGGACTTAACATATTTCTCGATATGAAGGGCTATAACTTTTTTCTTTAAAATATCTAAATATTCTCCCCCCCCCGCAATAATAAATTTAAAATCAGGAATTTTTGTGACAATATCCGGAATTGCATCGAGAACAAGCTGCACTCCTTGTTTTTCAAGAAGGTGTCCAACAAACAATAACTGGTGTTTTTTTATATCTTTAAAATCTCTTTTTTTAATATTCTTATTCCAAACTCCAATAGGCACTATAATCTGACGCTTAGGATCATTTGGAATTTGAAGAAACTGCTCTCTACCTTCAGCTATTCGGGGCGAAACATTCCAAACCAAATCTGATTTATTAACGCATATTTTTTCAATTGTGTGAAATATATAATTGAGAATTACATTCTTAAACCTAATTGGCACAAAATCTATTGAATAAAATACAACATGATTGGCTTTCTTCATCTTCTTGAGCAACAAACCAACCAAACAATTAAGGCCGTCAACGCCAAAAAAAAAGTCATACTTATGATTTTGTTTAAGGATTAAATAGAATACCGTTAGAAAATCCAAAATATAATCAAGAAATCCATAAGAAAATTTTCGTGAAAATATCTTGCTAAAAATTTTTTTCTTTTTTTTATATATCTCAAAAAAAACCATCCTTTGCTCATGAAAGGGCAAGCCAATAAAAACCAGCTCTTGGGTGTTTTTTTGTATTAGATAATCTTTCAGAGCTTGTGGAGCGCCATAAACCATTTGATGAGTTACAACAATAAGCTTTTTTTCTTCAAGGTTCATGAGGTTTATTAAAAATGACCACTCTTACATATTTCCTTAATTATCATTTCATTATTATACGTGAAATCCCAATCAGGATAATGTGACTTAAACTTAGAAACATCTGAAATATACCATAGATGGGATAATGTGACTTAAACTTAGAAACATCTGAAATATACCATAGATGATCTCCGCTTCTATTCTCATCGCTATATTCTATTTTTGCCTTCTTATTTAAGATTTGTTCTATTTTTTCAATGGCTTCAAGTATTGATGTATTGGAATGTCTTGATCCGCCCATGTTGTAAGCTTCTCCCTCTCTTGGTTTTTTATAAAAATGATAAAAGGCATTGACTAAATCGTACGAATGAATATTGTCCCTAACTTGTTTTCCTTTATATCCAAAGATTGTGTATTTTTCACCCCTGACAATACATTTTATTAGAAAAGCCAAAAAACCATGAAGTTTTGCTCCGCTATGAGATGGCCCCGTCAAGCAACCTCCTCTGAAAATGGCTGTTTTTAAGCCGAAATATTTACCGTATTCCTGCACCATCACATCTGCTGCCACCTTTGAAGCGCCAAATAAACTATGCTTAGAATTATCAATGCTCATTGTTTCATTTATGCCTTTGTAATATTTATGATTTTTAGGAAGTTCAAATCTAGTTTTTAGTTCAATTAAAGGAAGCTTATTGGGACTGTCGCCATAGACTTTGTTTGTAGAGGTAAAGATAAAAACAGCTCCGGGACAATATTTTCTGAAATTTTCCAAAAGATATAGCGTGCCAAGTGCGTTTATCGTAAAATCAGTTATTGGTTCCTTTGCGGCCCAGTCGTGAGAAGGCTGAGCTGCGGTATGAATAATAAGATCAAATTTATTTCTGCTGAATATTTCTGTTAATTTTTTATTATTTCTAATGTCTATATCATAATGTCTGTATTTATCTTTCAATTGTTCCTTAAGGTTTCTTAATGACCACTGCGTACTTGCTTCTTTTCCAAAAAAATACCTCCTCATATCATTATCTATTCCGTGGATTTCAAAACCCAATGCTCCAAAAAACTTGGCAGATTCCGATCCAATTAAACCTGCAGATGCAGATTCGGACCCAATTAAGCCGGCAGATCCCGTAATTAAAACTTTTTTGTTGCACCAAGAATTTTCCATAAGCTTTAAGTTGTAAATATTTTAATTATTTTGTCTATTTCTTCTTCCGTAAGCTCAGGATTATTTCCAAAATACAAACCTTGTTCGTGTACAATTTTAGCGTTTTTATTTTCACCAACAAAATTATTAACGTATTTTTTGAAAAACGGCTGAAGAACCATGTCTCCGCCCACAATCGGTCTAATTTCTATTTTATCCTTACACTTTTCTACCAACTCGTTTCGAATCTTTTGAGATCTGCAAATTACTGGTACGGCAAAATTAGAGATTAAATCGATGTGATCGTATTTAATCGGGTAATACATGCTTGTATTTTTATAAATAGACGCTGCAATTCTTAAAAAATTATTTTTTCTTTTATTTATAATTTCATCTATGTATTTCATTTGCGCATTTCCTATAAATCCGTTTATTTCTGTTGTCCTTAAATTATAGCCTAAATCGTAAAAGGTATATCTTGAATAGAAAGTGGAATTTACGTTATGCTTTACCCTTATCTTCAGTTGTTTTTGCTTAGTTAAATGTCTGTCCCATCCATGAGCCCTGACTATTTGAAGCATTGTTTCAAGCTCTTCATCATCCGTACAAATCGCTCCGCCCTCAATGGTTGAAAGATGATGGCCTACATAAAAGGAAATC
>Ga0209210_1001153_pt1 | contig 23229 bp, 30 predicted proteins | sample RifGroA1_FD_183991 | JGI IMG/M metagenome (GOLD analysis project Ga0209210, IMG submission 183991) | Contaminated groundwater microbial communities from Rifle, Colorado, USA - Rifle Groundwater A1 (SPAdes) (version 2) | ecosystem: Environmental > Aquatic > Deep subsurface > Groundwater >...
TATTGATAATTATTAGTGTCGCAAGCAGACCAGGTATTATTCAAAACCCAATTGTCAAAGCAATCTATGTATATATTTATTGACTGCTGAGCGTCTGTGCCATTTTCAGAAGGTGTGCAGTAACCTGGAACATCATTTGCGGTAAGAACGAGCGAATAATTTCCTAAAGATGTATTCGCAGGCAGCGTTAATTCGCAAGCCATTGCGTACGAATTATTTATATCATAATCGGGTTCATAGGTTATGCACGTATCTATTAACGAATCATTTAAGAAAAACGCCCAATGGTTCGGATCATAATAATGCCAGCCAGTCCAGCTTATTTGAGCTGAATAATTAATGTTTCTGTACAATGTATTGTTTATTACAAAGCCATCAATTTTGCTAACACTATCGAAGTTGTTGCAATTATGCGTACTGGTATTTTTAGAACTGGCGATTTCCAGCCTTGATAAATTTATAGAAAAACTCACATTAACGTTTTTTAGATTTCCATAACTATCATTGGCGTAAAACGAAACTGTATGCTGGCCGGCATCAAAACTGTGCGGTGCAGCATAAGACGTATTTAATACTATGTTTGTAGTGCCATTGTTCATCCAAATTGTATCTAGGCAACCAGTACTGCTTTGCGCCAATACTTCTGGCGCCTCGCTTTTTGGTCTGAATTTATCGAGCAGAGAATTTACGCCATTTACTACGTTGTCTGTTACACTCAAGGATATTAGTATATTTTTATACGGGTATCTAGTTGGAAATGGAGAGTTAACTGTTATGACTGGCACATCGGTGTCAGGACAGCCATTATTGCAGGCAGGCCCAAATTGCAGAGGGCAACCATCATCAATGTCAATGAAGTTATCATTATCATCATTAGCATCCCAATAATTAACTATGCCATCTATATCAGTATCTGTATCCGAATTATAAGTTGAATCTATTATATCAACTATTCCGTCAGTGTCCAAATCTCTCCAGCCTACTTGTCCTCTTGCGTAATAATCTATTGCAGATGGGTTATTCACGTAGCCAAAGAAGTTCCTCATTATAGATGGGACGTTGCTTAGGCAATTATTTTCACAATTTTGATTTTCGACTTGCAGGAATCCAAATTTTGCAGTACAACTGCAGATAACTGGCGGATCATAGTAATAACTAACATATTGATCTCCTGCGCCAAATATATGCCCCATTTCATGGACTGTGACATAATCCATATTATTTACACCGTAATTACCATTGTCATAAGTCAATACCAAGAATGGCCCTGTTAGATAAGCATACGCGGAATAGTGGTTAGTAAATTCGCCATCTGCATCTGCGGAACTGTCAACAACAAAAATAGTAAATGCCCAATTAGTATTGTAAGAATTTCTGATGCTATCGTCATATGCACGGACTCTGCTAAAATAATAATCACTTTGAACACCCAAATAATTCATTGCATCATTTATCCATAAGTCTTGATTGTATTGAGGTCTATTTATTGGCTCATACTTTGTTGGCGCTTTGTAGTGATTACGGCCATCAACAGAAAAAAGCCAGAAGGTTAGATTTACATTTGCAGGTTTTCTTGCAACCCACCAATCTAATGCGTACGCAATTTCATTATCAACATTTGTTTCCTCCTGCGCAGTCCAGTCTTCTATATTTGCATCTACAGCACTATTGCTTTCTAACAACACTACTGAAACCATGACATCGCCATACATATACTCGCTTGTCTGTGAGCTGGTGGGCGCTGAAAATTTTTTAATATCAGATTGCGATTGCAAGTCTTTTGATTTATCCAGCGGTATTTTAGCGTCATTAATAATTGGCGCGGGGGCTGTCTGTGATTGGAAATTAACGGTTCCAAGTTCTGGTTCAAACTTACTATTCCAAAAGTTTATGGCTGGCAATACCGTGTCGTTATCGCCGTATGCACTGTTCACTTTGCTGCGATATAAATCAATTTTATCTGCGTATTTATCTAATAAAAGTTGCTCCAATTCAGAAGGCACTTCACCGATAAATGCGCTGGGACCGAAAACTAGTGAAACTGAGCCTCCGTTACTGCGAACGAAATTAACAATTAACTTCATATCAGCCATGTCTGTATTTTTTGTTATTATTATTGCGTCATTGGCAGTATTTGCCATAACGCTAACTGGAAAAGATAAGACACATGAAATAATTAGAAGCAAAAATATAATTATTCTCTTCATTGCACTATTATGATAGCAGTATCATCGCCCTCCCAATAACAATCTTTTTTTTCAAATGAATCTAAACTATTTACTCGTCCGTCCAAGCATCTTACTTCAATTTGTATTATGTTTCTAATGTCAAATTTATTTGCGTTCCAATATATTTTATCGCCAATGCCAGAAAATTCTATCGTTATGTTATCGCCTTGTTCTAAAAAAATTTCTTGTGCTTGCAATTCATCATATTTCTTAATTTCTTTAATCGTGGCTGTTGTTGCAATGTTGTTTTCTTTGGTGGTTTTTTCTAAAATTTCGGCAATGATTGTTGCTTTTCCAAAAATTTTCAGGGGTGGCGCATTATTGACATCTGCGGTTTTTTGCGAAGATGTGAAAAATATTGCAATCACAACAGCAATAATTATTAAAATAATTACAAATATGTGTTTTCGCTTCATCACTCACCTCTATCACATAGTGAAATTTTTACGCATATATAAAAATTCCCATAGTTGACTATCTATTTGCTCCAATTATTTGCACTATATTATTTCATAGTTATTGCATAAATCTACAAGAATATTTACGCGCAACACAAACAACAATTATTTAAGCTTTAACATGATTAGATATTCATGACTGCAAAAACAATACTATGTTTTGACCTCGATGGAACACTGATTAATTCAAATGAAGCACACATTGCTTCTTTTACCAAAGCTATTGAGCTGAATAACCTGCCTTTTGTCCCTTCGAGAACACTGCTTGCCTTATTCGGAAAGCCTGCGGACGTCATTGTGCGGACTCTTTTCCCAGACATTCCTGAGAGAAAAATACAAAAAGTTGCAAAAGATAAATCAGATTTTATGATAAAGGATACTTACAAGCTCGTAAAGCAGGTTCCTGGCGCTGTTGAGGCGCTGGAAATGCTGAAGGAAAAATATTACATTGCGCTGATTTCAAATTCGCAACACGATGATATAACTGCCCTGCTGAAAGGTGCTGGCATTCCTGCAAAGCTGTTTGATGCGGCTGCATGCAGGCAGGAAGTAGCGCATGGCAAGCCTGCACCCGATGAGATTTTCAAAATCGAAAAAAAATTGAATGCCAAGGTGGAGTATGTCATAGGCGATACGATTTACGATTTGATGGCAGGCAAGGCTGCTGGCAAGAAGACTATTGCAGTTTTAAGCGGAGTGCATGACATGGCCTTGCTAAGCACCGAGAACCCTAATGTCATTATTGAATCCGTGGCTGTCCTGCCTGATTTGCTTTTTGAAAAGGTTTAATTATCTTACAGAACTAGTTCCCCATAAGTTTAATGCTGTTTTTAGTTCTAAGCTATGCCTTGCAGCGTCTTCTAATGAAACGCCATCCAAGCAAGCCTCGACTGCATCTCTCATTGCCTTTGCACCTGCGTAGCTACCGTGGGGATGCCCATGTATTCCTCCGCCGATTTGTAATGCAATATCAACTCCTAATCTTTCCAAAACATCTGGCACGACCCCTGGATGCAAACCGCCTGATGAGACTGGCAGTACTGGTTTGATATTAAGCCAATCCTGTCCCAATGTATGTAATTTTGGATTTGGCGGAACTTTCTGCGACGAATAATGCCTTCTTGCCTCGCCTAGCGTTCTTGGCGGTTCTGCTATGTGCTCTTCGATTTCAACAACTTCTTTTCGCCCGCCGACTAATTTTCCAACTCCTGCAGTGCCTATGTGCAATTGGTCAACTCCTAATAATCTAGAAACTTCTGCAACTGCCAGCATTGAGAAGCCATGCAGAGGATTTCTTGTGAATGCTCCGTGGAATGCTCTGTGCGCGTGGATTGCCAATCCTAGGTCTTCGCAGAGATTTCTCAGCGAGTGGACAGCTGTCCAGCCTGCAGTTATGATGTCAAGCATTACATATTCTCCGCCCATTTTTTTGACAAACCTTGCGCGCTTTTCCATTTCTTTGAAATCGGAATGCGTAACGTTAATCAGATAGGATTTTTTTTCTCCTGTGATTTTTTCGACTTGGTTTCTAATTTTCAGGGCTTTTTCAACTCGTCTTGCAAATGGATTGAATTTCTGCCCTGTGAGATTTTCATCATCTTTTAATAAATCAAGCCCGCCCATCCAGACTTCTCTTCCTATTTCGCAATGCTCATCAGTTGTCATCCCAACTTTTGGCTTTGCGACAGATAGCATGACTGGCCTATCCTTTGCCTTGAATAATTTTTTAATTCCATAAGTGCCGAACTGCGGGCCTGGGAAAGATTTCATAAGGTTTTTTGTCCAGCGGATGTCCTGCAGGCGCAGGGCATTTACTGCTTTCATTCCGAAAACATTGCCCGCAATTGACGCTAAAATCTGTGACATATTACCGAACTCAAAATGATTTTCAGGATAAGCAACTTTAATCCAGTAGTCTGCGCCTTCTTTTTTTATTTCGTAAACCTTTGCTGCAACTTTTTGGACGTGCGCATACTTCAGGCCGGCAACTGTCTCTGCCCATGTGCCGACAGAACTTTCAGAAGCAACTGCGCCGATTGAAGTATTGACAGGCTCCCAGAACGGGACTCTAACTCTGAATGAAACTATCAAGTCTGTTTTCTTAGGTTTATAATTCAGGTGCACGAAGTCAGCATAGCCAGCCATTTTACCTCATTCTTAGGACCGCAATCCTTGTTTAAAAGCTTACTCTTATACTATGAATATTAGTTGTGCTTTTAAATTCTTAACGCCAGTATATGCCATAATAATAACTCTGTAAGAGATCTTTGATGCTCTTTGGACTGGCTACATTACGAGAGGCATATTAATTATTGCTATTATTGGCAGGGTTTTGGCTATTTTTATTGATTAACCTTATAAATTCCCGAATTATCAAATAATCATGGCGCCTAAACAAATAACCATATCCAAGTCAAACTTTATGATTGGCTTATCCTGCCCTACATTATTATGGTGTACTTTCAATGCACCTGAAAAATTGCCAGAGATTGATGATGCGACGCAGGCCATTTTTGACCAAGGGCATGAAGTCGGGGCTTTGGCAAAGAAGGTTTATTCTAACGGAACTGAAGTTCCGCATGGCAGGGAATCTGCTAAACAAACTAAAGAACTTCTCGTGAAACGCATGCCTATTTTTGAAGCAACATTTTTTCATAAAAACGCGGTGTGCAAGGTAGATATTCTTGCGCCAATTGGCAGGGATGAATGGGATTTAATTGAAGTCAAGAGTTCGAGCCACATAAAGCCAGAGCATATTCCTGATGTTGCTTTTCAGAAATATGTTCTTGAAGGCGCTGGTGTTAAAATACGAAAGTGCCACTTGATGCACATTAATAACGAATATATTAAGAAAGGAGAAATAAACCCAAAGGAGTTTTTTATCTGCGAAGACATAACTGATGAGGTTTTGAAAATCAATTCAATTGAAAGCTCTGTAGATAGAATGCTTGGGATAATTTCTGGCAAGATACCATCTGCACTTCTCGGCGTGGACTGTGTATCGCCGAAGGACTGCCCCATACATTCTGCTAGCCTGCCAGAGATCACAGAATTATACTGCCTTGGTGCAAAGGCATACCAGCTCATATGTGATGGCATCACGAAAATAAAAGATATACCAAAAGATTTCAAGCTGAATGAAAAACAATGCATTCAGAAAGAAGCTGTTATTTCTGGGAAGGCCTGCATAAAGCCTGCAGAGATAAAAAAATTCCTATATGATTTGAAATATCCGCTTCATTTCTTTGATTTTGAAACAATTAATCCAGCAATACCGCTTTTTGACTGGACGTGCCCTTTTCAGCACATTCCTTTCCAGTTTTCACTGCACATAATAAATGCGCCAAATAGCGCGCCAGAACACTTTGAGTTCCTTGCCAGCCATTCAGGAGATCCGCGCCCTGATTTGATTGAAGCCATAAAGGCAATAAAACCAAAAGGAACGGTTTTGTGCTACAATGCCTCATTTGAGAAGAATGTACTTAAGGATTTACTTGAGGCATTCCCAAAAGAGAAATGGCTTGGTTCTGTTATTGAAAGAATAGAAGACTTAATAATACCTTTCAGGAATTTCTGGTACTATCATCCAGAACAGCACGGTCATGCATCTCTGAAGGCTGTCTTGCCAGCCCTAACTGGAAAAAATTATGCGCACTTGGCTATTTGTGAAGGCGGGACTGCTGCAAGAAAATTCCTTGAGATGATGCATCCTAAGGGCAAGCCAATATCTGCAAATGAGAAAGCCAAAATACGCAAAGATCTTTTAGCCTACTGCGGGCAGGATACCGAGGCGATGATTGAGATTGTGAGAGTGCTTGAACAAATCTAATTAAGATGAAGACCCATATTAAAAATGCAGAAAGATTGTTTGAGACTGCACTTAAATTATTAAATAGAGATTGTCCTAAAAATGGGTGCGAGTGGTGCGAGAAGGTTTGATTAAACACGGTTTATTTAAATAAATTTCTCAAACACCTTGCTTTTCCACGCAGTCCTTTTCTCAAAACTCGGTGGTGTGCATTTGTAACACGCTGTTACATAAGGCGCTACGTGCCGGACTTTTTGCCTCGTTTCGCCGCAATGGATGCACCTATTATATTTATTTTTTGGTATTTTTGCTTTTAATACGATTTTCATTTTCATCTCCTGAAATGCCAGTTTTGCATGATGCTGTAAACTTCTTCAGTTTCTATTTTGTTCAACAAGCGCGATAGGTATGTGTGATTCAGGCCATCTGCCAGCTGTTCTGGTGTTGCAAATTCTGTTTGTTTCCCGCCGGCGTACTTAAAGCCGGCAAAGTAGCAAAGCGTGCCGTCCGGCCGCACGGAAAGCCGCGACCAGATTCCAAAGCCTTCATTGTGCGGCACCTCGTGCCCCCAACCGCCGCCGTAAATGTGGACTCCGCCAGTACTTATGACTGCAAGCATTTTTTTGTAAATGTCTGTCGCCGCGAAATCAGAAACCCACACAAAAATTTTCTTTGCTATCTGCAGTTTTTTCTCTTTTAGAGAGTTTTCATAATCCACCATGCAGGCCTGCGTTGCCTGCTGTGCTGCCTCTTCGGCTATGTGCTTCTGCGTTGCCAGTTTTATGTTCTCGCTATGTATTTCTATTGCACGTTCCAAATCTTGTAAGCTCATTTTTCCACCTATTTACTAGATAACAGAAAAGCTTATTAATAATTATTGTTAATTTTATTCCTAATGGAATATGACTTAAAGGCAATTCAGAGGAGAAGGAAGGTTTTAGAACTAACTCAGCACCAGCTGGCCCGTGCTGCTGAAGTTTCGCAGTCGCTCATAGCAAAAATAGAAAACGGAAGCCTGAATGATGTTTCACACTCTGTTGCTGTGCGAATTCTTGGAACGCTAGCAAAGCTAGAGCACAAAGAGGAAAAAAAGGCGAAGGATGTAATGATTAAAGAAATAGTAACTGCAAATCCGAATGAATTTGTCAGAGATAAAATAAAAACCATGAAAGAAAAATCTATTTCACAATTGCCAGTGATTAGTAAAGAAAATGTCGTAGGGACAATTTCAGAGTCAAATATACTTGATAATCTTAGCAAGGTAAACAGCAAGACAAAAGTTTCTGAAATTATGGCAGAGGCGCCGCCACAAGTTCCAGGGGATACGCCGATTTCTATACTTGCAGGTCTGCTGAGGACAAATGATTGCGTTCTTGTAACGAAGAAAGGAAATCTAGTTGGAATAATTACTAAGACAGATTTGCTTCCTTAACCTTTTTATACCTCTTTTGCAAACAATAATAATGGCCAAGAACTTAGTCAAGCTGATAATATTGCTGGTAGCCATGGGCTTAGCCTTCTTAGTAATAAAACCATTTTTAACAGCATTAGTATTTGCAGCTGTTACTGCTTATGCGCTCTATCCAATTCACATGAAGTTATCAAAAAAAATAGGAGAAGCAACAAGCAGATACTTGATGGTATTTACTGCGTTGATTATCGGAATAGTTTTTCTCGCATACGGCACTAGCGTATTCATTAACGAACTCGCAAAAGCATACATGCACATTTCCGGATTAGATATAAATTATTACAATTCCATGCTCGGCGACACAGTAAAAAGTGTTGCGAGGGTTGTTTTCACAAAAGCAATTGAAAATGTGTCTGGCACAATCACAAGCATTCCTAGAGTTATATTGTCTGTATTTATTTTCTTCTCAGCAGTCTTCTACTTGCTGAAAGACGGGCCTGCCCTTGCCATCTGGATAAAAAAAATTGTCCCAATCGAAACTGAAAAGAAAAATCATCTCATAAAAGAAATTGAAAGATATACTTATGCTTACTTGTATGTTTGGCTGATGATTGCAGTTGTGCAGGGCGTGATTGCATCGGTTTTGTTCTACTTGTTTGGTCTGCCTTACGTAATTCTAGCTGGCGCAGTTGTAGCTGTCCTTTCCTTCCTGCCGATTGTCGGCCCAGGAACATTATATATTCCTGCGGGCATCGCGCTGATACTTTCGGGGCAGTTATACATGGGGCTTGGGCTGATGGCATGCGGTTTGGTAATCGGAGGCATACTTGATTATGTTTTGAGGCCTTACCTCGCAGGCCAGAAAGCAAAAGCGCATCCCTTGCTGATGCTCATTGGATTACTTGGCGGTTTGATGGTGATGGGTTCTGCAGGATTAATAATCGGGCCGATAGTATTGATTTGCGTGTCTGCCCTGCTCGGCGCAAATGCTGAAACAAAATAACAAAAACTCGCAGTGAGTTTTTGAATCCAGCGCCGAACAAAGTTCGGCTTGGCGCAGCGAACAGAAGTTCGCTCGCGTGTAGTCACGGAGGCGCGTTTAACCGCGCGACCACAATGAGGCTTAAAGTAAAACTTCTTGGAATTGAGGCTGGCGGGCCACTCATAGTTGCACTCAACCCGAAAATAGTAAAGTCACTTGACTTAGAGCCTGCAGACAGAGTAAGAATTATGGGTGACAAGAAATATATTGTTGCTGTCGCAGATGTTTCTGCAAAAATTTCTGAAGATGAAATTGGACTATTTGATGAGGTCCAAAAATTTCTTGGTGCAGAAGATGGGCAGTACTTGGCAATAATTCCCGAAGAGAAGCCGATGTCCGTTTTCAGCATTAAAAAAAAACTAGCTGGCCAGCGCCTCTCAAAAGACGAGTTGTATGAGATTGTTACGGATATTGTTGACAACAGATTAACACAAGTGGAAATTGCTTTTTTTGTCGCAGCAGCATACACGCGGGATTTTTCTATTGAAGAAACAGAATATCTGGCGAGGGCAATAGCAGAGTCAGGCGAAATGCTGAACCTGGGAACAAAACCAATTGCAGATAAACACTGCATTGGCGGAGTGCCTGGCAACAGAACGACTATGCTTGTTGTTCCAATTGTTGCATCAACGGGAGTTACAATTCCAAAAACATCATCAAGGGCAATAACAGATCCTGCAGGCACAGCAGATACAATGGAAGTTCTTGCTCCTGTTTCTCTTGACTTTGAAAAAATCCGTGAGATTGTGAAAAAAATCAAGGCATGCATGGTTTGGGGTGGAGGGCTGGACATGGCGCCCGCAGATGATGATATAATTAAAGTCGAGCATCCTCTAAGTTTGGATCCAACTGGAATTCTTCTTGCATCTGTCATGGCAAAAAAATATTCTGTCGGTGCGACTCACGTACTTATTGACATTCCATACGGGCCCGGAACAAAGTGCGACCTGAAACGGGCAAAAGACCTTGAAAAAAGATTTGTTGCTGTTGGAAAAAATCTTGGAATGATTGTAAAAACAATAAAAACAGACGGTAGCCAGCCAATCGGAAACGGCATCGGACCAGCCTTGGAAGCAAGGGATGTCCTCTACGTCCTCATGGATGACAAGAAAGCTCCTCAGGATTTGAAAAAGAAAGCTATTTTCATGGCAGGCCAGCTACTAGAATTAGTTGGCAAGGCTAAGAGAGGGAAAGGCGCTGCACTAGCCAAAAAACAGCTTGAATCCGGCAAGACCTTGGAAAAGATGCGCGAAATAATAAAAGCACAGGGCGGAAACCCGCAGATAAAGCCTGAGCAGATTAAAGTCGGGACCGACATTGAAACCATAACTGCAGAAAAAGATGGCATTGTAATTGCAATTGACAACGAAAAAATAAAAAGAATTTCAAAATTCCTCGGAGCACCTAATGACAAAGGCGCTGGCATGTTCCTGCACAAGCACGTAGGCGATAAAGTTAAATTCAAGGAACCGATATTCACGCTTTATGCAGAGTCTGGCAGGAAATTATCTGACGCAATAGGCTTTGCAGACAGCAATAATCCATTTAAAATCAAATAAATGACTAGAGATAAAATGAAAACAGCATTAGTAATTGTTGATGTGCAAAATGAATACTTTGATAAGAAATCAGATTATTTTTGTGGAAATGAAACTTTAATTAGAAAAATAAACAGGTTAATTGATTTCTGCAGAAAAAATAATTCTAAAATAATTTTTATAAGGCATGAAGAACAATCTGAGACAGGCCCATTTGCAAAAAATTCTAAAAATTCTGAAATTATTTCTGAATTGCATAAAAATAATTCAGATGCCATAATAACAAAATATAAAGTAAGTTCCTTTTATAATACAAACATTGAAAAAGAACTGCAGGGTGTTGAAAAAATTATTGTTGCGGGAATTTTAACAAATCTTTGTGTCAGAATGTTCGTGGAAGAAGCATACGACAGGGATTTTAAAATAGCTGTAATAAAAGACTGCTGTGTTACTCTTAATAAAAAAATCCAGAAATATACTTTTGATGACATTGCGCTGACAAGGCCTGAAGTCGAACAGAAAAACTTGGCGGAATTTTTGAAATGAAAATGCTTTACATAGTTCTTGATGGGGCTGGCGATGAGCCAATCGAGCAGTTAAAGGGAAAAACTCCGCTGGATTTCGCAAAAACTCCGAATTTGGATAAGCTTGCGCTGAAATCACGGCTGGGCATCATGCATCTGCTTCCGCATGGCATCGCCCCGGAATCAGACGAAGCTGCGCTGGCCCTGCTTGGCTTTGACCCGTTTAAATATCACAAAGGGCGCGGGCCTCTAGAAGCATTCGGCGCAGGAATAATCGGCAGGAATTTCAAAAACAAAGTTATTCTCCGGTGCAATTTCGCAAAAATAAACAGAAATGAAATTACAAATACTGAATATTTGCCGACAAAAGAAGAAATCAGAAACATTGAGTCAATTAAAATAAAAAATGTTGAATTCAAATATACTTACGGGCACCGCGGGGTTTTGATTTTATCTGGAAAGTTTTCTGCAAATATTTCAAATACAAACCCAACTTACCAGATTGTGCGGGAAAAAGTAACAACTGCTCTTCCAAAGGCTGGGAAATTATTTTTGCTGCAGTGCAGGCCTCTCGACAGCTCAGCATCTGCGAAAAATTCTGCAAAGTTAGTAAATGAATTTACAAAACAGTCTAGAATAATTCTAAAAAATAAAATAATTATTTCAAGGGGGGCGGGCTCATCACTTCCGAACATAAAAATTACTAGCAGATGGACGATGCTGGCTGACTCGCTGATTGACAGGGCAATTGGAAGGCTGGCGGGCATGCACGTTGTTGAAAAGCAAGCCGATTACAAAAAATTATTTTCCCAGATAAAAACAGGATTAAGCAACGGAAATGTTTACGTGCAAATAAAAAAACCAGATTCGCTTGCACACAAAGGCGATTTCAAAGGCAAGGCAAAAGGGTTTGAAAAGCTTGACAGAGAATTATTTTCAAAAATATATTCTCTTATTGTGCAAAACCGAAAACTGAAAACTGAAAACATTCAGCTTTGCATAACAGCAGACCACTGCACATCATCAAAGATACTTGCACATACTTCTGCGCCCGTTCCTGTTTTACTTTATGATGGAAAAAAATCAGATAGCATACGCAGGTTTTCGGAAAATTGCTGCAGATACGGAAGCCTTGGAATGATACACGGGACTGGATTGTTTAAATTGCTGCTTGCCAGATAGATTTTTATACATAGATTTATTAGAAATATCATGCCACTGGAACAGCCAAGAATGCGTGGAACATTGTATTACTGCCTGCTAGGCATATGCCTTGCAATCTTTGTCGGGTTCGCATACATGTCTTTTTTAGCATACAGCCTGACAAGAGCAACGCAGTATTTTTTCCTGAGCTACATAATAATTCTGCCAGTATTCGTTGCTGCCTTCCTTTTCTTCCTGCTGGTTGCAGTAGGCAAGACTGGCTTTTACAGGGAATTCCAGGACCTCAAAGGCTATAAAGTTCCAATCAGGTAAAAGATTTATAAAAGCCGAACTTGTAAAATAAGCATGGCCACCGTAAGAATCCTGAATCTCGTGCTTGCCATAACTGCGCTGGCTCTTTTTGTAAATCTCATCGGCGCAAATAGATTTACAGGAGAGATGGTTTATTCTTTGGACAAATCAGAGCCAAGGTGCATTGTTTCCAATGGTGATGAGCAATCGCCTCTCACAGATTTAAATGAGTGCTGTTTTATGCTTCAGGCACAGCTAGCCTGCAGTCCTTACGGCATAAACTCTGCTGACTTTGCCTGCTCAACTTCGGACTTGGGATTAAAATACATTGCAAACCAAAAAACTATTTCTTACTGCAAGTCTGAGGGCTATAGGCTGAAACTCAAATGAAACCTCACAACAAAGCAGATTTTATTATTACGATTCTCCTGTCTGTTCTTGTGGCTGGCTTGTTATTCGCAAATGCAAATAGTTACACAGACAACAGCGCGCCTTCGAATAAAAACATAGCAACTAACGGCGATACAGTTTACTTAAATTCCATGACTATTGAGCAAAAGGTTGCGCAGATGCTAATTGTTTACGGCGATCCTGACAAAAGGGATTTCTACCAGCAGTCAAATATCGGCGGGCTTTTCCTCACAGCACTCCGCACTGAATCTGATTTTAACTGGACAACTAATTTCATGCAGAGGGATGCAAAAATTCCTTTTCTGATTTCTGCAGATATCGAAGGATGCGTAAATGCATTCCAGAACTTCAGACCATACCCTTTTTTTTCAGAAATAAACAGCAAGAATGATGCTTATGCTGTTGGAAAAGCGCAGGGAGATCTCATGGCAAAGCTCGGCATACAGATAAATTTCTCGCCTGTTGTTGACCTAAAAGACACAATCTGGAAGTGCAGGAGCTTCACTGGCGGAGCGGATGAAATAGCAGGCAAGGCATCGAGTTACATTTCGGGCCTGCAGTCCACCGGGACAATCGCAACAGCAAAGCATTACCCTGGACGTACTTTAGATGTAAAAGACCCGCACAAGATGACAACAATATCTGAAATAAAAGAATCTGACTTGTACCCTTTCGAGGCTAGCAAAAATGCCGGCGCAAAAGCAGTGATGGTTAGCCACGTTATCGCAAGCGGAGCAGTTGATTCTGAAGGCAGGCCATCTGTTGTTTCAAGGAGTGCAATCAGCTCGCTGAAAAAAGATTTTACTGGCTTAGTAATCACCGATGACATAAATATGCTTGGCCTAAAGAACTATTACAGTAAAACCGGAAGAGACCAGATGCTTATTGACTTGGTGCTGGCGGGCAATGACGTGATTTTGGATGCGCTGGCTGGCACTGATGACATAAATCATTTCATAAAAGTAATTTCCAGTGCAGTAAGGCGCGGAGAAATACCTGAAAAGCATATTGATGTTTCTGTAACTAAGATTCTTAAAGCAAAGGGCCTCAAGGTTGCTTAAAAATATCCAAAAGCATCTTTGCTTTTTCTGTTTCTTTTGATATGACTAAGTTTTTTCCGGAAACATCGATGTCTTCGAGCCTGAAAAACTTCCAATCAGATGAGAACTTGACTGCCAGCCATGGCTCTGCCTTAAAAATATCTGCGAACTTTTTTAATTCATCAACCTGCTTTGGCTCGAAATATTGGTATTTTGATTTTGTTGATTTGCATTCAATCGCCAAGACTTTTGAGCCGTTTGATGCAAGAACATCTGGCGAGTAAAACCTCTGCACGCCCGAGCCTGCTGCACGGATTGCGGCGAAGTTGCTGCCCCATAACATTGAAACTAACTCGCGCTCTGCTGCCGAGCCTTTTTGATTTCCTCCCATTCAATCAAACTCCTTCTCTATTTTTCTTACGATTTTTTTAATAGGTTTGCATAAATCTTCAAAATCACCTTTAATTTTTATTTTTTTAAGAATTACGATATTATTTTTTGCGGCAATAATAAAATTATCTCCTGTTTGCAGGCTAAATTTTTCTCTTATAGCCTGCGGTATTACTACCTGCCCCTTGCCAGAAAGCGTTGTAAGCATCTTACTTTCTTACTTTCTTACTTTATAAATATTTCTAAGAAGTATAACTTACGTTGCTTCCGCCAAGCTGGTATGAACTTTGCTGTGAACCGCCTGCCTTGTTCTGTGAATAAATATTGCTGTCGTTTTTCGTATTGCCTACTGCTGAAAAGCCGATTTTGCCATCGTTCTGCATGCCTGCATGCGCAACCATTCCACACGAGCACTGGACATTTGCGCCAGAATCTTTTGAATACTGCGTAGCAGTATGCTGCTGATAAGAAACGCCTGTGGCGCCAGTGGTTTTGTAATTAATATTTGAGTCTGTTGTCGTTGTGTATTTTATTTCCGAACCGCCCTTGCCAGCATCTAATTTATACGAAACGCCGCCCGATGCTGTATCTCCCTTTGCATCTGCTTTTTTTATATCATATTTGCCTGCTGGCGCATTGCCAGATGGCAATTTTACATTTCCAAGGGATTTTTCCAAGCCGGACTGGCTGCTAGAAACATCTTCGCTCCCTACAATCCTGGCCTGCGGTACAGAGCCATCTGAGTGGGAGTGCCATTTCTTGAAAGCATCAATTACTGTCTTTTTGAACCATGCATTAGTATCTTCATTGCTGATGCGTTCAAGGCTTCTTTCTGCAAAGACCCTTTCCAAAACACCTTTTGAAGCTTCGACTCTGCGCTGTGCGAAAGCCCTGGCTAGCACTTTTCCCGAAGGATTCACTTTTTGCTTTGTGGATATTGGCTTTACTCTCATTTTAATCAATGAATAACTCCACGATATCTTTATCTTTAAGCTTATGCCCTAAGCCTACCTGCTGGCCAGGGAATCTTGCGGACTGCCCCCAGACCTTTGCGAACCTGAATTTCCTGGCAAAATCCTTGTGGACTGCATCTGCCATGTGCTTCACAGTCGCGTCCCTGTGCAGTATTACTGGCTTGCCTGCTACAATCCCGCGGGTTTTTGTATAAACCCTGATTTTGCTGAGCTTTACCCATATATCTTTTTTGAATTGTTCTGGATTTTCAGCAGAGCTGATAACTATGAATGGCTTGCCTTGGAAATGAACTTCTTTTTTTCTTAATTCAGATTGTATTGCTTCAACTTCAGCGTTTGACTTGCAGACATACACAATATAATCTGCAGTCCGAATCATGTCAAACACAGGGCCTGCTACTGCACTAGAAGCATATCCTGAATAAATAACAGGCAGGTCAATGCCCTGAAGCCAGATTCCTTCAAATGGCATCATGCGCATCTCTGGCTTGTATTCGTTATCTTTTTTGTATTCAATTCCTGCGAGTTTCGAGAAAACTTTTGTTTTGTCAGAACCGTTTGTGCCAAGGAAAACAACTGTCGCAGCGCCTTCCTTTCGTATTGCAAAACTTTTGCTCTTGCCTGCTTTTTTATCCTTAATAATGTCTTTTTTTAATTCTGCCAGCCTTCGCTTCAATTGTGCATTTAATTTTTCTGCAGACTTGTGCTTCGGCGAGGTAGATATCATCTTTTTCAGCGCAGCAAGCCTTTCTGCAGTGGTGCCTGCCTTGACATATTCTTCATTTGCCAATGCATATTCTATTCCTGCGTTTGTCGGCATTTTAACCACTAAATACTATATAAATAACTTTATAATTCAAGTTTTTAAGCTTTAATCATGATTGAATTATCTGCACTCGGAATAAAGACATTCCTGGAAAACCCTTTTTTTCTCAAGGCAGCGACAGCAGGTGTAATCATCTCTGCAGGCATAATTACTGCGCATTTTGTCGGAAGCGCCTTCGGGCTGCTGATTCAGAAGGCTGGCCTGCGCAAATGGTTTGAAGTGCACGGCATAAAAAATCCAACGGCAGTAATACAAAACATTAGCAAATACTTAATTTTAGTTCTGGCGTTTTTCCTTGCGCTCCTGAGGCTTGGCCTATTTGAATTTGCAATCGGAATAATTGTTGCAGTTGTAGTTGGATTAGTAATGATTGCTTCATATCTCGAACTGCGGGATTCTGCTGCAAACCTTTTCGCATACGTTTTTGTCAGCGGAATGAAACTCGGGAAAGGCGAAGTAATACGAATTTCTGGCCTGGAAGGAAAAGTAAAGTCCACTGGCCTGCTTGAAGTTGTGCTAGAAGGAAAGAAGAATGATATTATTATAATTCCAAACAGATTATTTTTGAAATCAAAAGTCCATAGGCAAACCTTATAAGTTTTGACTGCATAGTGTATTTATGGTCTTAGCGTACATTCTGATAGTTGTAGAGGCAGGCCACGAGAAAGAAGTTACTAAAACCCTAAAAAGGCTAGCCGAAGCAGAGGAAGTTAATACTATTTACGGCGAATATGACATAATCGCAAGAATTCGCGTTAAGGCAATTGAAAATCTCGGGGACTTCGTAATTGAAAAAATCAGGCCGATAAAAGGCGTGAAGCGGACCTCGACATTGATAGCAGTGGAGTAATGTGTTAAAATGGTAGTTGGTGCTTTCGTATTGGTAACAACCAAGTCTGGTTCTGAAAAAGCAGTTGTAGAAGCTCTGAAAAAACTTCCAGAGATAAAGGAAGCGAAAATTCTGTATGGCGAATATGACTTAATTGCAAAGGTGCAGGCAGATGACATACAGAAGCTTAACAGCTTTCTTCTTGACAAAGTCAGAGCAATAAAAGAGATTGAGAAGACAAGTACGCTAATTGTGGCTGGTTAATTCAATAGATTTAAATAAACCCTTGCTTATGATTAGCCAGAGGCAGACTGGGCAGAACAGCAACCCATGTTGTTCGTTCAGGTATTAAGGGCGCTGACGAGACCTGACTTAACTGACAAGCTGACGGCTTCCGCAAGGAAAAACTTGTTGGACGAGTATCTTACTTCAGCAGACTTGATATCTGGAGCGGCTGCGTACTATTGGATTCAGGTGCCGAAACAAGTAGGTAAGAAAACCCAGTAGGATTGGACCGTTCCTGCCCGGGCCTAAACATCTCATTCTTCTTTGCGGTTATCAACTGCGCGCCCAAGGGCCATAACAAATTTATCGTGTTCTTTTACTGTAAGTTCGCGCAAACCGCCAAATATGCAATTATTATCTGCAATGGCAAATACTACGCTTTCTATGCCTGGCTCTTGTTCTGCCGGCAATCTAAACGATACTGCTGTCCGTAGTATTGGCTCTGCTGCTTTACGCGGCGCAACTATTGATTCGTGTGCTAAGACACTTGCCAGCTCGCTAAGCGTAGTTCGTGTAATTCTGCGCCGGGCTTCAATACTTTGAGCCACATATAAATTATCAAGAGGGTTGTATGCTATATACCATTTGGCATATTTGTGTTCCATGGCAAAACGATATCAGTTAACATTAAAAACTTTCCGATAAATAGTTAAAGTGCCGTTTTAATTCGAATTTATGTTCGTAAATGATATATTTATTGGAATTATATTATCTTTAAATTACTTATTAGGCTTCATACTTTACAAATGGAGCAAAGAGGAAGTTGATTTTATCTTGGACAAATTCAAAGTTTTGGAAACCTTAGCTAAACAGCGTTCAGCGGGGCCCCGCGGAACTCATTCCGCTTGGGAATTAAACAAATTAATTCTCCCGCTTGCAGTCCTCTTCGGCATAATCTCAGCTTTTTTCGTAAAGAAGACAGAAGTTTTGCTGATTGTTTTGTTAATCAGCACTATTATCTCAAGCATAACAATCAAAGATAAAAATAAAATCATATTGCCAACAATTTCATTCCTAATTGCATTTATTATTGTTTATTTTGCGATTCTATTTTTGGAAAAATAAAAAGTCCGCATCAATTACTCTTTCTTTCGGCAATAACCAAGGCAGATTATTTCCTAAAAAATATCCAAGCCTTGTTGCAAATTCTGTATTTCTTCTGATTGGCGCAAAGAATTTTTTTAACTCTTGGTGATATTTTTCAAAATTAGGAAACGTTTTCAAAAGAATATTCGCGGCAGTCAATCCCCAGATTACCCCGCCCCCGCTCCAGAATTTCGTCAGGCCTGCTGCATCTCCTCCGCACAAAGTAACTTGAGGGTTGTTGGAAACTATCATTCCGCTTGGGATTGGCCAGGCCTGCAGGCTGTCAATCTTCACATTTAATTTTTCGCAAAACTCATCGAGCAATTTCTTGGCCGCAAACTGCTCTTCCATTATTCCGTATTCTGTTTTGTTTCCGCGCGGAATCTTCCAGAAAAATCCGTTTGTGGTTGGCCACGTATCAACAAAATCAGAATTGTTTTTTTCTTCTGTAAAAAACTGCAAGCCAGTTCTGAAGTGCGGCTCTTTGAGTTTGAGCAATTTTCTTATTGCAGAAAGCGCGCCATCCGTACCAATCACGCGGTTAAAGCCTTCCGGAATCTTTTCAATTTTGTGGTTCAGAACAATCTTCACACCAGACTTTTCAGCAAGCGAAGCAACATATCTGTCCAGCTCGGCATGCGACATAACGAGCATCTTTTGGCGGAATTTTACTTTTGCAGTTTTGCTAGTGAAATTGACATTTGCATAATTAATAGTGTGTTCTAAAAGCGCTTTATTCTCCGGAATAAAATCCCACAACCTTTCAGATATGAGCCCAGAACATACCTGCTTGCCTACGAATGCCCGTTTCTCGAAGATGGTAACATTATGCCCTGTGAGAGAAAGCCTCCAGGCGAGGTATAACCCTGTGATGCCAGCCCCAATAATTGCTACTTTCATAATGATAATCAGTTGAAAAGCTTTAAAAACAATCTTTATACTCAACAAATACAATGGCATCAGTTTTTGACGTCAAACCAGCAGAACTTGTGACTGCGCTAGCCACCGAACTAAAGGGTAAGATAAAAGCACCTGCGTGGACTATTTTTGTCAAGACAGGCACAAATAAGGAAAGGCCTCCTGCAAACCCAGACTGGTTTTTCATAAGGGCTGCATCTGTTTTGAGGACGATTTTCAAATCAGAAAACCCTGTTGGTGTATCAAGATTAAGGTCTGTTTACGGCTCTGCAAAAAGCAGAGGATTAAGGCCGACGAGGTTCACAAGAGCATCAGGCAACATTCACAGAAAAATACTGCAGCAGCTTGAGTCTGCTGGCCTGCTAAAGCAGAAAAAAGAAGGCGTCCACAAGGGGCGCATACTGACTCCTGCAGGTGCTGGCTTGCTCGAAAGGATTGCAGCAAAAATAGCCAAGCAGGCAAAATGACTGACTTAGAAAGCATCAGAAGACAGAAAATTGCAGAACTGCAGAAATCACAGCAAAACGCTGTGGAGCAGGACTTCATACACCAGCAGCTTGAAGGTGCAAAGAAAACAGTCCTTCAGCGCTTCCTGACAAAAGAGGCGCGGGAGAGGCTGGCTACTGTGAAAATAGCAAACCCAAAACTGGCAGAACAAATCGAAGTCGGCTTGTTCGAAGCAGCACAGGCTGGCCAGATACAAGGGCAGATAACTGAAGAGCAGTTGAGAGAAATACTCAACAGGGCATCAGGTTCAAAAAAGGAGTTCAACATAATTCGATAAGATGGCGCGAAACAAACATCCAGCAGTGAAGAAGAGGCTCGGCAAGGCTAATTCGCATACTAAGTGGGCACCATTTTGGGTAATTCCAAAAATAAACGGAATGAAGAGAGGCAGGCACGTCCACCCTTCAAGAATCACTCACGTAAAAAGAAACTGGAGAAAGACAAGGATAAAAGTATAAAATGACAGAAAGGATAATGATACTGGGCCTGCGGAAAAGATTTCTCATAGCTCCAATGTGGCGCAGGTCAAAGAAAGCGATGAATGTTTTAGAACAGCAGGTTCTCAAACACACAAAAGCAGACGAAGTAAAAATAAGCAAGTGGCTGAACGAGCACATCTGGGCGCACGGCGGAAAAAACCCACCCGGTAAAGTAAAAATCAGAGTTGACGTTATTACAGAAAAAGACAGAAAAATAGCAAAAGCAGAACTCTTCGAACTGCCTCCTCGCGCAAAAAGAGAAGCGGAAGAAGCAAAATTAAAAGAATCAAAAAAGAAAAAAACTGAATCTGCCAAGGTAGCGAAGGAAGAAAAGGCAAAGAAGGAAGAAGAGTTCAAGAAAAATAAAGCTGAAGAACAGAAAAAGCTCGATGAAGCGAAAGAGCATGCCAAGCCAACAAAAGAACAAGAGATGGCAATGAATAAGAAATAAATGCCAGACAAACAAATTCTCAAATTAAATTTTCATGGCGATCCGAATGTAGGCCTGCATGGAGTTGCAACTGACAAATTCTGCTTAATTGGCAGGAGTGCACGCGAACACGAAGTAAAAGAAATAGAAAGCGTCCTGAAAGTCCCAGTCATACAGGTTGGCCTATACGGCACAGACCTTATCGGCATCTTTGCAGTTGCAAATTCTGAAAAAGTTATTCTTCCAGACATCATTTATGATTCTGAATTAAAAATCCTGCGTGAAAAATTGAAAAAAATATGTGTTGAAGTTGAAATAATAAAAACAGAGCATACTGCTTTCGGAAATAATATTATTTTGAACGACAAATCCGGCATTGTTTCTAAAATTTATGATAAAAAAACCTTCGAACAGATAAAAAAAGCATTCCCGAAAATAAAATTCGAGCAGATGGAAATGGATGGCCTGTCTGTAATCGGCTCTCTTGGCGCAGTAACATCAAGAGGCGGATTATTTTCTCCGAATATTTCTGAAGATGATATAAAAAAAATAGAAACTCTTTTTGGATTTGAAATAGGGCTTGGCACAGTAAACATGGGCAATCCTTTTGTAAGCTCAGGCATAATTTCAAACTCAAACGGTGTTATCGTGGGAAGCTTGAGCTCTGGTTATGAATTATCAAGGGTTTTCGAAAGCCTTGGCTTCGGATTCTCTGCGTAAGGTTTTTAACTCATATATGTTAGGAATAAACATGGCAAAACAGGAAGAACAAAAAGAAGTTGAAGAAAAATACATGATTTTACAGCTGATTGCAGGCCAGCTTCAGGAAATGCAGAAACAGCTTGAATCCCTTGAAGCAAAATCAGGTGAAATTGTCGGGCTGAAAAACAGCTTATCGAGGCTTTCTGGCACAAAGATTAATTCCAAATCATACTCATCCCTCGGGCTTGGCACTTTTGTCGAATCTGAAATAAAAAACACTGGAAATGTCCTTGTCAATGTCGGCGCGGGAGTCCTTGTGAAAAAGACAACAACAGAAGCTGATGAGCTGGCCAGCATGCAGTTAGCGCAGATGGACGATGTTGCACAGAGGTTAACGCAGAATATCGCAGCAATGACTGCGCGGGCACAGGAACTTGAGAGCGAAATCCAGGGCTTACTGAAAGAGTAGAATTATAAAACCCAATATCTAATTATATTTATGTTTGGCTTCCTGAAAAAAGCTATTGACGGCTTCGCAAAAAAAGCAGAGGCAGAAGTATCAAAAGAAGAAACAAAAGAAAACAAAGTTGTTGAAAAATTAGAGGCGGTTAGAAAAGAACTTAAACAAGCTGAAAAAATTATTGAGCATACAGATATTTCTGAAAAAGCTGAACAGAAATCAGGATTTTTGGGAAAATTATTTTCAAAACCTGATGTAAGCGCAGAAATCCGCTCCGCACCTCTAAAAGAAGTTAAAAAAATCGAGGAAAAAGTTGGCTTCCTTGAGCAAGTTACAAAAGCAATTACTGAAACGAAAATATCTGATGTTCATTTTGAAAGAATTTTCAGCGCACTCGAAGAGGAATTGTGCGCGAATAATGTTTCTCTTGAAGTTATCCGCAGAATAAAAGAAAAACTGCGCAAAGACCTTGTCGATATTTCATTCAAGCGCGGGCATGTCGCAGATATAATAAAAGATGATCTGCGCGACGAAATTTATTCTATTCTTACTTCACCTGCAAAAATAAATATTAATAATTTAATTTCAGAATCCAAGCAGAAAGGAAAAACTTTCACGATAATGTTTGTGGGTGCGAACGGGCATGGAAAAACAACAACAATTGCCAAATTCGCGCATCTGCTGAAACAAAATGGTACTTCTTGTGTTTTTGCCGCGTCAGATACATTCCGTGCAGCGAGTATTGAACAGCTTGAAGTTCACGGAAATAAATTAGGGATTCGCGTGATAAAACAGCAGTACGGAGCAGATCCTGCTGCAGTTGCTTTTGATGCAATCAGGCATGCCTCTGCAAATAGAGTGGACTGCGTGCTAATTGATACTGCTGGCAGGCAGCACACAAATGCAAACCTCATGGATGAATTAAAAAAAATAAAACGCGTGGCAAAGCCAGACTTAACAATTTTCATCGGCGAATCAATTGCAGGCAATGATGTTGTTGAGCAAATTTCAGATTACAACAAGGCAATAGGCATTGATGCAATAATACTGACAAAAGCAGATGTTGATGACAAAGGCGGTGCGGTAATTTCTGCAGTGCACTCTGTAAACAAGCCAATTTTGTTTTTGGGCGTCGGTCAGGAATACAAAGACTTAATGGAATTCAATGCTGGCGATTTTGTCAAGAAGATTTTAGGCTAATTATTTTATGATATCTACGCCCAGGGTTTCTTCGAGGTTTTGTTGGCTTCTAAAATTTCTAAGCGCACTTAAAATTAGTTCGCTCGCCCACTGTGGCGGCACTATTTTTATTTCACTGTCAAAATCAACGAGCAACGTAGTTGTAGCCCACTGCACTTTTCCTGAAACATAATTACCCCATAATTCCTCTCTGTGCTCCGACAAATATTGTGCTAATGGGACTGGCTT
>Ga0209210_1001157_pt1 | contig 23127 bp, 25 predicted proteins | sample RifGroA1_FD_183991 | JGI IMG/M metagenome (GOLD analysis project Ga0209210, IMG submission 183991) | Contaminated groundwater microbial communities from Rifle, Colorado, USA - Rifle Groundwater A1 (SPAdes) (version 2) | ecosystem: Environmental > Aquatic > Deep subsurface > Groundwater >...
TGGGGGTATTGCTTCTCCCGCTTGTATTACAAATGTTACTTCGATTGGGAGTATAAATAAGGATGGTAGTATATGGGGAACTACTAGTAGAAATAGCCTATTAGATTTACTAGCTCCGGGTGTAAATATTAATTCAACTTCTTATGATGGAACTTATGAAGAGAAATCTGGAACTTCGATGGCTGCACCTCATGTTGCTGGAGTAGTGGCTTTGCTTTCACAATATTATGGAGATGCTGGTTTAAGTGTCAGTGTTTCTAATATGATCCAACAGTTGAAAGATTCCGGAATAAGAGTATATGATTCTGGTACGGACTTAACTTTTTCAAGAGTTGATGTTTATAATGCTTTGAATGATACTGTTAATCCACAAGTGGATATTAGTTTAAGTTCAGATATTTTAGAATTAAATGAGAGCTTAACTATTAATGTTAGCTATTATGACGTATTCTTAGATGCTTATAATACTAATATTTCCTATCCTGATGGAAGCTTATTAAGCAATTTTATTGATAGTCTTGATTTAGTTTCAAATAATTTTACTCAATTAGGAATTTATACAGTAACTGGATGGGCTAATGATACTAATTTTAATGAGAACTTAACAAGTAAAACATTTTTAGTCAGTGATACTTCTGGATTAAATTCAAATTCATTTATTTTTAATACTGTAGATAATAATAATTTTACAGATAATGGGGATGTATTATTTAATATAACTGTTAACAGCCTGTATAATTTAACAAATGCAACTTTAAATCATAATTTCACTGAATGGCATGAAAATATAACTATTGATAATATAAATATTAACGAGACTGAATTAATCTTTAATAATAATTTTACAGAAGGAATTTATTTATGGAATTTAGAAGTTTGCGATTTGAATAATTATTGTGTTAATTCTGGAAATAAAACTCTTTATGTTGATCAATCAAATCCTAATATTACTTTAGTTTCTCCTTCTAATGCTAGTTCAGTTTACACATCTTCTGTAAGCTTTAGTTATAATGTTGCTGATTATCAAATAAATTCCTGTGACTTAGTTATTGGAGGGATAGTAAATGCTACTGATTCTTCTATTTCAATAAGTTCGCAAGAAACTATATCTTCTACATTAAGCAATGGGAATTATAATTGGGGAATCGCATGTTTGGATAAAGTTGACAAAACAGGTTATTCTGCTAATTGGACTTTAACTGTTTGTGTTCCAAGCTGGAGCTGCGGAGAATGGAGTGATGAGGATGATTCCTGCGGAAGCAGAACATGCACTGATTCAAATAATTGCGGAACAGACACAGGAAAACCAGATACTTCTGAAAGTTGTCCGAGCAGCGGAGATTCTTCAAGCTCCGGCGGTTCAAGTAGTGGAAGTTCAGGCGGGGGAGCATCTGTTGATGCAAATTTAGACACTTCAAGCTTTAATTTCCAGGCTAATGCAGGAGACAAAAAGAAATTCAGCATAAGTAAAGATGTGGGTATTTCAGGATTAGAGATTGATTTTAAGAATACTAAAAATGGGGCTAGTATTGTTGTTGAGAAAGTTGATAGCAAACCTAGTTCTGTAACTGCTGTTTCAAATGTTTACAAATATGTTGAGATTGATGCTAATATTGATGAAGTGGATATTGAGAATGCTAAGATAGAATTTAAGGTTGAGACAAGCTGGATAAATATAAATGCGGCTGGGCAGAGCACTAATATTTACTTAAACAGATGGAAAGACGGCAGATGGGTGAAATTAGAAACTTTAACAGCTGGAATAGATGGAATCTATCAGAAATATATTGCTTATACTCCGGGTTTCAGTTACTTTGCTATAAGTGCTGATAAGACTGTTAATCCTGTTTTGGCAACTACTGGAAATGCTGTTGCTGATGAAGAAAATGTTGAAGTTGTTGAGGGAACTGTTGAAGAAGCTACTGAAGAAAATATTACAATTAATACATTAGATAGATTTACAGGATTTGTTACTAATAATATTGATAGAATTTACAGTCCTTATTCTTTAGGAGTTTTAGGAATTATTGTAGTTGTTTTAGGCGGATTTTTATTCTTGAGATTTAAAGGAAAAATTACCAGAACAAAAGAAGAGAAGAAGGATTCTAAGTTTTTAAAATTAAAATGGTTAGTCGGATTAAGCTTGTTTAATCTCTTCAAGAGAAAAGAGAAATTTAAAGGAGAATGGAAAGACTTGAATAAAGAAGAGGAGAAAAAAGGAGAAGAAAATTATACTCATGATTTTGAGATTAAAAGAGAATCGTTATAAATTCACGTCTTGATTTATTATAAATTTTTCTAAAGACATAAACTATTTAAACTTGTGAAGGTCATTATTTAGTTGATGAAAATATATGCGAGAGCTCCGGTAAGGATTGACTTTGCCGGCGGAACTACTGATATTGGTCCGATAAGCAAAAAATTAGGTGGATATGTAATAAATGCAGCTATTAATCACTATGTTGAAGGTAGTTTAATTAAACTTCCAAATAAAACCGTATTAGAATATCATTCTGATTTGCCTACCAGTTCCGGGCTGGGAACAAGCGGAGTAATGAATGTTGTCTGGCTTGCTTTAACTACAAGATTTAAAGATAAAAATGATTTAGCTGAATGGGCTTATGCAATTGAGAATGCAACTAAAGTTGTCGGTGGCAAGCAAGATCAATATGCTGCAGTTCTTGGCGGTATTAATTTCCTGAAATTTAATAATTCTCATCAGGTTACTATTGAAAGAATTAAATTAAGAACTGATATTAAAAGAAAATTAGAAAGCAGATTATTTTTGGACTATACAGGACCAAGAATGTCGAGCGACATTAATGACAGCGTTGTTAAGAATTTCTTAAATAAAAATAAGAAAACCGTTGAGGTGTTTAAGGAAATAATTGAAAACGTCAAGCATATGAGAAGTGACTTAAAAAATAATGATTTAGAACATTTTGCTGACTGCTTGAACAGGGAATGGGCTTTAAGAAAAAAATTACATCCTCAAGTTACCACTAAAAAAATTGAGGAAAGAATAAAATTTGCAATGGATAATGGAGCGAGTGCTGCCAAAGTCTGCGGTGCTGGTGGGGGAGGGAGCATTTTATTTTATGCTGAAAATAAAAAAGAGCTAATAAAAAAATTCCATAATAAGCTGATTCCTTTTAAATTTGATAATGAGGGGCTGAGAACTTGGACAAAATAGATAGATCCTTTATTTTATATCTGTCGACTTTCCCTCCGAGAGAATGCGGGATAGCGACTTTTACTAAAGATTTAACTATTTCTATGGATAAAAAATTTAATCCAAGTTTGAAATCTAAAATATTAGCCGTTAATGAGAATGGGAGCAGCATCTATAATTATGACAAGAAAAGAGTTGCTATGCAGTTAAATGAATCTGATATTGAAAACTATATTGAGGCAGCTGAAAAAATAAATTTAAATGATAAAATAAAACTAGTCTGCATTGAGCATGAATTTGGGATATTTGGCGGCGAAGAAAATGGAGAATACTTAATTGCTTTCTTAGAGAAATTAGAGAAACCCGTTGTTGTAACTTTTCACAGCGTTGTTCCTGATCCAAGCGACGAAAAAAGAAGAGTTGTTAGAGCAATTGCTAAAAGAAGCTCTGCGATAACTGTAATGGCTAAAGTTGCTGTTGATATTCTGCATAATGATTATGGGATAGATAAGAACAAAATATTTGTAATTCATCATGGTGTTCCTGCTATTGATTATCTTAAAGATAATACTAGCATCAAACATTCTTTAGGATTGGATAATAGATTTGTTATTTCAACATTTGGTCTTATTAACAGCGGGAAAGGAATTGAATATGTAATTAAAGCTCTGCCTAAAATTGTTAAAAAATATCCTAATATTTTATATTTAGTAATCGGCGAGACACATCCCGTTGTAAGAAAGCAGGAAGGGGAAGAATATAGGAATAAGTTAATTAAATTAGTTGAGAAGTTAAAATTAAAAGATAATGTAAAATTCTATAATAAATATTTAACTTTGGATGAGATAGTTGAGTATTTGAAAGCTACTGATGTTTATGTTTATTCTGCTTTGGATATGAATCAAATTGTTTCAGGCACATTGGCTTATGCTATGAGTGCTGGAAGAGCTGTTGTTGCAACTCCTTCTTTACATGCTAAAGAAATGGTTGGGAATGAAAGAGGAATTCTTGTCAAATTAAAAGATATTAAATCTATGGAAGATGCTCTAATGAGTTTAGTTAGTGATGAGGTCTTAAGAAAAGATATGGAAAGAAAAGCTTACGAGTATACAAGACAAATGACATGGCCTAATGTCGCTACAAATTATTTAGAGATTTTCAAAAAGTTCATTACTGTCAAGAAAAATATTGGATTGTATAAACTGCCTAAATTAAATTTAAATCATTTATTTACACTAACTGATGATACGGGGATAATACAACATGCAAAACATTCAATGCCTAATCGAGATACAGGATATACATTAGATGACAATTCAAGAGCTTTAGTTGTAGCCACTATGCATTATGATTACTACAGGTCTGAGAGAAGTCTGAAATTAATTAATACTTATTTAAGTTATATTTATCATTCTCAGAGAGAGGATGGATTGTTCCACAATTTAATGAGTTATGATAAAAGATTTGTTGATGAAGTGGGAAGCGAGGATTCTTTTGGAAGAACTTTATGGGCAACTGGAAGATTAGTTAACAGCAAAGTTAATGAGAATTTAAAGAAAAGCGCTAAGTTTATTTTTGATAACGGGATTAAACATATTTATGAATTGGACAGTGTAAGATCAAAAGTTTTTAGCTTAATTGGACTGTATAATTATTATAAGGTTTATAACGCTGAAGATATTAAAGATAAGATAAAATTATTAGCTGATAAATTAATTGATCATTATTCTGAAATAAGCGATGATAACTGGTTCTGGTTTGAGGATTCTTTGACTTATTCAAATGGGAAGATTCCTGAAGCATTATTTATGGCTTATGATATTACTAAAGATAATAAATATTTAGAGATAGCTGAGAAAAGCTTGAATTTTTTAAGCAGCTTATTAATATTAGATGGTAAATTAGTTTTGATTGGACATAAAGGCTGGTATAAAAGAGGAAATGAAAGAGCGTTCTATGACCAACAGCCTGTAGATGCTTCTGGAATGGTTCAGGTTTATACAACTGCTTATAAGATAACTGGGAAAAAAGAATATTATGATAATGCATTCTTAGCTTTCCAATGGTTTTTAGGAAAAAATATGCTAAATCAAATGGTTTATGATGAAGCCACGGGTGGCTGCTATGATGGATTATTGCCTAACTGCATTAATTTGAATCAAGGAGCTGAAAGCACTATTAGTTATTTATTGGCTAGATTGAGCTTAGAAAAATGAAATTACTTCATGGTATGCCTGTCGATTTACGAAGAGCAATTGATTCTGTTTCTAAAGTTAAGAAAGCTTGGAAAGATATTACTCCTCTTGCTAGAAATGAATGGGTTTGCTGGGTTACTTCTGCTAAGAAATTAGAAACTAGAAATAAAAGAATAAAGAGAACTTGTGAAGATCTGATGAATGGAAAACGAAGACCTTGTTGTTGACCTGGTTGTTCACATAGATAATTTTCTTCAAAAAACTTTATATAATTACGAATTGTCTAATTAGGGCAGATATGAGGGCTTTAGTCATAGTTGCGCATCCTGATGATGAATTAATTTGGATGGGAGGATTCATTCTTAAGAATAAAGACTGGACTTTTGATGTTATCAGCTTATGCAGAAAAAATGATGAGGACAGAGCTCCTAAATTTAAAAAAGTTTGCTATGAATTAAATGCTCACTACTGCAACATGAGCGATTTGGATGATGAAGCTTTAACTAATGTAAGAGAAATTGAGATAGTTGATAGAGTTTTAGATATGCTGGATAAGGATGAATATGATTATGTATTTACTCATGGCCTTAATGGAGAGTATGGACATAAAAGGCATAGGGAAATAAACAAAGCTGTTAGAAATATGATTAAAAGAAAAGAGTTAAAGTGCAGAAAATTATTTTACTTCTCATATAGAAAAGAAAATGGTTTTTGTCATATAAATCCTAATGCAGATAAGCTTATAAAATTGGACAATTCTACTTTTTCTAAGAAAAAAAGCTTAATTGTTGAGACATATGGCTTTCCGAAAGGGGGGTTTGAGGAGCAATGCTGTCTTAATAAGGAAGCTTTTAATGTTATAGAAATAAAATGATTAATGCTGTTAATGTTTATATTGAAGAAATGACAAGACAAGGAAGAACTGAACATTCTCCTAATTGTTATGGTGGTTCTTTTGGAGAGTTTGATGGTGGTTATAGAAAACTTTCACAGATTTCACTAGTACTTAGAGGTTCTGAACAATACTTAAATGCAAGAAATGGAAGAGAGATGGCTTATCGTGTTCTAGCTAATTTACTTGGTCCAAGGGGGGTAGTGTTGGATGTCAGAGTTGAAGATTTAGTGGTTTTTGGGGATTTTAGATTAGATGGGATACCTTCGGAGTGGATTTCTAAAAAAGGAAATAGATTTAGGCGTTTTGATATGACTCCTGAACGATTAGCTGAATTTGAGAGAATTCTTAAAACAGAAGGTAAGAGGGCTGATTTGATAAGTTTTTTAGATGGAGGTTATTTAAGATGAAATCGGTTGTGTTATATGCTCATCCTCCTGAACCGGATGGACTAAGTTTGCAGGGAAATTATTTGTGGAGAGGCTTATTAGAGAATAAATATCAAAGCTGGCCGTGCAATCCTGAAGGCGGGTTGCAGAAAGAATTTTGGTATAAGAATTTTAAACCTGATGTAGCTTATGGTATAGGCTATTGGGGAAATGTTCCATTGTTAGTTCATGATCCTTTAAAATTTGGAATTACGCCTGTTCCATGGTTTAATGCTGATGGATGGGTTGCTAATTATCATGAAGATTTAGAGAAATTACCTTTAATGTTTACAACTTCAGAATGGGTCAGACAAACGTATAAAAGAGATGGTGTAAATATTAAGAATATAGTTCCGATGCATATAGGGATTGATACTAATAATTATAGACAGATTAATGATGATAAAGCTAAGAAAAAGATTAAAGAATTATTAGGAGTAAAGCCTAATGAGAAAATGATTTTAACTGTTGGCGGTGATGTTACTTCTAAAGGAGCTCAGGAAATGTTTAAAGCTTTAGCTAAGGTTAATGAAGAGTTTAAAGACTGGAAATATGTCTGTAAAAGCTGGTCTAGTGAATGCTCACATGAATGGCATGATGAAGAAAGCAAACTAGTTGAAGAATTAGGAATTAAAGACAAAGTTATATTTATAGAAGGAAGCTTTTCAACTGAGTTTATTCCTTATTTATTAAATGCTGCAGATATTTATGCTGCTCCTTCTCGTTTAGAAGGGTTTGGAATGATCCAGGTTGAGGCTATGGCTTGCGGGAAACCAGTTATTAGCATTAATCATATGGGTCCTTCTGAAACTATTATTCATAATAAAACAGGATATTTAGCTAAAGTTGCTGAGACAGTAGTTTTAGAAAAAGAATGGGTTTATCCATGGATGGGATTCCCTAAACAGCAGGTAATTGAATTTAAAGAACCTAAAGTTTTTGCTTATAGGGCTGATGTAGATGAACTTGCTAAATTTAGTTTAAACTTATTAACTGATGATAATTTAAGAAATAAGATGGGTGATAATGCAAGAGAACATGCTGTTAAGAATTTTGATTACAAATATATCTCTAAGAAAATAGCTGAAGTTACTAAGAAAAAGTTAGGGTTGAAAGAATAAAGTAAAATTTAATAAGAAAGAAATCATAGGTTATGTAAAATGGCGAATCAATTTAATTTTATAGATTTATTTGCTGGAATCGGCGGATTTAGGCTCGCTTTAGAAAAAAATGGATGTAAATGCGTTTTTTCTTCCGAGTGGGATAAACAAGCCCAAGTCACATATAAAGAAAATTTTAAAGAATTGCCAAAAGGAGACATTACTAAAATTTATGAATCTGATATTCCGAAACATAATATATTATGTGCAGGATTTCCTTGTCAAGCATTTAGCATATCTGGAAGACAAAGGGGGTTTAAAGATACAAGAGGCACCCTATTTTTTGATATTGCAAGAATAGCAAAATACCATCAACCAGAGGTTTTATTCTTGGAAAACGTAAAGAATTTGACAAAACATTATAATGGTAACACTTTGAAAATAATATTAAGAATTTTAGATGAAATTGGATATTGCCCCTATTATGAAGTTTTAACAGCAAGTAATTATGGTGTGCCTCAGGCAAGGGAGAGAATTTATATTGTAGCTTTTAGAAAAGATTTGGGAGTAAGATATTTTAATTTTCCTAGACCAACATATAAAGAAATTTATCTTAAGGATGTTTTAGAGGATGATAATAAAATTAATAAGTATATCATAGATAGAAGTGATATTAAATTTTGGAAAAAAGATGATCCTCTTAGTTTGAAACCTATACAAATAGGACAGATTAATAATGGCGGGCAGGGAGAAAGGATTTACAGCATAAATGGACATGCAATAACTCTTTCCGCAAATGGAGGGGGTGCGGCTGCAAAAACAGGAGCTTATTTAGTTAATGGAAAAGTAAGAAAATTATCTCCTAGAGAATGTGCAAGAGTTCAAGGATATCCGGAATGGTTTAAGATTCCTGTTAGCGATTCTCAAGCATATAAACAATTTGGAAATAGTGTGGCGGTTCCTGTTGTTGATGCTATTTTTAAAAGAATATTGAATATTTTAAACTATAAATTTGATTCTTATGATAGACTAGAGCTTAAGTCTTCTGTTCAAACACAATTAATTAAAGATTAAGAAATGAATAAAAAAGAATTATTTGGTTCGGAAATAGCAAAAAGCGGGTTTAGAAATGAAGATGATGTTATTGAAAAATTTAATAATTGGAAGAGAGACAGAGTTGCTCAGGAATGGCTGGTTGTTATGGGTTATATTATAAAAGAAATAGAATATGCAAGAGCGATTAAAGTTAGCGGAAATTACAAAACAGACGTTCAGGTTCAAGTGACTATTAAAATTAATGGAGCAATTGATTGCGAAAATTTATCTGTAAAATTAGTAAGCAATCCCCAAGGTTTTAATCAAATAGATAAAAGAGATATTTACAAATACATTGAATTGTGGAATATTCCCCAAGATATTGAAAATATCTTGAAATTATTTACTGGCAAAACTGAGCCAAAAAATAAGGAATTATTAAGAGATCCAAGACGAATGTTTTTAACAGAAATGAATTCTCAAGACCAAAATAGAGTCATTAATTTCTTTGAGAAAAATAAAATTTTGATTATTTCCGATATATTGAAAGGAAGAGATAAATTTGCTGCAGATTGGATGCTTGTGATCCTGAAGAAGGACAATAAAGGCTATGAATGGGCATTGAAAGATATTAATACGGTTATGAATATTTTTGGTCAAGGCAATGTTAGAATAACTGAACAAGGCAGTTTAAAAATTGGTGAAATAAGCATGCAAAGGAAGGGAGGAGATGCGGGTAGAGAATCCGCAAAAATGCTTCAATTTAAGATTAATCCTTGTTTATTATTTGGTAAAAATTAAAATGTCTGATATTTTTTCTAAGGAAAAAAGAAGCCAAACAATGTCCCAGATTAAAAACAAAGAGACTAAACTAGAGTTAAAATTTAAGAATATGCTTCAAGGGCTGAGATTTCGTTACCAGCCAAAATTAATAGGCAAACCCGACTTCGCATTAAAAAACCTAAAAATCGCTATATTTGTTGATAGTTGTTTTTGGCATAAGTGTCCTAGGCATTTTAGACAACCTAAATCAAATAAGACATATTGGATTCCGAAAATTGATAGGAATGTTAAGAGATCTAAAGAAATAAATTGTCAGTTAAAAAAAGAAGGATGGAAAATTTTAAGATTTTGGGAACATGAAACAATCAAGAATCCTGAAAAATGCATGAGAAAAATTATAGTAGACCAATAACAAAGCTTAAAAAGGGTAAAAATAACAAAGTATTAAGAGCATAATGAAAGGGCACTTATTGTAACAAATATTTCGCTTTTTCTTGATAAGTGCTAAGATAATAAAATGAATAAATTTGAAGATATAGGGTTAAATAGCCAGTTATTAATGGCTATTAACAGACTAGGTTATGAAGAACCTACAGAGATTCAGAGTAAAATTATTCCTCATATAATGGAAGGTAAAGATGTTATAGGGGAGAGTTCTACAGGATCTGGAAAGACGTTGGCATTTGGCTGCGGAGTAGTAAATAAAGTTGAAGAAAAACAAGGATTGCAAGCTTTGATTTTAGCTCCTACAAGAGAATTAGTAGACCAAGTTAGAAAAGAGATAGTTAAAATTGCATTAAATAAAAAATTACATATTACCTCTATTTATGGGGGTGTTGGTATGGGGCCTCAAATTGAGGAATTAAAGAGAACTAATGTTGTTATTGCAACTCCAGGAAGATTATTGGACCATTACAGAAGGGGGAATATTAACTTAAAAAATTTAAAAGTTTTAGTTTTAGATGAAGCTGATAGAATGTTAGATATGGGCTTTATAGATGATATTGAAAAAGTAATAAAGGCTTGTCCAAAAGAAAGGCAAACTTTATTGTTTTCAGCAACTATAAATCCAAGAATAAAGACTTTATCTGCAAGATATTTGAAAAATCCTGTTGATATTAAAGCTGAAAAATATGTTGATCCTAGTAAATTAACACAAGTTTATTATGATGTTAATAAAAACTCAAGAATTTCTTTACTTTTACATTTACTAGATGAAAAAGAAGGATTAGCTATGATTTTCTGCAATACGAGAAAAATGGTTGATTTTGTAACTAAAAACTTAAGAGAAAATAAAATTAGTACAGTAGCTATTCATGGAGGATTAACTCAAAATAAAAGAACAAATATAATTGATCAATTTAATAAAGGAAAGTTTGAAGTTTTAGTCTGCACTGATGTAGCTGCTAGAGGATTGCATATTGAGGATGTTTCTCAAGTTTACAATTATGAGATTCCTAAGGATCCTAATGATTATGTTCATAGAAGCGGAAGAACTGCAAGAGCTGGAGAATCAGGAAAAGTAATTAATTTACTTTGTGAATATGATCATGACAATTTCGGAAGAGTTGTTAATGAATATAGGAATTTTAATATTGAAAAAATGGAAACTCCTAAGTTTAAGAGAATTTTTGCAGTCGGAACTGAGAGTTTTGGAAAACCTCAATTTAGAAGAGGACCTAGAAGAAATAGTGGAAGAGGAAATGGAAGACCTCATTATAATAATAGGGGGAAAAGATAACATCCTTTATAAAGGGTTATAACTTATATTTACTATGGTAGAATACAATCTGGTTAAAACCTGCGGATTATGCAGGGTAAAATTTACAGTCCCTAAAAGTGAATTTAAGAGATATTACTGCAAACCCTGTGAAAAAAGGATGAAAATAAGCTTAAGATGATAGAATTTAAAGATAGGAATAGAGGACCTAAGAGATTTGACAGAAAACCTAGAAGGGATTTTGATAGAGAGGATGATTTTGACAGACCTAGAAGCTTTGAAAAAAAAGTATTTAGCAAAAGAAGAGATTCCAGATCAAGAGATAGAGGGGAAATGCATAAAGTAGTCTGTGATAAATGCGGCAAAGACTGCGAAGTTCCTTTTAAGCCAAGCCCTGACAAACCTGTTTACTGCGATGAATGCTTTGGTAAAAAGGGCAATTCTAATGGTTCTGGCGGTTCTAACAATCAATTAGAAGAGATAAATAAAAAATTAGATCAGATTCTGAAGTTGTTAGAGTAAAACTTAGAAAATCTTAAATATACTATTTTAGATTTCTTATTTATGTTAGATCATTTTTTGGGCCTTATAGAATATATTGTGAAAAAGATAGCTTATGTATTTATGATTCTGAAGAAAATCTAACCTTTATAAGAGAGAAGACTGATGATGATAGTTATGATTTGGCTGTTGTCTTAGAAGATGAGAACCACTTTTTAGATTGTTGGTTACCAGAAGATAAACCAATACAAATCTATGAAGGTATTTCTTTGAGACAATGGAAGAGACTAGATAGAGAGTATTTAAAATTTAAAAAATTAGGAGAATTTGCATTTAGGAGATGGATAGACAGAGTTTTATATAGAAGGTTAGAACTAGAATCCTCCACCAGGAGAAGAATTTGAATCTGAGGAAGAAAGAAATTCTTTTTTAAGAGATTTAGAAAGACGTGAAAGAGAATTGACTAACTATATTATAGAAAATTCTCCGATCTAAAGTAAAACTTTTTTGTCCATTAAGGACCTATAAGCTAAGATATACATTCCCGCTTCCCATGATTGCAAACTTCCGTAAGATTTTTTTGTTTTTGGATTAGTCCATTCAGGGAAATTATTAGAAACATTATTTTCAGCTATTTTTGTTAATTCTTTTTTAGCTTCTTTGAATTTTTTTAATTTAATTAAAGATAAGATATAGAAACAACCTACGAAAGTCCATATTCCTGCATTCGCATAATGGTAAGGCTTCCCAGCATCACTATCTAAGAAATAATCTTTCCAAAATTCGCTGTTTTTTCTTATTGGAGGATAAATAACTTTCATAGGTATCGGCTTGTTAATTTTTTTCTCTTTTATATAAGAAATTATTTTTTTCGCTTTATTTTTATCTGCAATATCAAATAAAATTGCTAGATTATTTCCTAGAGAATCAAACCAAGTTCCCATTTCTTTATACTTATTATGATTCTTCCACCTGTAAGGAACATAGAAATTTTTAAACCATAATTTATCATCTTTATCTTTGTTAACCCTTTCTCTTAATTTATTAGCTTCTTTTTTATTATTAGTTAAGGTTAGAACTTTATGATATAACGCTTGAGTATTAATTGTGTAGCCATATTTATGTGGAAATGCATCCTGCCAATCTGAAGTAGGTAGTTGGGCTAACATGCCTACTTCTCCTGCATCTTGACATCTTAACCAGAATAATGCTTTATCTATGGAAGGTTTATATTTTTTCAATAAAGATGAATCTTTGTATCTTTGTTTGTAAATATAATGACCTATGATATACCATAAAGTTGAGTCTATTGTTTTAAAATCAACGTGAGGTTTTCTATCACTGTATTTGTCCACTGCATTTGGAACCTGTCCGGTTTTGCTTTGATGGTTAGCTAAGGTTATTAAACTGTTTTTGAAAGTTTGTTTTAGCTTTTCATCTTTAACTAAGGAAGCTCCTAGAAAAGAAATTACTGAATCTCTCGCCCAGATGGCATTATAACCCTTTATTCCGCCCGAAGCGAATAAACCATTTTTAGTAGAATTTTCTCTTAAAACTTCTATAGCTTTGTTATAACAACGTTCTAACATATTTACTTTAATACTTAGTTTGGTTAATATAGTTTTTTATTTTGGATAAATTTTTAAACCAGATTTTTTGTAATTTTGTTATGAAAATAGTATCTTTGAATACTTGGGCTGGAAGAGTTTTTGACCCACTAATGGATTTTGTTTCAGAGCAAGGCAGAGATACTGATATATTCTGTTTTCAGGAAGTTTTTGATACTCCTACATTAAGAACAATTGTAGATGAGCATTATAGAACTAATCTTTTTTTTGAATTACAAGAGAGGCTACCTAGACATACTGGGCATTTTGCTTCTGCTGCAGAAGGGTATGGATTCATAGGTCCTGTCGATTTTCCTCTTTTTTGGGGATTGGCTATGTTTTTAAGAAGAGGTTTAAGTTATAGCAGAATTGGTGAAGCTTATGTTTATGGCAGACCTAATACAATAAGTGGCGGTGCTAATACCCCTAGAAACCTTCAATATGTTACAATACACCAAGATGGTATTGATTATACTGTTTCTCACTTCCATGGATTATGGAATGGACAAGGAAAAACAGATACACCTGATAGACTTGAACAATCAAGAAAAGCAAAAGCATTATTAGATGGAGTAGATGGGAAGAAAGTTCTTTGCGGTGATTTTAATTTATTACCAGATACAGAAAGTCTTGCAATATTAGAAGATGGTCTTGTTAATCTTATAAAAACACATGGGATCACTACCACAAGAAGTTCTTTTTATCAAAGACCTGATAGATTTGCTGATTATACACTTGTTTCCCCTGATGTTGAAGTTAAAAGATTTGAAGTTCCACGAGTTGAGGTTTCAGACCATTTACCTATGATATTAGAATATTCTTAAATTTCATTAATCTTTGATTTAACCCAATCTAAGAATTTTTGTGATTTTTTAAGAGTTAATTCAGCTAAACTTTTAGCAACGGGAACACTCCTATAGGTTCTTCTGTGCCTTTCTTCTAATAACAAAGCGATTTCACTAGCCTTATTTTCGTTAATCTTTTTTCCAGCTTCTTTATGCAAAGAAATAGCTTCATTATGATCAATACTTGGAATTTGTTCTATAAAAAATATTGTAAATGCGTCATTAGCAGCTATAACCCCATCAATAGAATGGTCTAAACTGGCTTTATATCTTCCTTTTTCTAAATTATCTTTTGAACTTAAAATAAATTCTTCAGCATCTTTTAATCTAACTTGACTATTATGTTTATTTTCTTTTTTCATTTAATACCTCCATTAAAGGTTTTCCAGACAATACTTTGTGATTTTTTACTACAGATCTAATAAAAGGCTCTTGTTTTTTATAAAGATTCTTTAACTCCAATATACTTATTGTATCAACTCTTAACAACATGTTATTTTTTAGAAAATTTTCTTTGAAAATCTCAATTTCTTTTTTCAATTCATCATTTTTTTTATTTACAATTACCAAAACATCAACATCTGAAGATAATTTTGCTGTGCCCCTTGCAAAGGACCCATATAAGATTATTGATTCTGTTTTATCCTTTAATTTGTTAATAAAATCCTTCAAAATATACTGGTAAAAGTTGTTTTCTTTTTCAAAAAGCGGAATTATGATGTCTTTGATAAAAGGATTCCCTTTGTTTATAGAGAATAACTTTATCTTTCCTTTTCTGCTAACTTCTATTATATTTTCTGTTTCTAACTCTTCTATTAATCTACTTAATACACCCTTATTGATATTAATATCTCTGGATAATTCAGTAATATTATATTGCCATTCTTTATGCATGATTAGATTTCTGATTATCTTGATGTTATTTTTTTTTCCTAAAATTGATTCTAATAGTTGCATTTTTACAACATAAGTTGCATTTTTACAACTATATAAATTTTTCTATTTAACAATTATAGTAAATTGTGAAGAATGAACCATTTGGAATCTCTCCGGTTTCGCTTTGATGTGTAGCTAAGGTTATTAAACTGTTTTTGAAAGTTAGCTTTAGCTTTTCATCTTTAACTAATGAGGCTCCTAGAAAAGAAATCACTAAATCTCTTGACTAGATGGCATTGTAACCCTTTATCCTGCCTGAAGTGAATAAACCATTTTTAGTAGAATTTTCTCTTAAAACTTCTATAGCTTTGTTATAACAACGTTCTGACATATTTACTTTAATACTTAGTTTGGTTAATATAGTTTTTTATTTCATCATTGATTATGTTATTATAAATAATGGAATATAAGGTTTTCAGTTAAGTAATCTTTAAATAATCTAGATAAAAAGATTAGAATATGAATTTAGATGAATTATGTGCATTACTTGTTGAACATGGTTTAATTGATAAAGAAAGATTTAACCCAAAATTTACTGAAAGAATTATGAGGGAAGGTGGAGTTTCAGTTCTACAGCACCAAGATGCTGATATAACTGCTAATATTAAACTTTTTGAGGGCAAAATAAGAGACCGTATAGACTATTATTCTCCTGAGATAGTGGAACTCTATTTTAATCTTCAAGAATTGGCTAACCATGTAAGAGTACGCTTTTTTGATGGAGTTAGTGAAGATTCGGATGGGAATGGAAATGGAGAAAAAAGCGGATTTACTGGTCAAGATAGGGAGAGACTAATGGCAAGGATTAGTGGATTGGAAATTGGTCACTATAGGTCTAGAGATATTGGGGAACCACTAGGACTGGTAGCAACAACTGTAGGACATTTTTTAGCACGCCTAAATGAATATGGAAGAGGATCTCTTAGAATAAGATACATTCCTGGTGAAAGAAAGTGGGAAAGGTATTAACTTTTTTTCTTAACTATTTTCTATTATCTAAAAGGAAAAGTTATAAATAACAAATAACAATTATAAAGTATATGTTAAATGTTGAAAAAGAGGGTATTCTATTAAGACCTGAGGATTTTAAACCGAGCAGCAAACATTTTGAAGTTATTGGGGTTTTTAATCCAGGTGCTACAAGGCTAAAAAACGGGAAAATTGTTTTATATGTAAGGATTGCAGAAAGATTAAAGAATTGGAGCAAAGGAAAATATGTTTATGCTGCAAGAAGTTCAGGCGAAAAGAGATATAATATTGTTATTGACAGGTTTAAAAAAAGTTTTGTAAATCATTTTGACAAGGGCGGGTTTCATTTTAATGATAATACAGTAAGATTAAAGTTTATTTCTCATTTCAGGAGAGTTTTCTTAAACAAAGATGGATTTGGGATTGAAAAGATAGAGCAAAAACCTTTTTTCTTCGGCACTAAAAGAGACGGAGAGTTAGGTGTTGAAGACCCAAGAATTACTAAAATAGGAAATATGTATGTTATGACTTATGTTGCTTTAAGCAGATATAACAGCATTTCAAGCAGCTATGCTATATCTAAAGATGGATTACATTGGCATAGAAGAGGAATTATTTTCAGACATCAAAACAAAGATATTGTATTGTTTCCCGAAAAAATAAATGGAAAATATGTTGCTTTTAACAGACCTGAAGGAAATTTTAATTTTTCAGCTCCACACATGTGGATTAGTTATAGTAAAGATTTAGAGCATTGGGGGGATGATAGGAGTATTTTATTGAGCCATAACAGCTGGGATTCTGCAAGAGTAGGAGCTGGCTGTCCGCCTATTAAAACTAAACATGGGTGGTTAGAATTATATCACGGAGTTCACCCTAAATATGGGTATGGAGTGGGTGCTGCTTTATTTGATTTAAAAGAACCTCATAAATTAGTTGCCAGAGGACCTTGTGGAGAACCGTTATTAGTAGCTAAACAGCCATATGAGCTAAACGGCTGGATGAAGAAAGTTGTTTTTCCAACAGGGATTGTTGAGGAAAAAGATGATAAAATATTATTATACTGCGGTGGAGCGGATAGTGTTGTTTCTGTAAAGGAAATTAAAATAAGCGAGATATTAAAACATTTAAGTAGCAAATATTTATAAGTTTGTTGTTATACTGTATTCTACCTTGAAATTAAGAGTTTCCGATGTAGCAATTGAGAGATATAGGAGTTGGGCTGAAGAAGATGGAACTAGGAAAGATAGACCTACTAAACAAATAAAACATATAGTTGTTAATGGGGTTAGGAGAAGTTCTGAATTTCAAGAATTAGAAACTATTTTAGAATCTGGTGGGAGACCGCCTCATCAAAATATGGTTGCTGATTTTTATGATGGGGATTTGTATTTTGGCAGATTTACAGTAATTTTAGGAAGAATTAAACCAAATGGAAAAGCTTACAGAGTTATAACATTATATCCTAGTAATTTTTTCTAAGAATAAGCTTTATATAATAAAAGATATATTTTAATTATTATAGGTGATATATTGAAAGTAGCAATTAATGGTTTTGGGAGAATTGGCAGGGCGGTTTTTAGAGTCTGCTTGGAGAGGGGTATTAATATTGTTGCGATAAATGATTTGACGGAACCTAAAAATTTAGCTTATTTATTAAAATACGATACTGTTTATGGAAGATTAAAAAAAGAAGTAAGCTATGGAAAAGATTTTTTGAAAGTAGGCAATAAAAAGATTAAATTATTGAGTATAAAAGAGCCAGGACAACTGCCTTGGAAAAAATTAGGAGTAAATACTGTTGTTGAATCTACGGGATTATTTACAGAAAGGAAAGAGGCTTTGAGGCATATTAATGCGGGAGCTAAGAAGGTTTTAATTTCTGCGCCTGCTAAAGGTGCTGATATAACTATTGCTCCTGGTGTAAATAATAAATCTTTAAAGAAAAATCATAGAATAATTTCAGTTGCTTCATGCACTACAAATGCCTTAGCGCCTATTGTTAAAGTTTTAAATGATAAATATGGGATTGAAAAAGGATTTATGAATACAGTTCATGCCTATACTTCTTCTCAAAATATTGTTGATGGACCTCATAAAAAATTAAGGAGGGGGAGGGCTGGGGCTGCTAATATCGTTCCAACTACTTCAGGAGCTACAAAAGCTGTTATTGAGGTTATTCCAGAAGTTAAAGGAAAATTAGACGGATTGGCTTTGAGGGTTCCTATTACCTGCGGGAGTATCGTTGACTTTACAGCTTTACTGAAAAAAAATACTGATGCTAAAAATGTTAATAATGCTTTTAAAGAAGCTGCTAAGAAAGAACTGAAAGGGGTTTTAGATTATACTGAAGATGAAATAGTTAGCAGTGATATTATTGGAACTAATTTTTCAAGCATTGTAGATGGGTTGAGCACGCAAATGATAGGAAATAATTTTGTTAAAGTTTTAGCTTGGTATGATAATGAGTATGGTTATAGTAACAGAATGGTTGATGTTATTAAGATGTTAAGATAGATTTTGTATAATGGAAATCTTTAAAAAGTAATTATTTATATTATATATAAAAAGAGTTTTTGATATAAAACATTAAAAAATGTTATCTTTTAGAAAAGAAATGAACCCTGAAATTAGAAGGATATTGGGAAAATTGCCTTTAGGAGATCATGGTCTTCCTATACCTGATATAAGAATTTTGAATGAAATTACAGCAGATGTTTTTGAAAGGGATATTTCTGGTCGAGGATCTTTAGTTCTTCTTGGTCACTTAGAGGATTACCTTTTAGATAACAGAGATGGTGATTGTAGAAACTGTGGTTCCGAACTTGTTAGAGTTGCCATTCAGCCAGAAGATCTAACGGATTATTTTCAAAGTGGTTTGATTATTTGTCCCAATTCCTATATCGAGGGTGAAAGACATCCTTTTGAATTTTGGTTAGAGGTTTGGCCAAATGCTTTTCTTTTAGATGAAGATAGACCTAAAGGAAAGAGAAGCTATCAGCAGTTTATGGAAGAGTATCTGGATTTTACATTTAGGTACTCTAACCCTACGGTTAGGAGATGTCATGATTCAATTAACTTGGTCCATCATTTTCTTAGTGCTTTAGAGAAAGAAATACCTGATGATGAACTAACTTTTCCAGAACCAGATTATGTTCATGACTATAATTAGTTTCTTAAAAAAGTAAAATATATATAACAAAACATATTCTAAACTAGTTATGAGGACTCTAAGAAATTTTAAGTTTAAAGGTAAAATTGTTTTAGTTAGAGTGGATTTAAATTCTGATGTTGTAAATAAAAGAATAATATTAAGCGAGAGATTTAAAGCCCATGCAGAGACTATAAAATATTTAAAAAATAAAAAAGCTAGGGTTGTTGTTATAGCTCATCAGGGCAGGCCTGGACAAAAAGATTTTACTTCTTTAGAACAACATTGTGGCTTATTAAATAAATTTGTTAAAATAAGATTTGTAGATGATATTATTGGAGTTAAGGCAGTTAAAAGCATTATAGATTTAAAAGACGGAGAAGCTATATTGTTAGATAATGTCAGAAAATTAGAAGATGAGTTTAAAGGAAATAGTGATAATAAATTTGTAAAAGTTTTATCTAAGGTTTGTGATTACTATGTGAATGATGCTTTTTCTGTTTCACATAGAAAACAAAGTAGCATTGTAGGTTTTCCTAAGAAATTGAAAAGCTTTATGGGGTTAAATTTAGAAAAAGAAATTAAATATCTGAAAAAATTGAAAATAAAAAAAGCTTTGTATATTTTAGGAGGGGCTAAAGCTGAAGATAATATTTTATTGTTAAATAAAAATAAAGTTTTAAGCTGCGGATTATTTGGACAGATTTGTTTGATTTCTAAAGGCTTCAATTTTGGAGCTCAAAATAAATTCTTAAAGAAAAAATTGAAAATAAAAAATAAACTTAAGAATAAATTGAAAAATGTTGAAACCCCTGTGGATTTTGCTGTTAAAGTTGGTGATAAAAGGGTTGAATTAAAATTAAATGAATTTCCAAGCAGATATCAAATACATGATATAGGGAATGAGACTATTAAAAAATATGTAGATGAGATTAAGAAAGCTAGAGTAATATTTATGAAAGGCCCCGCTGGAAATTTTGATTTAAAGAATTTTAGCAAAGGCACTAAAGAAATATTAAGAGCTGTTGAAAAAAATAAAGGATTCAAAGTAATTGGTGGAGGAGACTTGAGCACAGCTGCTGCTAGATATAAGATTAAAAAAATAGACCATATTAGTTTAAGCGGGGGAGCTTTGATTGCTTTTGTCGCTGGAAAGAAATTACCTGGATTGGAGGCTTTAAAATGACTAAATACATTCCCCATCCAAACAAGATACCTTTTGAATTTAATAGAATAACAGAGTTTATTTATTTAGGAACTAATCAATGTGTCAGGAACATTTTAGTGAAAAATTAATAAAAAAAGGAATTAAAGCGGATATTTCTTTAGAGAAAGAAAGTTTAGACAGACCTTTTGGAGCTACTTATTTTTTATGGCTGCCTGTAAAAGATGAGGAAAGCACCCACACAAAAACAATTATTAATAGGGGCTAAGGCCATTAAAGAATTTGTTGATAATAAAATTAAAGTTTATGTTCATTGCAAAAGAGGACATGGGAGAAGTCCTAGTTTAGTGGCTGCTTATTTTATTTTGATTGGAGATAATGTAAATGATGCTATAAAAAAAATAAGAAGCAAAAGAGGAATACATCTGAACAAAGAACAAATAAAAGCTTTAAAGAAATTTGAAAAAGATTATTATAGGAGAATAGAATAAATATTATGATGTTGTTAAATATGAATTATAGAATTCTTGGGTTAGTTTTGATTGGGACGATTCTTATCAGTGGTTGTGTTTCTCAAGGGGGTAATAAAATCGGAGAAACTACACTTGAAAACAATGGAATTGAGATAATACAAAACGCTCAACGACTTGGCAATCTCTGCTCTGGCGAAGCAGAATGCAATACTTTTTGCCATGATAATAAAGGACGATGCAAAAATTACTGTGATAATAACCTAGAAAATGAGATCTGCCAAAGATTAGGATTTGCTAAAAGCAGCTGTGAAACTGGCGAAATTAAATTTGATTATGCTCCAGTTAATCTTGATAAGACTACGCTTCTGCTTCCTCTTGGGCTTATGTCTGGAGGACATGTTACTCCGGTTGATCATCATTATTTTCAGAATTTTGCTAATGAAAAAGTGGATATAGAAATTTATTCTCCAGGAATTGGAATTATAAACAGTATTCAGCATATGCCTGGAGCTAAAGAAGGCGAAGATTATAGAATAGTGATAGATCATACCTGCAGTATTTCTAGTATTTTCATACACGTTGCATTATTATCTGAAAAATTGAAACCATATGCTCCTTCTAACAATGGATATGTTGGGGTTAAAATACCTGTTGAGGCTGGAGAAATAATCGGTTATTACGCAAATAATGTGGATTATAGCATTGCAGACACAGAAATTGTTTTGCTTGGATTGCTTATACCAGAGCATTATGAACCTGAGACATGGAAAGTACATACAGCTAATATTTATGATTATTTCAACGAGCCAGTGAGAAGCAAGCTTATTGAAAAAAGTCTGCGCACTGCTGACCCAATCAGCGGAAAAATTGATTATGATATTGATGGTAAATTAAGCGGAAATTGGTTTTTGAAAGGTTCTAATGGATATTTTGGCACAGAAAAATATGATTATTGGTTGGGGCATTTGGCAATTACATATGATTATTTGGATCCAGATAGGATTGTATTTTCCATTGCAGGTTATAATGGAGAGGATTCACATCAATTTGGTGTTAAAGGCAATTCTCCAGATCCTTCTGAAATAGGCATAGAAGATGGATTAATTAAATATGAGCTAGTTGAATATGATTGGATTACTCCAAACGGCAGTTCATGGGACAGAAAATCTTTAGTAAAAAGATTGAAAACTAAAAGCAATGAAATTGTGCAAGGTGTGCTGCTTGTCCAAGTCCTTAATAACAAGGAAATAAAATTTGAAGTATTTCCCGGGAAAACTACATTACAAGTTATGGAATTTACCGATAACGCTAAAATTTATGAGAGATGAACTGTGTTGGATTTTTCATGAATTTATCTATTTAACCCTTAAGTAAGTTTTATATATTCTCTAAATATAATAACAAAGAGGTGATATAGAATTTTTGATGTAGTTACAGTTGGAAGCAATGTAGTTGATTTATTTGTTAGTACAAACTTAAAAGAAAAAGATGGAAATGCTATTTTGCCAGCTGGAGCTAAGATTTTGATTAATGATTTTAATTCTGATGTTGGAGGGGGAGGGACAAACACGGCTGTTGCCTTTTCAAGATTAGGGCTAAAAACAGGATACTTAGGAGTTATTGGAGAAGATAGAAATGGGGATATGGTTTTAGAATGTTTAAGAAAAGAGAGAGTAAAATTTTTGGGAAAAAGAAAAGGAATAAATGGGGTTTCAGTTATAATTGACAGTAAAAAATTAGACAGGACTGTTTTAACCTATAAAGCTGCTAATAATAATTTAAGTTCTTATCCTAAAATTAAAACTAAATGGCTGTATTTTTCTGCTATGCTAGGAAAAAGTTTGAAAACTCAGGTTAAATTAGCTAAGGAGTTAGTTTCTAAAGGTTTAGTTAAAATAGCTTTTAATCCAAGCAGTTATCTAATTGAAAAAAAGCCTAAAAGTTTGAAAGTATTATTAAAATTATCAACTATTTTAGTTTTGAATAAGGAAGAAGCTAGAATGTTAGTTAAGAAAGGCGATTTATTAGAAGGATTAAGAAGATTAGGCCCTCAAATTGTTGTTGTAACTAATAAGGATAAGGAAATTGAAGCTTATGATGGAAGATTAAAGTATAAATTAAAACCGCATAAGGTTAAAGTTGTTGAAAGAACAGG
>Ga0209210_1001159_pt1 | contig 23087 bp, 26 predicted proteins | sample RifGroA1_FD_183991 | JGI IMG/M metagenome (GOLD analysis project Ga0209210, IMG submission 183991) | Contaminated groundwater microbial communities from Rifle, Colorado, USA - Rifle Groundwater A1 (SPAdes) (version 2) | ecosystem: Environmental > Aquatic > Deep subsurface > Groundwater >...
TCTTGCTCGCATCAGCTTGTCCATATTCGGCGCATCGCCAGTCCATCTGCCAGTTAAAAGCAAGGCATCAGCGCCAGCTTCAATAGCCTGCCGGACAGAATCTTCGATTGTTTTAGTTTTGTCCAGCATCTCTGCGTGCTTTACTTGTACGTCTGTAAAAATTACAACATCTTCGGCACCGATATTTCTGCGATATTCAATAACATCTTTTGCGTTGCCATAAATATCTCCAAAATCAGTCCGTACGTCGTCTACGAATGCTGGCACTCTAATAAAACGCGCATCAATTACTTTTGCAATTGCCAATGCGGCGCGATAATCGTTGAACAAAACGCTTACGCCAATTGGCAGGCTGGTTCTTTTTCGTATCTCATGGCCTAAGTAAGTCATCATCGCAACTGTTTCAGGGCTGACGTTTATCTTATGCGGAAAGTCATAGTTGTTTTCTATTATTATTCCATCTACGCCAGCTCTGCCAGCAACAAATGCTTCTAAATCGTCCAAAGCTTTTTCTAATATTTCCTGCTGGCTCGTAAAGCCGGCAAAGCCGAGCATCGGCGAAAAATGTAGGGCGCCGATTATTGGCTTCTTAGTTTCAAATATTTCTTCAAGTTTCATTTTCCACTCCCTCTTTTATTAAAGAGCCTAACTTAGTAAGTTGTAATGGCTGTCCATTCTCAAACTCAACCAGCCCGATAGAACGCAAATGTTTCAGAATGTGCTTTAGTGTTGATTGCGGATAAGCATTTGAAAACTTTTTTACAAACTTTGAAAATGTAAAATTTTCGGGGCCATTGATTAAGTAAAAGACTTCCAGCTGTTTTTTAGTCAGAACCCGAGCTACAAACGAGGCAATTTCCTGCATGCCAAAGACAATCACTTTTTGTCAAGTTCCGTTTCATGTTTTTCTTCTGAAATCCTGCCTTATAAACTTTCAGGGCAACTTTGTTGCCCTGCTACCCCCCGCACGCGCCCACGCGATATTAAGTTTATTTAATCTAATATTTTGAAAATATTAATTATTCCCAATCTTCTTGCGCCAGGGATTTATTAAAAAGTTCTTTTACCTTTGCATCATTCAAATCCCAACCAAATAAATGCCCTAATTTAGTTTGTTTTACTATCAACTGTGCTGCATTGTATTTATCCAAATCTACTACTTTGAATGGTACTCGTGTAACTTTTATTCCTGAATCAATTATGCTTTGAATCCTGTGTGGATTATTAGATAGCAATCTTATGCTGGTAAGCTCGAAATCTTTTATGATGTTAGATATTTCGCTATAGTCGCGCTGGTCAGGCTTTAGGCCCGCTTTTAGGTTTGCATCTACTGTATCATACCCTTCATCCTGCAGCCCATAAACTACCATGTGATCTTCTAAGCTAATGCCCCTGCCATCTTGGTCGTATCCGAATATGAGAAGCCCCTCTTTTTCAGCACCTATTTTTTTAATGGCTTCATGAAGCTGCTCACCACAATCGCACCTAGCAGAACCAAAAATATGTGCGTAGATGCACTTTGAGTCTATTCGCAACAATATGTTTGTTTTAGCCTTGCAGTTTCCGCGCTCTAGGACGTAATACTTGTGCCCAGAATCAAAAACATACAAATAGAGCTTAAACATTACGGGATTATTTTTATTTGCTATTCTGGACGGTATAACAATTGATCCTAACTTTTTAAATGCCATGCTGCCAAGCAAACTCATAAGTTTAATAAGCCTTTCCGTGCGAATTTACAATCTCATTTGTGAATTGCATGTGTGGCAACTTTTACCACGAACCGCTTAGTTTCTGACTACTTTTAATGTTTTTCATACATGAGTGCATGCTAGAGCGGCATGATATAAGTTGCTCACGGGCGTTTCTGATGGCAATGGTATCCTAACTAATATGTTTTGCGCCGCAAATAAGAATTTAAAACCATGAATAACACACTAAAAACATGAAAATAGGAATTAGTACGGTTTGTTTACCTCCAACTAATTGGATTGCTTGTTTAAAACACATGAATATAGATGCAGTAGAGATAAATCCAAAATCTTACTTGCCGTACAAATATGATAAATTACAAAAATATACTTCGCTTTTAAGCAAATGGAGCCTTAGCATTCACACGCATGGAAGACCTTTATTTTCTAAAAACGAAATATTTGATAATCGCAGCATAGCAATCTTAAAATCCGAAATATTTGCTGCAAATATCCTGGCTGGCAGAGAAGTGGTATTTCATTTGCCAAGAAGCTTACCTATGGTTGATTTCAATGAAACGGAGTTTAATCATATGCACAATTTATTAGAATTTGCAAATGCGAATAGCGTTCAGTTGTTCTTAGAAAATAATTCTGGTAAGGCATGGTCAAACTGGCCAGAATTAAAAGAAATGTTAAATTTATTTCCTTCTCTGGGCTTCTGTTTAGATGTTGCGCATTTAAGGTGTGCTACGGTAAATTCATCGGAAATAACAATAAATGACTTTATTCAACAACTTGGAGACAGAGTTACATACGCACATGCGCATAACTCATATGGGCCTATCGACAGCCACTCTGCAATAGATAATGGCTCGCTGGATGTAATCACTAATTTAAGAAAACTGCCCCACCTGAAAAAAATTATTGTTGAATCAACATCGTTTGAAGATGCATTGCGCTCCGCCGATATTTTGAAAGAATCATGGGAATAATATTTCAGTGCGTGCATTTGACAATGCCAAATAAATACCTGCAGCCATTATGTCTGCTACAGCGTCCGGACGTTGTAACTCTGGCAATAAACGTATAAACTCAAGCTCAGTTGCTTTTAAAACTCCTTGATCCAAATTGCACATTATTCTTTCGGCGGTTTGTTTGCTGCGCGAATAGCCTTCTTGTATTTCACGCGTTATGCACAACGGTGCGTCTTTAATAGCAGCCCATACATTATCGTAATGACGTATTGGGCTACGAATATCTCCTTCTTTTCTGTGCCTTTCGGATAAGTGAAATGCTAGCTCAATACCTCTATCATACCAATGAACATCTTCTTTTGAGGTATTCTCCATTACAATTCTGGTTCTTTTTAGAATGCCATCCATATCGCTGCGCCCTTCCAAATGTTCTAATACTTGCGCAGCTACCAAGGGCATTAGCAACTGAATTTCCCCCCAAATAACTTTGCCACCCCCGCGATTTCTCAAGCTATCTTTTTGTGCTTCGTAAGCAAAATCATATATGCATCCAGGTTGCCTGCCTTCCCGAACTATTCTGTCTGCCAAACTATAAAACGCGCGATGGCTGTTTATTGCGGATATCAAAAAATATTCTAATTTAGTTCCAGAGGAAGAATCAATTCGTCGAGTGGTGCAGCCCGGTTTATCTGCAAGTGGCTCTAGTGCCAATGCCATTACGGCGTTCCTGGCAACTTCGTGCCGAATATCGCTAACTTCGAAATCAAAATGTACTTTGGGCAGCAACTCATATATCGCTTTCCCTCTAAAGATTATTTTATTTTCAATTCTTTCGCCGCATATTGTTGAGTCAATCACTATGCTATTCTTAATAAAAGAATTTTTTATGTTTGATGTATATACAAATGACGTTAGTAATGCGGAATTACTTACTTCTGAATCTCGCGAAACAAATTCCCCGAGCAATAGTCGACTATTGCGGAAATACTCATCCAATGTATTGCTTTCATATATGCTGCCAGATGCAACGTGATTAACGCCTTCTGTATTTAGCACTTTTTGAAAGATTGTCCAGTTGTCATCAGTATTTTTAGATATATAGTTAAAGAAGCCTCTACCCGCCATAAACGCGCAGGGTGCTGAGCAGTCATAATCTTTTAGTTTCGGGCCAACTGCACTTATTTTAGTTCCACTTAACGCCAGCTTAAGCGGAAATTTCTTTGCATCATCACTGATCAAAGTTACCAGACCCTCGCCGGATTTATGTTTGCTCATTAGCGCTTCTAAAAAACTCGATGAATATGCTGCGTCCGATGCTAAAACTATGAAATCATCACGAATGTGCGGCTCTGCAAACTTTAGCTGTAAAAAAATATCTTGACCTGCATCACCATGAACAATATGCACTGTGTTGTCTAATAAGTGATCTTCTCCTGTGCGAGTCAAAACTATTATTTCACTAACAAATGACCTCAAGGCATCTATGGCATAATCTATGAATCTTTTTTCACCAAAAGGAAGTTGGGGTTTTGGTATGTATTCTGATAACGGCAGCATTCTGGTGCCCTTGCCAGCTGCTAATACTATGCCTTGCATATTGTTGCGTCACACCAAAAACATATAAACTTTTTGCCCCGCACTATCAATATGCTAAGAGTTTGGAATAATGTCTACGCTGATGCAAAAGAAAACGGGACTGCTCTCGCGTGGGAGCTTGAAAATATCGAGCGTGGAAAACCAACTATCATAAAACATTTGCTTAGATATTTGGACGTTGGTCGTATTGGTTTAGAACTAGCCTGTGGGCGCGGCCAAAACATTAAATATCTAATAAACAAAGGAAAGGAAATGTATGGGAGTGATATTTCTTCAGTTGCAGTTGCACAGAGTGGGCTGAAAAATGTTATATGCGCAGAGTCTACAGATACTCCATTTGAAACGGGTTTTTTTGATTTTATTATTGATATTGGCGGTTTTCATCATATCGAGCGAAAAAATCGAAGTAAATACATTACCGAAGTATGCCGCCTATTAAAAACTCATGGTTATTTTGCGTTTTCTTGTTTTGATACCTTGGACCCTTATAACACAGCTAATAAGTGGGCTGTCAGTAAGTATGGCCTGTATGTGAACTTTTCCACATTAGCCGAACTGCGTACTCTTTTTGAGAAAAAATTTAAAATCAAAGAGGTAATTAAAATAACTTGGCCATCAACAAAAAACCGTGATCACAGTGCTATTGGCATGATTTGTCAAACAAAAAGTTAATTGCTTGCGCCAAGGCATCATGGCATGGATTGCATACTTGCTTTTTTATTTTAGGTGGGGTCGCCCGGATTTACACCGAACTTCGTTCGCTGCTAAAGCGTACAAAGTCCGCTTTGAACCGAGATATACCGCTCTGGAGGCGGCAATACTACCAGGTTATACGCTGGCGAAGTCTGCATATTAGCTGACCTCGTTTGCTTTATACTACGACCCCACACACCTTCCTGGTTTATTGGAATTTAAAAGAACTCCGATTATCCTTACGCTTCTATTTACGCCAAAGACAACCAACTCTTTGCATAGGTATTTATTTGAAATCATAATTTAAAAAGGTTATTGCTTGACAAAAACATCAAAACAGTATCTCCACGTCCTTGGTGCATAAGAGCCAGCCACCACAACGCGCTTTACTTCCGCTTGCCTGCCAGCCTTGCCTGCAATTTTTCTTATGCGCTCTTTTGCTTTTTCCAATTCTTTTTCATTCACAAAGGCGTAAAAGTGGATTGTTGCCTTCGGATTTGCATAATTAAATGCTAATTCCAAAAACTGCCATGATTCTTCAGGGTAGGGCATGATGATTCGGTCAAACTTTTCTTTTAGTTCTGGGAGAATTTCTCGGACATCGCCAAAGATTGGAAAAACCCTATTGCCTGCGTAATTTACCCGTATATTTTCTTCCATGAACTTTACTGCATCTGGATTTTTTTCGACTGCTACAATTGTAACTGGCTTTTGTTTTGCAATTACCAATGCAAAAGGCCCGATGCCTGCGAACATCACCAAAACTTTTTCATTTGGTTTTACTAGTTTTGCAATCCTCTCGCGCTCGTGCGAGCTTCTTGGCGAGAAATAAACTTTTCCTAAATCCAATCTCATAGTTATTCCGGACTCTTTGTGCTCTGTTGCCAATCTATTTTCGCCTGTGAGAATTTTTAACCTTCTGATTCTGTAGATTTCATGCAGATCCCCGACCTTGCCGACTTTTTTTGTAACTACATTAATTGCGGGGAATGCCCGCTTTAAGGCCCAAGCAATAGCCAAGTCATGCTTTTCGAGCTTTTTTGGAATTTCGAGGATTGCGATGTCGCCGACAACATCATAACTTTTTGTTACTTGCTCTATATTTTTTTCAGAGAGAATGTTTCTAAGCATGTGCTTTAAGTCGGTTGATTTCTCTGGGTATTTCTGCAGGTTTTTATGCTCGAACTTTGCCCCCGGAAACGCTTTTTTCAGGATGTTTTCAGAAAAGCCTTCCGCAAGCGGAAGAATCACATAACGGTCTGGGGTGCCACCCATAACTCTGGTTTTGTCAAGCCAGCCTCTCTGCACGAGGAGCTCCTTGGCTTTCTGGGCCTGCTCTTTTTTGACTTTTAGAGTAACTACCATCAATTATGCTTAAAAACCCCGCCATAAAAACCTATTCATGCTAACCCTAATCGGCCTCGGCTTAGACTGGAAAGACCTTAGCCTTAAGGCCCTTGAAGTTTTGAATAAATGCGATGAAGTTTATCTTGAGAATTACACTTCTCTGTCAAATTACACGATTTTGCAGTTGGAAAAACTAATCGGCAAGAAAATAAAAGTTTTAGGCAGGAAACAGACTGAAGAAGAAATGCCTTTCCTGAAAGAGGCACATTTGAAAGATGTCGCGCTTTTGATTTATGGCGACCCTTTATCTGCAACAACTCATTTTGAAATTCTGGAAATTGCGAAAAAGAAAAAAGTTGAAACAAAAATAATCCACGCGCCTTCTATTTTTACTGCGATTGCTGAGACTGGATTAAGTTTATATAAATTCGGAAAAGTTGCTTCAATTCCAATTCCAGAGAAAAACTTTGCCCCCGAAAGCTTTTTTGATATTTTGAAAGAAAATTTGTTGATCGGGGCGCATACTTTATTTCTTTTAGACCTAAAACCAGATTTAAACAAATTTCTTTCGATTAAAGATGCGATTGATATTTTACTGAAAATTAACCTAAAAAGGAAAGAAAATAGTTTTACAGAGAATACTTTTGTTATTGGTTGTGCGCGTTTAGGCACCACCGATAGTTTAATCAAATGCGGCAAAGCAAAAGATATTTTAAAAATAAACTTTGGCGAGCCGCCTTATTGTTTGATTGTGCCTGCAAATCTGAATCATAAAGAGGAAGAATATTTAAAAATTATTTAGTGCACTCGCCGTCATCTACGCCATCATTGTCACCAGCGCCACCTTCATTCCAGCCGCCATCGCAGAACTTTCCTGTTGTCTTATAGCAACTTACGTCTTCTACTCTGGCAGAGCCATCAGCCATGCACCAATATTCTGTTAGCGTATCATTCCTTGCGTAAGCCTTACCACTGACATAATTATTGCAGTGATCTGTATAAGTATTTCCGTCTTTATCAACCACCGTTCCTTTGGCGCTATATACTCTGCCACCATCTGTATCTGAACAACCAGCCCTTCCGGGGCTTGATGCTACTTTATATTGCGGTGTTTGGTGTACTGGCTTTACACCCATAGTATATTTAACATCTTTCGCAGCATAAAACTTTGCAGTTGCGCCGCTCGTGGAAAAAACCATAATTACTGCTATCAATACGATAACAATTAACGCAATAGTCTGCGGACGCTTTGCCATGTATTTGATTAAGCTTGTGGCCATTAATATACTTTGCTACTGCTATTTATAACTGTTTCTGTTTGCCGCAAAAAGCTTTAAAGAGCAAGCGAAACAAACAAGAGAATGAAAAAACAAGTTTTGTTTGCTTCGCTGATTATCGGGCTAGCCATTCTCGCTTTTGTCTTTGCAGGCCAGCAGAAAGTCCAGCTCACAGAACAGCAAATCAAATCTGAAATTGAAAAGGCGAATTATTGCATCACGAGCGAGGACTGCGCACCGATTTCTTACGCATGCCCCTTCGACTGCAATGTTTTTGTCAATCAAAAAGAATCCGCAAGAATTAGCACGATGTTATACTCTTTTGTGCCAACAGAACAAAATTCAAAAATGTGTTCAATGATTGGTGCCTGCATAGAACCAATGCGCGTTGACTGCAAAAATAATAGGTGTGAAGCGATTTACAAAACAAAAACTGGCATCCGAGGCACAGTCACCTTGACTTCTGGAAATTGCATGCCTGGAGAGCCAAGCAGGATAAATCCGTGCACACAAACAAAAATTTCAAGAACAATCTACATCAGAGAGCCGGCCACAATGGCAAATATGTTTGGTGGACATTTGAGAACAAAAACTAATTTAGTAAAGCAAATCGCTTCAGATGCAAACGGCCACTATGACGCTAATTTGCCGGCTGGCATGTACAGCATTTTCGTAGAAGACAACGGCGGAGAATACTGCAATTTCTTTGGTGGGCAAGACGAGGCATGCCAGGTAACTATAACTGATGGCAGGATGGCAGAGTTTAACATAGACATAAACTATATGGCGGCTTATTAGACTTTAACTAACAGCCCGTCTTGCATCCCGCGCCAAACAGTTAATGCCCTGTCTGCTCGGCTAGCTCTTTGAAAAATTCAAATGTATTAACTATTTTCGCGTCCCTAAATTTTTTAATATCCAAGAGATGCTTATCGCCGCTAACAATAAATTGCGCCCTGCCGGCTACCGCAGCTTCTATTATTGCGTTGTCATCCGGGTCTGCTTTTACAACATTTAATTTTTCACTTGGAACGATAATTTTACAAAATTTAAGCAGTTCTTTTATTGCGGAATCAACTTCTCTTTCTGTTAGGTTAAATTTTGGCCGCAGCAAAACACTCCGTAATTCTGAAATTATGTCTACGGACAAAAACACCTCAAACTTGCCGAGCCTTGCGAGCGCAAGCAACTTTGCCTGCGGGCCAGCTTCGTAAAGTATTCCGGACACCAAAATGTTGGTATCAAGAACTGCCTTTTGCATACTTCTCCCTTCTGTATGCCTGTATTTCCTCTTCGATGTCCTTTTCTGCTAGGCTGGCTGATTTAAACTTCCTGCGCAACGGCGCTAAAACCTTTTCAAATTCTTTCAGGGCTTTTGTTTTATCTGTGGTTAAAATTGGCTTTAGAACTATGGCGTCATCTTCGGTGTAAACCAGAAATTGCGTGCCTTCCTCTATGCCCATTTCCTTTCTCACATCCTGCGGAATAACCACCTGTCCGCGTGCCGTTGCTCTTGTTACTTCAATTTTCATGGTATTGCTCAATATGAAAAATACGAATTTACATACTTATAAGCCTTGCGGTTTGGTAGGAATTTAGAGATTGGTTTGAAAACCGCGAAGCATATATATGTGATTTTTAGCACAAGCATGGCAAATGTAGGCGTTGTTAGTATTAATGTTGAGATTTCAATCAAAGATCATATTTTAAAAAAAATTAAAATATGTTTACGACTTTGTTAGGCGCTTAAATGGCAGTGCCTGCGCACAGCTAGACCAAGTTAAGTATTTTGTTGTGGCAGCAATTAATCTAATTGAGAAATTGGAAAAGATGGAATTGCGGTTTGGCTAATCACCCGACAGCCCTTCTTACATCAATCACATCTGTCGTAGAAACATCCTTGCTTTCCTTTATAGCCGCTTCCAACACATCTAGGTTAAGGACTTTTTCATCGCCGAAGATAACAAAAACAAGGGCTTTCAGGCCGAATGCAACTTCTTCTGTGCTTACTGAGTGGAACTTTGCCTTGCTTTCAGTGAATTTCACCCTGCAGAATTCTTCAATCTGCGCAAGATCAGAATCAGGAGATGCTGGCATAACTTTTAATTTAACGATTACTTCAGCCATTTTGTACTCCAAACTGTATTCGATCTTGAGTATTCAGTTCTCTGAGCAACCAAGACTGATGACTGCGAACTGAAAACTGCATAAATTGCACCATTACGGCCCCTCTAAGTTACATTTGCATTTATAAGAAACAGCAGTCTTCCTGCACTGTCCGCATCTGATTAGTTCTGTGCTGCACTGAGGGCAGGCTATTGCTATCGCTCCGCCGTCATTTACAGTTGACTTTTTGCATGAAATACAATTTTTCATATGGCTTTGTTTTATGAATGCTTTATAAAGTTTTGTGAAGTAAAAGTTTATTCGCGAACGAGTAAAACGAAGTTCGCACTATAACTCCAACTCGCCGCTCGAGCCTTATGAAAAATTGTAAGGCAATTTTCCATTCCGTGAATTTAGAACAAATTCACGTTAACGCTAAAATTATGAATTTTAGCGGAATGCCAAAATGCTTTGCATTTTGGCATATCCGCAGGCTATGTGAAAAATCCTGCGGGATTTTCCAGCACCAAGAAAAATTGTTCGCAATTCCAGAGGAAAATTATGAAATAATTTTCCTTGGCCGAGAAAAACATAGCAAAGTTTTTCTTCGGTTTCGCTGGAAGCCCGTGGTTTTAACGGGTTCTCGCTCAGAAAGGCGAGTTGGAGGAATGGAAAATGCGCGCGTCATCCCGCACCCCAAAGGGCGGAGTCCAGAGAAAATCGCGCCGCGATTTTCTTGGCCAAGAAAATTTTAGAAATTTTCTCTGGTTTCGCGCATTTTTCATAAATTTAACTTACAGCCAAAAGTTTTTAAGCGCAGGGCAATTGCGGCAGATATGGATGCTTGGGTTAATTATCTTATTGTTCTGGCCATCGGTGCATCTCCGATACTTGAAGTAAGGGGCGCGGTGATTTTCGGGCTTGGAATGGGGCTGAATCCCTGGATGACACTCGCACTGGGAATCATAGGCAATATCGCGGCCCTGCCCGTGGCGTTTTGGGTTTTACAGCACGCGCATTTCCGCGAATTCATGTTCGGCTTGTTCAGGAAAACTGCTGAGAAGCACATGCACAAAAATAAAAATTTTGAACTGTATGAAGAGCTGGCCTTATTTGCTTTTGTCGCCATCCCTCTGCCAATCACAGGCTGTTATCTTGGCGTTTTGATTTCTGAAATTCTCGGCTGGAACTGGAAAAGGTCTTTTTTAGCTATTTCAGCAGGGACTGTTGTTTCTGGCCTTTTGATGCTTTTGGGTGCGGAAGGTGTGATCAAATTAGTTAATTTTGCCACATAAGGATTATTAAGCAACAACTGTTTAAAAATACATGGCAATTACTGGGCAAGAATTTTACATCGGCGAAACGAAAGTTATAATAGAAACTACAATAATGGGGCCGCGTGTTACTGAGGTTTTTGTTCTGGCAGCTAATTTAATAAAGCACGAGCTTGCGAGGTATGCGGATTTGATAACTGCAAATACAAAATTATTTATAATCCAGCTGATTGGCACAGAAACTCGCGGTTATAGCACGGGCATGCCAGAGTTTGCGGCGGGGCAAGCTCACGGATTTAATGCGCCCCCTGGCCAGCCCAACATCATAATTAATCTTGAACGGTTCATGGGCGCTGGCGCAAGGCACGCAGATTGGGGACACTTTCAAAAGATTCTCGACCACGAGATGCGGCACTTAAAAGACCTTGCAGAATCAGAGCACTCGCGGCTCAGAGTAGAAGCTCAGGCACGCGCCCGTACAATTTTGGAAAGGGCGCACGGGCAACTTAATCCCGAAACGCCAAATTTTGCAAACCTGCGCATTGGATACTATAATTTGTTAAGTGGAATCATGCTAGAGGGGCTTGCAGTTTTTGTAACATATCCTCGGGCGCTAAACCACGCACAATTCAATAAACTCTACAGCGCGGCAGAAAACGCGGCAACAAGATTACAGCGCCACGAAATAAAAACCTACGAAGGCTTAAAGAACACTTTGGCCGATGTTGAAGCTAATATATATAAATTTAGTTATGCGATCGGCTGGCATGCCGTCCACGCAATACTGTATGCTTTCTCACCGCACGTAACTCTCCATAATATACCGCGCACGTCGCCATATGCATTTATAGAATTGTACGAGCATGCCTGCGGGAAACTTGGCGTAAGGCCAGTAATTTCTTTAATGAGTGGCAGAGGGTTATTCGATTACAACAGAACAATAGGCCAGCTCCATAAAATCTTTACGCAAAAATGAAACTCAAACAAATCCCGGAAGATTTCCTTGTTGAAGAAAAAATAAAACTGAAAAAGAAAAAGTTCGGCGACTACGCTTATTTTTATTTGGCAAAAAAGAACTGGACAACAGTCCGCGCAATACAGGAAATTGCAAAGCAGTGCCACTCGAGTTTTAAACGGTTTAAGTTTGCAGGCAACAAGGACAGGGTTGCAATTACTAAACAGGCCATCTCTGCTTTCAAAATTTCAAAAGAAGTTTTTGAAAATATAAAAATAAAAGACATTACGATTGAGTTTATTGGTTTCGGCGATGAACCTATTAATCTTGGCACTTTGGAAGGAAATAAATTTAAAATTATTTTGCGCGACCTAAACAAAAAAGATATTAAAATAATTATGAAAAAATCAAAAACAATTTCAAAATCAGGCTTCCCAAACTATTTCGGCGAGCAAAGGTTCGGCGGCGGCAACACAGCTCTAATAGGAAGAGAAATTATTCGTGGATATTTCAAAGACGCAGTAAAATACCTGCTGACTTACTCTGATGACAAAAATACAGAATCAGTAAAAGCCAGAAAGTTTGCAGAAAAAAACTTTGGCGATTGGAATGTGATTTTACAAAGCTGGCCAAAATTCTTAGGTATAGAAGCTGCAGTCCTTAACCATCTAGTAAAAATTCCAACTGACTTTGCTGGCGCGCTCAGAAATATTCCAAAGCCAATAAGACGAATTTATGTGCATGGCTATCAGAGTTACTTGTGGAATAAAGGCATCGAAGCTGTTTTGAAATCAAAAACCAAGCTAAAGAAAGAATATCCTGTTCCTGGATTCGGAACAAAATTAAAAAATGATAAATTCTCGACAGAAATTAAAAAATTATTATTTGCAGATAACTTAACGCTGGACTCGTTCAGATGCGCGCGGATGCCAGAGCTAGCCAGCGAAGGGGTTGATAGGCTGGCAGTAACAAAGCCCAAAAAGCTTAAAATCGGAAAACCAGAAAGTGATGAGTTAAATAAAAATAAGCTAAAACTAAAATTAACATTTGAACTGCCGAAAGGGGTTTATGCGACTGAATTAGTAAGGAATTTAGATGGCTGAAACGAAAAGCGAACAGAATGAAATTAGCATCATTGATAGATGTAAGTATGCTTTTCTATGCTTTTTTGTGGCAGTTTCAATCGCAATGGCCTACCTTTCCCTGCATATTATGCCATCTATTGCGCAGGATGTGAGCTCAAACTTCTATTCACTTCTCATTGGAATTTCAATCCCTCTGCTAGTTTATGCCATCGCAAAAAAAGCCACACAAAGCACCGCAGGCGCGTTGTTTGCATCAGCCCTTTCTGCACCAATACAGATTTACACATGGAAAACAGTTTCCCAGCTGACGCATACAATTGCAGTGGTTTTATTTCTGCTGACAATCCTGGCGTTCCTGTATTTAAAAGAAATAGACTGGAGGCTTGCAGTATTGCTTCCGATTATATTTGCCTTTGTGCACATTTATGCGCTAGCCATGATTCCAATATACTTATTATATATGCTGTTTGTAAAACTAGAACAGAGAGAGATTTCTCAGGCAGAGCTTTATTTTATGATAATTTCGAGCGCGTTTATTCTCGGCGTTTTTACTTTATTTCAGGCAACACCAGCGCTTCTTTTAATAGTAAAGGAATACGCTGTAACGCATTATTATTCTATTGCTGCTGAGAAAGTTGTGCTTCATACAGCATTCATAATTGCAGGCGCGCTCCCTATTTACCTTGGGTTTTTCGGCGCATATGAATCCCTGATTAAGAAAAGAAAATCTGCATATGTTCTGTTAGCCTGTATGCTAATCTTTCTGCTGGCTATGTTATTCAACATCATTCCTGCTGCGCTGGCCACGCCGTATTTCACGCTGGTGCTGGCAGGCCTATCCGGCTTTTTGTACAAAGAACTGCATGAGTGGCTTAGGACTACAAGATTCAAGAAACACTTAAATTCGATTTTTATAATCAGCTCTGCAGTAGTCCTTGCTTTGGGAATTCTCCATCGGATTATTTTTATGAGCGCTTAATTTTTGCCATCCTAAGTACTGCCAAGGCTTACAACCCTTACTTTGCTTCTTAATGCAGGACTGGTTATGGCGCAGACATCATCAAGGCTTAAGCCCATTTCATTGCATTTAACAGTTATTTCCGAGCCCTGCTTGTTTACTGCACAATAATCTGGAATCTTTGCCTGGACTGCATCAACTCCGCCTGAGAAGCCGACCAGCCTGCCTGCCATGAAGCCTGCTGCAAGCGCAATCAAAAAGCCAACCACAATTACAATCACTAGCTGATACATCATCAGCTCCATTTTGTTTTCTTTAGTTTCTTCCATACACTACACCTTCTTTGGTTCCTCTTTTTTCTCACCGAACCGCGGGAACCTTGCAGGTTAAAGCAAAGCAAGCTTTGCTAATATTCCTGCTGGAACATCCCCCAGTTTTTGGTAATTCCTGACTCCTCCACGATTGGATTGCGCAAGCGCAATCCAACTAATGCAAAAAGAACTACTTGGTACCATCTTTTTTCTCCTCGCTATCTTTTTTTGTGCCCCACTTAAGCACGACTTTTGTCTGCAAAAATTTCACGAGATTGAATTGGTCAACAATGTATTTTGTTTCCCTGCCTTCGCCTTCCCGTTTCACAAGCCCCTGCTCCTCCAACTCTTTAATTTGTTTGGAAGTAAAGCTCTTGTCTGTCTGGAGAATCTGGGCAAGTTCCTTGTTCTTGTCTTTTCCTAGCATAATTGCAGTAACTATCTTCATGCTCCTAAGGAGATTGTGGGTTTCCCGGACTTTTTGCTCTTTTTCTGACATCGCCTTTAGTTCTGCTTCTGATTTTACCAAAATGTCTTGCGCCAGAATTACTCCATTGTTCTGCTGAGCAACGGCAGTGCCAGAAAGATTGGTAATTATGTGCGAGTCTGTAGACTGGATGGGCTGCGGAGTAAGAATTTGCTGTGGTTCCTGCGGGCCTGCCTCTGCCGTAATATTTAGATTGGTATTCTTCAGATCTTTTTTCTCTTCAGTCATGTGCACTAACACTAAGCGGAGATGTTTTAAATTAATTTATCTCGTGGAGACTTTATTTCACTATTGATTTTATTTCTCTATTGCATATGAAATATTTTACTATGGAGCCAAATCACACCACAATGCTTATAAACAAAATTTCTTGTTCCTTTTTTGTGAGGTAAAAATGGAAAACTTTGCTTTGAAAGCAAAAACAGCAGTGAAAAGAATAGCAGCAGTGACAGCGACTTCTGTGATGATGGGTGCCACAATGTTTGGCGCCGTAGCAGCAGCCGATTTGTCAGATTACCCAGCACCCTTCGTAAAGGATGGTAAATGGGTGGGATTAATTGTTGTCGGTGCAAAAGCCGCGCCAGCAGATATTATTGGTGCTACAGACGTAGCAGCATCTCTGGCCCAGCAGGCAACAACTGCAGCTTCCGGAACGGGAACTACAACAGTATCTGGTGGACAGATGAAAGACATAGTACTTGGTGATAATATTGGTTTGCCAAACTCTGGCGGATTTGACCAGGAATTAGACCACGGCGACATAGCCAGCCTGAAAGATGACTCTCTGACATTCCAAAGCACATCTTATGACTACAGGGAAATGCTTGTATGGCACAACGCAACACAAGGTTCTGCATTTGCAGTAGGTCCGCAAATAGCAACTTCGCTGACAAGTATTGGCGGAGTAGAAGATGACTACAAAGACGGCATATACTTAGAAGCAAACAAGGGTACAATCGGCTACTACTACGTGCTGGATAGCACGATAAATATTAGTAAGACAACATCGTCAGACCCATTAGCATTGAGCTTCTTGGGAAGAAAGATGAAAATAACAACCGTAACAGACTCCAACACATTTACAGCAAGAGTCGGTCAGGAAGCATTCATGAATGTCGGCGACACAATAACAATCGAAGGCAAAAAAGTACTTTTGAAGAATGTCGGTTCCGCAACAACAAATGCACCATTCATAGTAGATGTTGACGGTGTAGTCGAAACACTGAATGTAAACACAGCTGAAACAGTAAACGGCCTGGAAATATTAGGTACAGATGCCTTTTACTCAGACAATGTAAACGAAAGGTCAGCTTCAATCGTGGTTGGAAAAGATGCTTCAGAAACGTACAACGATGGCGATAAATTCGTCCAGCCCTGCGGAGTTGCATATAAACGCGCAGAATGTAAGAAAGAGAACCCTGACTGGGTATGGGATGTTGACGGCTTAGACACAAGTGCAGCTGGAGACACCATAACAACAGGCGACACAACAAAACCATCCATCGGCGTAATAAACGATTACACTGTAAACGACTTTAGCGACAACCCACCAGCAGCCGGCGGAAAATATGACTTGCCATTAGGCGGATATGAAATAAGATTCAACAAGCTGACAGTGCCAGACACAGACTACATGACTTTGACTGTAACATTTGAAAGCTCTGCTGATTTTTCCGCAGATGCAAGCGCAACTACTCCAAGATTGGGTGCAAGCCAAGCATCAGAACCTGCTTTCCTGATAGAAGTAACAGAAGCAGAGGGGATAGAAGTACTGAAATCTGACGGCGCATACGCCAAGACCAACAAAATCTGGTTGACTATAAACGACTCTTTCCAGACAAACACCACAGATGTAGTTTACAGAAACCCAACAGATGGTAAGGCTACGTGGGCAAGCAACATCGGACCTGGCGGAACTGTCGGACGAGTAGCATACGGTGAAACAAAAACTACAAATGTCGTAATGCTTTTGAACGGCAACCTGACTGCAGGAACTGGATTAGACCCGTATGTCGCAAACAAACTTAACTTAACCTTCGACATCCGTGACGACAACAACTACATGCTGAATGCAGCAGACGATATATCTGTCTGGCTGGGAAACACTGCTGGCGGAGATTTTGCCACATTGGGTGCATCCCTGAACTCTGAAGAAGCCCGCGAAGTTATATGGAACTATACTACGACGTTGGGAACAAAAGACGAGAACCACAGATCAAGATATGGAATCGTCATAATGGACCCAAAGAGCAACGGTGCATCTGACAGAGTAAAGCTAAAGATACCAAAGGACATCGTAAAAGCACAGGTAACTGTAGCAGGCCCGGACACAGTAACAAGCACAACTGGCGGAGCAGTAAGCGTATCGTCAATCTCTGGCGTACCAGTAGCAAAACTGGACTCTGAAGTATCTGACAAGACTGCTTATAGCATGATAGTTGTCGGCGGACCATGCGCAAACGACTTGGCTTTGAGCCTATCTGGCAAGACAGCAGCAATGTGCGCTGAAGGTTACACTGCAGGAAAAGCAAAGATACAATTGTTCGAGAATGCCTTTGGCGGAACAAAGACAGCTTTGTTAGTAGCAGGCTACGGCGCAGCAGACACAAGGAATGCAGCAACAGTACTGAAAGACTTCAAGAGCTATTCAGACAAGCTGAAGGGCACAACAGTTGAAGTAGCAAGTGCTGCTGGTGTCATAACAGTATCTGCACCAACAGTAGCATAAAGCCAGTAAGGGGCTTAGCCCCTTTATTTTTTCTTTTTTATTCTTAAATTTATTTAGGAATTCGAAAATCGTTTGCGATTTTTGTTATTTTATTCTTTTATTTAAGAACATCAAGCCCAATTACTTCTTAGAAAACCACCCCGCAGAAATCGAAATCATTTTATATCTTTTGTATTTCAAATAAGCATGGCAGATGAATTCATACAGCCGTTGCAGACAAATGTCCAGAAGAAGAAAACCAAACTATGGGTAAAACTGCTTGTTGGCGCAATAATACTTTTCATGGTTACTTGGGTTATTGCAATTGCCTTCCAAGATACTGGAACTTCGAGCACTGAAAAGAAGCCGAAAAACTACATCCAAGTCGGCAATTATGAGTTTTACATTCTGGAGGACAACACCTTCGGAACTTTCCTGACTGCAAGCAACCAGAAAATACCAATAGCTTTCAGGCTGGATCCAAGGCAGGCAAGCAACATCTCAATAGACTCTTCTGTTGTAACAAAAATACTAACTGCTTCTAAGACATATATAGTGTTTAATCCAAACGAGCCAAGGCTAAACCCTGCGAAATTCGCAGTGGCATCTGCTGAAATATCGAGGATAATGGGAATCTACGGCATTCCAATAATTGCTGCCTACTCTGAAGATTCCAATCCAGTAAATCCAGCTGTTCCGATAAAAACATGCAATGATGCAACAAATACTACTGTTGTTTTAGTGCTGACTGCTCAATCCATGAGCAATGCAATTACTTCGGACGGCAACTGCATAACTGTGGCTGGCAAGAATTCAGATGACTTAATACTAACTGCTGATAAGTTAGGCATGCACTTAGTGGGAATTAGGCTATAATGGGTAAAATTATGTTTAGGTTGGCATTGGCAGGCTTCATAACAATCATAGTTTTTATGCTCGGCTTCCTTCTTGGCTATCAGCTTTTCCAAGGTAAGCTTTCAGAAATACAAGATACCCAAAATTCAATTCAGGCAGACACGCTGAGCATAGATATTGAAGCCCAGCTGGCATCCGAAAGCGCCTGCGATGCAAATAGCCTGGAAGCGCTGGCCAGAAAAATGGAAACACTTGGGCCAAAAGTCGATATGCTTGAAAAGCAGTCCAGGCATCTTGAACTTGAGGGGCTTAAAAAATATTACGCGCTCTTGGAAATAAAGCACTGGCTAGCTATCAAGAGCATGAACCTGCGGTGCAAGACAGACTACTTGCCTGTTTTATACTTCTACTCTAACAGCGAATGCGAAGACTGCGGAGAGCAGGGTGCGGTATTGCTACACCAAAAAACATTGAACCCCAAACTAATGATTTATTCTTTTGATATTGATTCAGATTTATCGGCTATAAAAATTCTGAAAAGCAGGTATGCAATAGAAAATGTTCCTGCGATAATTGTCAGAGAACAGAGATTTGAAGGCCTGCTGAGTGCAGATGATTTAAGCAGAATCATGAAGTAATTTATTCCGAAGGCTGTTTCTCCAGACTACTCCGCCGAATCTTAATTCCTTTGCAAACAGCTTGCAGTAAATTGCGCTGAGCCACCAGAGCGCGAATACTATTAAGTAAAAAGGGTAATAAATAATATATGATAAAAACGGCTTGAAACTGTCCTTTGAATACCTGAGCGCGAGATAAAAAGCTATAATGCCCATTGCCAAAACAATAACACTCATTGCAGTAAAAATATTCGGCGCGAGATAAAATGCTGGCGGGTTTGCACTGGCCAGACCAATAACATCAAAATTAACTGCATTAAATATTGACAACTGCTTTAATCCTGTTGTTGCAAATATATACGACTGATAGAATAGCATGGCTATTGCGAAAAAGATAGAGTAAAAGGAAAGTGGCAGGATAAATAATCCCAAGATACCATACTCTGGGCTGAAAAGATGCTTGTAGCGCGGAACATTGTCCAGCAGGCCAAGATACCAGCGCGTTCTCTGCTTGAAAAGGCTTACAAAATCATTCGGAGCAGTCGTATAAACATTGGCATCAATTGCATTTTCAATTCTTAATTTCACGCTTTGTATTCTTAATGCAACTTCCATATCTTCTGTAATGTTATCTATGTCATAACCGCCATGCTTCCTGAAAAAATCAATGCGGTAGAGAGTAAATGGCCCTGGCGTTACGTGAATGCTGTCCAGCAGTGCAAAAACCTTCCTGAGGAAAACACCGTAAATATATTCGACAGATTGTATATAATGCCACATACCTTTTGGATTATTAACTTTCAAAGTTGGAGTAACTGCAGCTACTTTTTCCTCTGAAAACAAAGGCACCATATTTTTTAATGCATCTGGCGCGACAATAGAATCTGAATCCAAAGCTCCAAAAATTTCTCCAGTGGCCTGCTTTATTGCGAAGTTCATTGCGAATCCTTTTCCGCCTTCTTTTATTGAAAAAACTCTTACGCCTTGGCTCTCAAACTTCCGCGCAACTTCCAAAGTTCCATCTGTTGAGCCATTATTTTCAACCACGATTATTTCTAGTTTTTCTTTTGGATAATCTAAATTAAGCAAAGATTGGATTGTATTTGCTATGGTTTCTGCATCATTCCAAGTTGGCACGCAGACAGTGACTTTCGGCTGGTAATCTGGCCTGCGTTTCTCTCTCCCGAAATCCTCGAAAAAAGTCATCAGGAAAAAAGTTGTTGTAAAAAGGCCTATGACAATCGCAGGGTAAAAGAACATTTCATACAGCATAGACTTTGCTGAAACGAGAGCGTTTTAAATCTATTGAGAATTTATTTCAATAGCTTATATCACAGAACCATTGAACTTTAGACTCCGCGATGAGTAATAAATTGAAATATTTGTCTTATTTCCAACATAACTTACTAAAGAACAGTCCACTGTTGCGCCTGTTTTTGGGTAGATTGCCTTGAAATGAGTGCACAGAAGCCTAGGGTCTGCCTCTTCTAGCCCGCCCGATGAGCTGAGCTCAGTTCCCTGCGCAGTAGAACGGTAGGCTGGCGTTGTTGCGCTGGCATTGCCATAATAAACATAATATTTGAATATTCGATTGCAGTTTGTAAGTGCAGGGCATGTCCAGGCTATGGCGGTCAGCAAACTACACGGAGTTGTCGTGCTATTTACATCAGAATTAACTTCAGCATTCGAGAAATCAACCAATCTCAATTCTTTTGAACAATCAGTATTAGAGTGGTGCGCCCAAATTATTTTCAGGTCAAACTCTGCGGTCTTGCTTACGGCTTGCTCTGCCGGATTTCCAGAATTATCATATGTATCTGTAAAACTAATTACATTTCTGTAAGTCCAGCCGTAATTCCACCATGGAATCTTCTGCGCGAGATAGCGCTCGTTTCTCAGCTGGACTGAATCTATCATGTTTTGCAGATCTAAGGTGGCAGGCCTGTCGAAAAACAAAGTTGAGGACTGGTCTGCACTTCTGATATACGTGTAAATATAAAACATAGATATTAATATTACAACCATTGCTATCAAAAAAAACTGCGACTTTTTCATAGGCGCCCTCCAAATGCGCTCTTGAGATACAGCTTAATTGTAATTGGCTCTGTTGAATTTGTAAAAGTGTAAAGCACTGTTGTTGTATCTGCGCTTGTCGTATTCAGCCCGCAGGCCCCTGCACTGCCACTGCTATTATAGCAAAGAGACTCATTGTAAATATATTCAGGATACACAATTATATCTGAAGGCAGGCTGTCTGCAACAACAAACCGCAATTTTGTAAAATTCGTGGCTGAAAAATTAGCAGAATGTATATATTTTGGCAGAATTCCAGAAACATCTATTGCTTTCATATAAGTATATCCTAAATGGCGGAGATTTTCCTGCGCAGATAAATCCAGATAGCTCTGCTGAGATATTGGAAACTGCGTCCATATAATTATGGCCAGAATAACCACGAGCATTATTTCCACATAGAAGAAAAAACCCTTCTTGCTGTCGAAAATATCAATCATCGCGCAACTATCTGCGATTTCGCAGTCCTCAAAGATATTAATGCTGGGTACAGCAGGCCATCAGTGCCATTAATTAAAATATACCGTCTTGATTCACCATATTTTTTATTTTCCGGTGCGAAAAATGTTGTGGCTGGCGTTGAAGTTGCTGTTGTTTCTGAGCTTTCTAACTGTCTGTCGTAAAAATCAGTTGCATTACTTAGCGTGAAATTACCTACGTTCGCGCCATCAGAATACCTGTAAGAAAAAGATTTTATGTATGCCATGTCTGCAGATGGAAAAGTGACTTGAAACCTATCTCTGTCTGTCGTAGTAACAAAGGCGTCAACATCTAAATCCATTCCGCCATCTACAATGGTGCTATTTATAGAATCATTTGCTTCAAACGCGTTATTTACTATTGTTATTGTTGCATTTGGAAAGAAGACCTTCATTCTTAATTCAGCACTTCGCAAGGTATTGCCGAAGCTGAAATACATTGCACCGACTGACATGCGGTTGCATATTCCTGAAAATGCTTCTGGCGTTGTTGTATATGCATTAGAGCAACCAGAAGGGCCAACATGTGCGGGAATTATGCTCATGAAATATGCGGTTCTAACATCTCCGCCTGCAGAGCCAAGAAACAAACTGCTTGTTGAAACTGGAGATATACCACTATAACAGTCCAGCTTGCTCGCAGGCACCAGAAATGAATGCCCTTGTGTTGCCAAACCAATTTGTTTGGTATTGGCAGCAGTAGTTGAATTGCAATTGCTCTGCCAGTCAGCACTTCCTGCATTGCTTTCTCCAGAAGTCTCAAAAGCAATCCTTGCAAGAGCCTGGGCAAGCATGCTTGAGCTCTGCTCTGTGATTTTCTGCGCTTCCGGCTGGTTTCTGCCAAAAAAAGCTGTGAATAGGAGGACTACGACCGCCATAAATATAAAAAAAGCAATGATATATTCTGTGAAGGCCTGCGCTTTTTTCAATTTTATCCTCCCACATTCACCCATACTGTTTTTGAATCTGTTTCTCCGCGGTAATTTGCTGTGATGACTATGGAGTATGAGCCTGGCCGCAGCGGGGCTTTGAAAAGTGTTGTGAATTCTCCCTGCGAGTCTGCCATTAATTGCTGGATTTCCCTGCTGGGGCCGATAATTTCAATAGTTGCCCCAGACGAGGCTGCAGACTCCATCTGCAAAGTTCCCGTAACTGCAATGTTCTGCCCTATTCCCGGCGTTTCTGGGAAGACATGGACTTCCAATGCCAGCGATGCAGGATAAATCAGCGTAAAGAATGTGAAAATTGCTATAGCAATCATGACAACAACATGTTTTAGTCCTGCAATTAGTTTTTCCTCGCTGATTTGCCCAGCTATTAAACCCATGCATGCAGATTGTATCAATGCCATTGCAAAAAACAAGTTCTTGAAATAATCAATAGATAATTCTTCGCCAGGGCGTAGAGATATTCCTGAAAACGCGCCGATTTTCTGAATATAAAGTATGGGGATTAGTATTTTGTAAAGGCCTGCAATAATGCCGAGGAATATGAAAAATATAATATACATAACAATTACATGCTGCTGCGCAGCTGATTTTTTGTCTTCTTCGATTCGTTTCAGCAGAATAACATCTGTTGCAAGAGAGCTCAATACCG
>Ga0209210_1001165_pt1 | contig 23023 bp, 15 predicted proteins | sample RifGroA1_FD_183991 | JGI IMG/M metagenome (GOLD analysis project Ga0209210, IMG submission 183991) | Contaminated groundwater microbial communities from Rifle, Colorado, USA - Rifle Groundwater A1 (SPAdes) (version 2) | ecosystem: Environmental > Aquatic > Deep subsurface > Groundwater >...
CGGCCGTGACCGCCGGACGCAAGCCATTTTGCCCCTGCGCGGCAAAATCTTGAACATTGAGCGAGCGCGCCTCGACCGGATGCTCGCCTCGGAGCAAATCAAAAACTTGGTCATCGCGCTTGGGGCGGCGATTGGCGACACTTTCGATATTACCAAGCTTCGCTATGGCAAAATCATCATCGCTTCCGATGCCGATGTGGACGGCGCTCACATCCGCACTTTGCTCCTTACTCTCTTCTTCCGTTATTACCGCGAGTTGATTGACGCCGGGCATTTGTATATTGCCCAACCGCCGCTTTATAAAATCAAAAAAGGCAAAGAGATTCGTTATGCTTATCTTGATGCCGAGAAAGATAAGATTATTAAAGAACTAGGTGGTGAAATTTCTGATATGGGTGAAGAGAGTGAGAGTGATGAGGCCGGCGATGAAACTATTGGTGAAGCAAACGCTACCAGCCCGAGGCTGGTCGGCCGTGGGCCGAAAATCTCCATCCAGCGCTACAAGGGTCTCGGCGAGATGAATGCCGATGAATTGTGGGAAACGACGATGGACCCGGCCAAGCGCTTGCTTAAACAAGTAAATGTGGAAGAGGCGGCTGAAGCCGATCAAACCTTCGACATCTTAATGGGCAACGATGTGGAACCGCGCAAAATCTTCATCCAATCGGACGCCAAATTAGCTAATCTTGATATCTAATCAAAATCTGGCCTGATAGTCGGATTTTGTTTATTTTTTCTCAATCTCTGATTTTAGTTTTTTAATTAAACTCGGGAGGGTCAATTTTTGTTTTTTGCCGGCGCGGTCTTCGATTGTTAGTTTTTTGGCTTTTTTCTCGGTATCGCCGATGACGATGAAGTAGGGGATTTTTTTCAATCTAACCTCGCGGATGCGCTTGCCCAGGGTCTCATCTTCCGGCAAGTTAATTGCTCTAATATTTTCCTGCTTTAACTTCGCCACCGTTTCTTGAGCGTATTTGGCATGGGCCGTGGCCACTGGCAACACCGCCACTTGGAGCGGCGCGAGCCACAGCGGGAAGGCGCCGCCGGTGTGTTCAATCAAAACCGCGAGGAAGCGTTCAATCGAGCCCATAATCGCCGCATGAATCATCGCAATCCTTTCTTTATTGCCTTCTTCATTGATGCAGGTGAGATTAAATCGTTCGGGCATGTTCATATCTAATTGAATGGTGGCTACCTGCCAAGTCCGGCCAAGCGAATCTCGGCTCATGAAGTCAATCTTCGGTCCGTAAAAAGCGGCTTCGCCCGGCGCTTCCTCGGCTTTTATTTTTTTACTCTTTACCAGAGAACGGAGTTCCTCCTCGGCTTTTTGCCAGACCGCCTTATCACCCAAATAAGCTTCCGGTTTGGCTGGGTCGTGGAGCGAGAGACGAGGGGTAAGAGTGAAACCGAAGGCGCTGTAGAACTCATTGATAATATCCCAAATTTTTGCCATCTCCGACTTAATGTCGCCATAACGGCAGAAGACATGAGCATCATCTTGAGTGATGGCGCGAACGCGGGTTAGACCACCCAACTCACCGGATTGTTCGTCGCGGTACACTTTGGTAGTGGTGGCATAGCGTTGAGGCAATTCTCGGTAGCTCCACTGCTTGCGATCATAAATTTGGGTGTGATGAGGACAGTTCATTGGCTTCAAGACGAACAGGTGCCCCTCGCGAGTGTTAATTTTAAACAGCTCGTCTTTAAATTTATCCCAATGACCGCTCGTTTCGTACAACTCCTTCTTAGCTAAGTGAGGAATATCCACGCGTTCATATCCTTGCATTGACCGAAGCGACCACACGAAACCATCTAAGAGATCACGTAAGAGTGTGCCGGCCGGAGTCCAAAGGGGTAAACCGCCACCAACCAACTCGGAAAAAGTGAAGAGGTCTAACTCTTTGCCCAATTTGCGGTGGTCGCGCTTTTCGGACTCTATTCTCATTGCCAAATAATCGTCCAACTCTTTTTTTGAGCTGAACGCCAGGCCGTAAATCCGCACCAGCATTTTATTCTTCTCGTCGCCGCGCCAGTAGGCGCCAGCCACGCGGTCGAGCTTAAAGCCAGCTAAGTCAACTCGGGAAAAATCAGCCACATGACCACCCCGGCATAAATCGAAAAAATTAGCGCTGTGGTAAATAGTGATCGGCTCGTTTTTAGCAACAATCTCGTCAATCAGCTCCAGTTTATATGGGTTGTCTTTATATATTTCTCTAGCTTTCTGTTCATTAATTTTTTCTTCAACAAATTTAGACCAACTCTTGGCCAGCTCGCGCATTTTTTTCTCAATCTTAGACAAATCGTCTTCCGAAATCTTGAGACCGTCAAAGTCGTAATAAAAGCCGTTATCAATTGCCGGCCCGAGGGTGGGGAGAGCTTGGGGGTATAACTCAGTTACCGCCGCCGCGAGCAAATGCGCAAGCGAGTGCCTGATTTTGTCCAAATCTTCCCCTTTAGCCATATTCGTTATTCTACCACAAGCGCTTTTCTCCCTACTATTGACTAAGTTGTTAGATTATGTATAATAACAGAAGATTGAAAACCAAGGATCCGCCATAAACCGAAACCATAAGGAGGTTTGTATCATGGGTATGCCAGTAGATTCTTCCAGTGTCCCCGAGGGTCGACGTGAATTTTGCGGGACGCCGCAGAAAAATTTTCACTGCCCGACTTGCAAGAAGGAAACACAGCATATCAAGAAGTATGGCCCCGCTGGTCCAGCGACTGATCTCTGGGTTTGTCTGGTGTGTGCCTTCGCTAATACCAGTGTCTAAATCATCTGTCTTCAAGTTTTGCACCTAGCGGCTTTACCGCTAGGTGCTTTCTTTTTGATTGGTTCACCCTGTTACTCTTAAGTTTTCACGGTCGTAAAAAGATAAGAAAAGTGACCGAGAAAATCACTGTCAAGGTGTCACCTTGACAGTGGGGTCAGCAACGGAACCGGGCGCGAGGGGTTTGATGCCTTCAATAATCACCGAGGGTTCGCCGGCGCGGTAAGAGACTCGGCCTTTGATGGCGACACAACTCTCCGGGATGATGACATCTTGATGACGAGCGAAGATGTCGGCGAAGCAGACCGTCTCAATGGTATCGTTAAAATCGGCCAAGCGAATGAAGGCCATCCGGTCACCACGTTTGGTCAGAATCGGTTTAACCTCCTCAATAATTCCGCCCACAATCACCAGCGAGCCGTCGCGGAGCTTCTCAATTGAGGCAATGGTTTGTTTGGCGCTTTTAAACTGCTCGCGGTAGTCGTCGAGCGGATGGCCCGAGACATAGAGGCCGAGCAACTCCTTCTCCCAAGCCAGGCGGTCCTTCTTGGTCGAGGGCTCGGCCGGCCGGAGAGTGAGGGTGGGGACGGTGCTCTGATCGGCAATCACACCAAAGAGGCTATCTTGGCCTTGGTCGCTGTGGCTGTGCTCGCGATGATACTCCACCAGTTGCTCCAAGTTGGCGAGGACCGCGCCGCGATCCTCGCCAAAACAATCGAGCGCGCCGGCCTTAGCGAGGGCTTCAAGCGCCTTCCGATTCATATTGCGATGACTGACTCGCTCTAAAAATTGAGCCAAGCTTTGGTATGGGCCCCTCGCCTTGCGTTCGTCCACGATCGCCTCGGCGATATCAATTCCCATGTTTTTAATTGTTGCCAAGCCCACCCGGATGCGATCGCGCTCGCCTTCGGCTCGCGCTTTAATCAAGCCGAAGTCGGCAAAGCTCTCATTCACATCTGGCGGGAGGACAGGCAAGTCTAGTCGTCGGCACTCGTGCATAATCTCGGCCACCTTGTCGATGTCGCCACTCTCGGCCGAGAGGATGGCGGTCATAAACTCGCCTGGGTAATTGGCCTTCATATACGCCGTTTGGTAAGCCACTCGGCCATAGCTGGCCGAGTGCGCCTTGTTGAAGCCGTAAGCGGCGAAGGGCTCCAACCACTTCCAAATTTCGGTCGCCTTCTTCTCGTTCCAACCGGAGTGGTCAATACAACCCTTGATAAATTTGTCGCGTTGTTCAGCCATTAGCTCGGGAATTTTCTTACCCACCGCTTTGCGGAACTTGTCCACCTCGCCCCATGAGTAGCCGGCCAAGTTGTGGGCCATCATCAAGAGATCGTCTTGATACACGAGGATGCCGTAAGTTTGGTTTAAGATTGGCTCGAGCGCCGGGTCCAAATATTTAATCTTTTCCGGATGATATTTGCGGTCGATGAAGTCGGGGATAAATTGCATCGGTCCGGGGCGGTAAAGGGCAACCATGGCGTTGATGTCGTGAATGGTGGTGGGCTTGAGTTCTTTAAGCCAACGGGTCATGCCGGCGCCGTTTAGTTGGAAGAGGCCAATAGTGTCGCCACGCGCCAAAAGGTCGAAAGTTTTTTGGTCATCAAGCGGAATATATTCCAAATCAATTTCTTGATTATGAATTTTGCGCACCAAGCGCACCGCCTGATGCAAGATGGCCAAGTTGCGTAGACCAAGGAAGTCAAATTTGGTCAGGCCCACGCCGTCCTCGCCCACGGCGTACATGTCGTATTGGGTAATCAACGCTTTACCCTTGGGGTCGTGTTGGAGGGGCACATAATTGGTTAGCGGTTCGGGCGCGATGACCACCCCGGCGGCATGGACGGAAATGTGGCGGACACAACCCTCAATCTTCTTGGCCATATTAAGGACCTCACGGACTTGCGGGTCGGCATCGTGCATAGCCTTAAGCTCGGGCGACTCTTTCAGGGCGCGCTCGATTGTCATAGGGAAACCCTGGCTGCCCATTGGGATCTCTTTGGCAATCTTGTCGCCCAACTCATAGGGTTTGCCCAGGGCCCGGGCCACGTCGCGCACCGCGCCGCGGGCCATCATCGTGCCGAAGGTGCCGATTTGCGCCACTTTGTCCTCGCCGTATTTTTGTTTGGCATAGTCAATAATCTCATCGCGGCGATTGTCGGCAAAGTCCATGTCGATATCGGGCGCGCTCGGGCGCTCGGGGTTGAGGAAGCGCTCGAAGGGGATCTGGTACTCAAGCGGATTGATTTTGGTAATCCCCAGAGCATAGGTGGTCATCGAGCCGGCCACTGAGCCGCGGATGGTGTAGTAAATATCATGTTCTTTGGCGTGGCGGATTAAGTCACCCACGACCAAAAAGTAAGAAGCGTAACCTTTCATTTTAATAATTCCCAGCTCATAATCGAGCCGGTCTTGGGCGGCTTGGTCGCCGTCAAGATTGCGCGTTTTAAGCCCGGTGAAGGCGAGCTCGCGGAGTAGCGAGTCGGCGCTCTCGCCCGCCGGGATAGGGAAAGTGGGGAAGATAAATTTACCCAGTGTGAGCTCCAAGTTACAGCGCTCGGCAATTTTAAGCGTGTTCGTTACCGCCTCGGGCGTGTCGACGAAGTATTTTTTGGCCGTTTCGGCCGAGATGAAGGAGAAGTCCTCGTTGGGGTTGGTCAACTTCTTCTCGCCGTCAAGATTATTGAGTTGGATGGCGACCAGCGTTTCGTGGGCTTGTTTATCTTCGGGCTCTAAATAATGCGAGTCTTGAGTGGCGACTAAGGGGATATCAAGCTCGCGGGCGAGCGTGATGATGGCGTTTTTGATTTCCAAACCGCGCTCAAGCTTGGGGTGGTGCATTATTTCCAAAAAATAATTATCCTCGCCGAAGATGGCTTGATACTCGCGGATAATGCCAACCGCTTTGTCCTTGTTCTTCTCCCACAGCGCGCGTGAGAGCTCGCCGCCCAAACAGCCCGAGAGACAAATCACTCCCACGGCGTGCTCGCGCATCAGCTCCTTATCAATCCGCGGTTTGTAATAATAGCCTTCCAAGTTGGCGGCGGTAACCATTTTGACCAAGTTTTGATAACCGGTTAAATTCTCGGCGAGTAAGGTGAGGTGATAGCGTTTGCTATCAATGCCCGGCTCTTTATCAAACCGGGAGCGGGCAGCCACATAAGCCTCCACGCCGATAATCGGCTTGAGCCCGGCTTTGGTTGCCTCTTCATAAAAGTCGATGGCGCCGTAAAGGTTGCCGTGGTCGGTAATGGCAAGAGCCGGCATACCCAAGCTCTTGGCCTTAGCCACCAAATCTTTAGTCTTGGAGAGGCCATCTAAGAGGGAGTAGTGGCTGTGGGTGTGGAGATGGACGAATGACATGAGCGTATTATAGCAAATCTGGAAACTGCTATAATGAGCGTTAATGGGAAGCAAAATCGCTTATTTGGTGGGGGTAGATGAGGCTGGGCGTGGGCCCTTGGCCGGGCCGGTGGCGGTGGGGGTGGTGGCGGTGCCAATTAAGCTTAAATCGGCAATCAGGCGCTATGCCGTCCGCGACTCAAAGAAGCTTTCACCTCGCGACCGCGACCAGTGGTATCGGTTTTTAAACCAAGAGCGGCGGGCGGGTAACATCTATTTTGCCACCGCCTTAGTGTCAGAAAAAATAATTGATTCGCGGGGGATTGTGCCGGCGGTGCGATTGGGGATAAAAAATTGTTTGCGGAGATTAAAACTTGAGCCGGGCATTTGCGAGATTAGGCTTGACGGCAGTTTGAAAGCGCCACGCCGCTTCCGTTGCCAGCAGACGATTATCAAGGGGGATGAGACGGAGCCGATTATTGCCCTGGCTTCCATCGCCGCCAAGGTGCGGCGCGACCGACGAATGATTCGCTTAGCCGAACTTTACCCGGAATATGATTTCGAAATTCACAAAGGCTATGGCACCGCGGCGCATTATCAGAAACTTAAGATTCACGGCCCCTGTTTTATCCACCGCCGGAGCTTCCTCAAAAGCCTTGATTTATCTGGCAAGGAGCGTAGAATTAAAAATTAGGTTCTGGCTCATTAAAAAGGGGAAAGGCTTATGGCCGCGATTCAAGACAATCAAATTTATCGTTGGCTCACTTCATCTTCGCTAACCGTAAAAGAAAGGAACATGGCGAAGATGCGCAACCAGCAGGAAAAAGCGATGCGGGAGTTCCGGTACAAGCGTTCCTGCTTGTCGCCAGCTGGGAAGTGTGACTATCTCTCTCGAGTGATGACAAGCGACTGGGCCGAGGTTTTAAGGGGTGTTGATATCTCTAAACTCGGAACAAAGACCTTGCGCTTTGTTGAAGCGCTGTGTCGTGGTCGAGTGCGTTCGTACTCGTCTGAGGAGAAAGCTGAAGCTCGCCGGATGCTCCAGCAAATTGAGGCGGAAATTCAAGGGAGGAAAGCCGCCTAGGTATTGTACTCATCAGCAGTTTTCTTTGTTGATAAAATAATGGGGCAAGCCAGAGCCTAATCGGGGGCCGTCGTAATTATTAGGCGGCTCTTTTTTATTGCGCAAAAATGTATTTTATGGCAGGATGGTAATCAGATTATTTCGGCGGTTAGGGTCCAAACAGGGGAGGCTTCACTATATGATGAAGCGGAAATTCGAGAAAGTTCTGGAGTCATTTCAAAAGTGTCCCAATGATAGCGACCTGCGGTCGCTGGTTTCTCGGTCAAGGGATAAGAAGTTTACGGCCGAATTGGCCGTTGAACTCTTCTCCCTCTGTGTTTCGGAGAAACAGCGCGAGAGCGTCTTCACGGTCTTCCGCAAGAAGATGATGACGGAGGCACATCTGTTGCGGTTTCTGGCAGCTACGATTGATGGCGGTCGGCCGATGTCGGACCACTGGGTCCGTAAGGCCGAAGCGCGTTTCCGCAAGAAGTACCCGCAGGTAGCCGAGCGTTTGTTGTTGGAGACAACCCAGCAGGTTGCCTAACCCATCTCGTTCTTTCTTTATTTTGGTTTTGATGAACCGCCGAATTTGGCCGTGGGTGAGTTGCCCACGGCCTTTTTTCTTGCCTTTTGGGGCCGTTTTTGTTACAGTATTTGGGTATGGTTATCCGCATGCGGCACACACGAGCGCACACCGGCAATCGCCGGAGTCACCACGGGTTAGAGACCCCGCGGCTTTCGCGTTGCGCCAAGTGCGGCGAGCCTCACTTGCGCCATCGCTTGTGCGAGCATTGTGGCTCTTATCGCGGGCAAACGGTGATTGATGTCACTGCCGCGGTGGCCAAAAAGCAGTCCAAGGCGTCCGCCCAAGGCGGATCGGCCGCGGGCCGAAAGTCGGTAGAAAGCGAGACCAAATAGTTCCCGGTTTCATTTTTTTGATATTTTTAAATAATGGCAAACAGGCATTTATCGCGGAGTTTGGCGATGCAGGCCCTTTGTGAATGGGATGTTCGTGATTATGATACCGACCAATTAAAGTCGGCGGTTAAGCGGGTGGCCGCCGAGTTTGCCCCCGGTTTGGCGGAAGACGCCTTTGCGCTCTCTTTGGCCGAGGGTGTGGCCAAACAAAAAGATAAATTAGACCATATTATTGAGAAGGCGGCGCCCGACTGGCCCTTGCCGCAGATTGCGGTGGTGGACCGCAATATTTTAAGACTGGGTTTGTTTGAGCTGTTGTTTGCCGATAAGAGTGAGGTGCCAGCGCGCGTGGCGATTAACGAGTCTATCGAACTGGCCAAAACCTTCGGTGGCGAGGGCAGTGGCCGCTTTACCAACGGCGTCCTCGGCGCCGTGTATAAGGAGGAAGTGCCGGCCAAAAAGCGCCGCCCCAAAGATGTGCCTTACGAGCAAATGCCGATTGAGAAGTTGGGCGGGGCGGTAGTCTACGCCCGGTCCGATGATGGTATTAAGCTCGCCTTGGTCCACGACATCTTCGGTTATTGGACGCTGTCTAAGGGCCGTATTGAAAATAATGAGGACACGGAAACGGGCGCGGTCCGCGAGATTAAAGAAGAGCTCAATTTAGACATTAAAGTGGAGAGTCCGCTCGGCCAAAACGAGTATATTGCATCTGATCCGGAAGTTGGTAAGATCAGAAAGCAGGTGACTTATTTTTTGGCCGAGGCCAAAAATGCCCAAGATATTAAGCTGGAAGAGGGCAAAGGCGGACTCTCTGAGGCCAAATGGTTCCCGCTTGCGGCCGTGGCCGAGCTTAAGATGTACGACGATATCTTGCCGATTGTTACCAAGGCGATTAAACTTTTGTCCGAATAATCCGAACATAATTCAACTGTTATGAAATCAGTCAGCGACTTTGCCGCCCAAATCGGGATCAATTTCAACCAACCTAAATTATTGGAGCAGGCGTTTATTCACCGCTCTTACCTCAATGAGCATCGCGACTACGAGCTTGAGCACAACGAGCGGCTCGAGTTTTTGGGCGATGCGGTGTTGGAATTGGTGGTCACCGACTACTTGTTTGGCAAGTATCCCGAGCTGACCTCCTTCCGGGCCGCTTTGGTTAACACCGTTACTCTCTCCGAGACGGCTGACGCGCTTAAACTTAATGATTACCTCCTCCTCTCCAAGGGCGAGGCGCGCGACAACGGCCGGGCCCGGCAAGCCATTTTGGCCGACACCTTCGAGGCGGTGATTGGCGCCATTTATTTGGATCAAGGTTATGCCTCGGCGCGCGACTTTATTGCTCGCCAACTCTTTGGCAAAACCGAAGAAATTGTGAAGAAGAATCTGTGGCAGGACCCCAAGAGCGTTTTCCAAGAGAAGGCGCAAGAGAATATGAGCATTACGCCGTCTTATCAGGTGATGAAGGCGGTTGGTCCCGACCACAACAAGCGTTTTACCATTGGTCTCTACTTGGCCAATGAGTTGGTAGCCGAGGGCGAAGGGCACTCCAAGCAGGAGGCCGAGCAAGAAGCGGCCCAAAAAGGTTTGGTCAGGAAGGGTTGGGTGGTAAAATAGGTTTTATATGCAATTGCAAAAATTGGAACTCGCCGGCTTTAAGTCGTTTGCCAAAAAGACGACTCTCTTGTTCGACTCGCCAATTGTGGGAGTGGTGGGGCCCAATGGCTCGGGCAAGTCTAATGTGGCGGAGGCCTTCCGCTGGGTGTTGGGCGAACAATCGATGAAGTCGCTCCGGGGCAAGCGGGGCGAGGACTTGATTTGGAACGGCAGTGAGCGCGAGGGGCGCGCCGGCCGAGCGGTGGCGGCGGTTACCTTCGATAATCGCGACCGGCGGTTTGACCTCGATTTTGACGAGGTAGTTGTCAGTCGCGAGGTCCATCGCGATGGCACCAACGAGTATCGGCTCAATGGCTCGCCGGTGCGCTTGCGCGATGTCCTTGAGCTTTTGGCCGGCGTGTCGCTCGGGCCCTCAGGGCATCATATCGTTTCTCAAGGCGATGCTGATCGCATCCTCTCGGCCTCGCTCTTTGAGCGCAAAGCGATGATTGAGGATGCGCTTGGGCTTAAAATCTTTCAGTGGAAATTGGCCGAAAGTCGGAAGAAATTGGACCAAACCGAAGAGAATAAAAAACAAGTGGAGTCGCTCCGCCGGGAGATTGCGCCTCATCTTAAATTTTTGAAAAAACAAGTGGAGAAGATTGAGCGGGCCGACGAGTATCGGCGGACACTTAAGGATTTGTATAAAATTTATTTGGCCCGCGAGGCCGGCTACTTGGCAGGCAAACAAGCGGAGCTTAATCGCCGGCGGGCCGAGCCGCTTGAAGAATTGAAGGAGTTGGAAAAGCGGATTGCCGAAGTGGAGCAAGTCATCGCCGCCTCGGGCAGTAAGCGGAGCCGGCGAGACGAGGGGATTGTTAAAAAAAAAGCCGAGATTGAGAGTTTGCGCCAAAAGAAGGATGACTTCGGCCGAACACTGGGCCGGCTGGAGGGTCTGCTTGAGGCTCAAGTTAAACTGGCGCCAAGCGACAAGACGGTGCCGGTTGGCGCGGTGCAAGAACTGATTGGCGACCTCGATGATTTGCTCGAGAGCGGTGGCCGGACCGATGATTTAGCTATGATTAAGCGCTCGCTCTCGGCCATCAAAACTCGGTTAAATAATTTTATCAATCACGAACTGGCGGGTAATCGCGACGGGGCCAGCGAGGAGCTTGATAAATTGGCGGCGGAGAAAGCGCGCTTGCAAGATGAGAACCAGCGCTTGAGTGAACTCTTTGCCGCCTCGCTTGAGCAATATGAGATGCTGAAGCAGTCGGTCAGCTCTGAGCGCGAGGACGCCTTCCGGGCCGAGCGGGAACTGTTTGAACTGCGCAGTCGTCGGCAAGAGCTTAACTCGGCCCTTGAGCTGGTGAAGGCGGAAGCGGCGCGCTGGCAAATAGAGAGCGACGATCTCGACCGCGAGATTGCCGAGGGGGCGCAATTGGTGGATCACGAGGTGAAGAGCTTTGTTAAAGAGCCCAAATTGGTTGACGAGCCGCGCGCCGAGCAGGAGGCGAGGCGCAAAGAGATTGAGCGGCTCAAACTCCGCCTTGAGGATATGGGCGTGGAGTCGACCGATGTGTTGAATGAATACAAACAGGCCGGCGAGCGCGATGACTATTTGGCCCGCGAATTGGCCGACCTAACCGCGAGCGCCGAGTCGCTGGTTAAAATTATGGCCGACCTAGAGGCGGAACTGGAGACCACTTTTGAAGAAGGAGTGAAGAAGATTAACGCCAAGTTTAGCGACTTTTTTGCCCTCATGTTTGGTGGCGGGACGGCCAAGTTGACCAAGGTCTTGCCGGAAAAAAAGAAAAAGATTAAAGACCCGGAACTACTTGAATTGGCGGGGGAATTTATCCCACCGCTTGATGACGAGGAGGAAGGGGAGCAAAAAATCGGCATTGAGATTGAGGTGGCGCTCCCGCGGAAGAAGATTAAGGGCCTGCAGATGCTCTCGGGTGGCGAGCGGGCGCTTACCTCCATTGCGCTCCTCTTCGCCATTGCCTCGGTTAATCCGCCGCCCTTCCTTATTCTCGACGAGACCGACGCTGCTCTCGATGAGGCCAACTCCAAGAAGTATGGCGATATGATTGAGACTTTATCTAAATCGTCGCAACTAATTCTCATTACCCACAACCGCGAGACGATGAGCCGAGCCGGCATCCTCTACGGCGTGACCATGGGCGCCGATTCCACCTCGCGCCTCCTCTCGGTCAAATTCGACCAAGCCCAATCCTTCGCCAAATAGCTCTTGACTTTCTATTCATAAAATGGTAGTGATAGAGACAGAAGCCAACCAGCCGGAGTTCTAATCTGTCGTTAGGATAAAGGCGGTTGCAACAAGGAGATTGAAAGATGAAAACAAAAGTGTTTGGGATGTTGGCGGCAATTCAGGTAAAGGTAATCAGCGCTTTGCAGGAAATTGCCAAGCCAACCGATGAGGGAATCCTTGATTGGCTCCTGACTGACAAAGCGCAAGCGACTATCTGTAAAGCTTGCCAAGCGGCTTGGGATGTTTTGGTTGCCGGTTATGAGGACGCGAACAAAATCCTCGAATCCCTCAGCATCGTCACTATCCCCGCCACCACCAAGCCGTTTGTTGCTCGGGAGAAGTTCAAGTTTAAAAAGGACGGTGGTATTTGTTCCTATATCAGTCCAAACTTCACTTCGTGGTTTCTGAACGGTGACGGCAAAATCGAAGGTCCGATGGCGGAAACCACACTCCGCTATAAGAAACTTCCCCAATTTCCCGTAGATACGCCGATCATCGCCGGACTCGGTGGCAAAGCAAAAGCCGAAACCACTCTAACGGCGATGTTCTTCCTGATGAAGAAACAGAAGAATGGGAAAGACGGCATTTTGCTCACCGGTGGCTATGGCAACATCTTCTACATCAAGGATATTGCTGGTGTGCTTCGCACGGTCCGCGCGTACTGGAGCGGCGATGGTTGGGATATCGGCGCTATTTTGATCGAGAGCCCGCGCAGGCTAGATGGTGGCGGCCTGGTGTTCTCTCGCCTGCCTGCCGGACAGGCAGGCAATTCTGAACCTTTGGTCACTTAGGGCTCCAGGGCCCATAGTATTTGGACTCTTTGACCCTCGGTTTGCTTCGGCAGATCGGGGGTCTTTTTATTTTACCAACTCGTAGTCCAGGCGGCGTTTGAGGGGGTAGGCGGCTTTGACCTTTACTTTCACTTCGTCGCCGAGGCGGAAGCGCTTTTTATGCCGGCGACCGACCAGCGATAAAGTTTTTTGGTCAAATTCGTAATAGTCGTCTTTTAAATCGCGGAGCGAGACCAAACCATCGGACTTGGTCTCGCTTTCTTCCACAAAGAAGCCGAAGTCGGTGACGCCGGAGATAATGCCGGTGAAGGTTTGGCCGATTCGCTCGCTCATATACTCTACCTGTTTCATCTTCACGCTTTCGCGCTCGGCCTCGGCCGCGCGCTGTTCCATCTGTGAGGAGTGGTTAACTTGCCGGCCCACTTCCTCAAGCAGCGTTTTGGTCGGTTTTTTATTGGCGAGGAAGGTGGCGAGCAAGCGATGGACCATTAGGTCGGGGTAACGCCTAATCGGCGAGGTAAAGTGAGTGTAGTAACCGAAGGCGAGGCCCCAGTGACCGATGTTCTCGGTCGAGTAAATCGCTTTGGCCATGGCGCGGACGGTGGCTCGGCTAACAATGTGATGCTCGGCCGCCGCTTCCGCCTTCTTCAACACCCGGTTAATCTCATCGGAAGAGACTTTGCCCCCCTTGACGGCCAAGTCGTAACCCAAAGGCTTAAGGAAGCCGGCTAGGTTGGTAATCTTGTCCAAATTTGGCCAATCGTGGATTCGATAGACGAAGGTGTGCGGTTGGTGGTCGTTGTACTCCGAGGCCCACTCGGCCACTTGGCAATTGGCGAGGAGCATAAAGTCTTCAATCAGGAGATGGCTGGCGGTTCGAACCTTCTTAATCACTTTAAGCGGTTTGCCGGTTTTATCTAATTCAAATTTAACCTCGTCGTCTTCAAAGCTGACGGCGCCGGCGGCGATGTTTTGGGCGCGTAAGCGCTCGGCTAGTTTGTTTAATGTCCTGATTTCCTTCTCGTATTCGCCGCCTTGGTCGAGTACTGTTTGCGCCTCTTCGTAAGAGAAGCGCCGGTCGGAATGGATGACCGTCCGGCCGAACCAGCGTTCCATAATTTTGCCAGCCTCATTGAGGGTGAAAATGGCCGAGAAGGTGAGTCGGTCCTCATTGGGCACCAAACTGCACACATTGTTGGAGAGAATCTCGGGGAGCATGGGGATGGTCCGGTCGACCAGGTAAATGGAGGTGGCGCGTTTTTTGGCCTCGTCGTCTAGCGCCGTGCCGGGGCGGACATAATGGGAAACATCGGCAATGTGGACGCCCACTTCCCACTGGCCGTTATCCAGCTTTTGCACCGATAAGGCATCGTCGAAGTCTTTGGCATCGACTGGGTCGATGGTGAAGGTAACGAGGCTGCGACAATCGCGCCGGCTCTTAATCTCGCCGGCCAAGTTTTGGGCAAAGTTTTTCTTAATCTCTTCGGCTTCTTTCTCCACCGCGGTCGGGAAGTCGGTAACAAAGCCTTGGCCGGCGACAATCGCTTGCATCTCCGTTTCGTGGAGGCCAGCCGGGCCGAGGCGCCGGAGCACTTTGCCTGTCGGCAGTTTGTTGGGGTCGTCCCAGCGCTCGATTTTAATGACTGCTTTCTCGCCAAGGCCGGCGCCGGCGAGATTATTGATGGGGATAATGAAATTGAGGAAGGTCCGCGGAGTGTCAGGGATGAGGAAGTATTCGCTCTCCTCTTTGGTAATTGTGCCGACAAACTCGCGCCGGCGATGCTCAATTACTCTCTCCACCTTACCCACCAGGCCGTCTTTGGCCTTTCGGTAACTCACCAAAACAGTGTCGCCGTCTAGGGCGAAGCCGGTGTCGGGGTAGGGGACAAAAATCTCCCGGTCCACTTCCGGGCCGGGGAGATAACCACCACTCTTGGTTAGCTTAATTTTGCCTTCCAGTTTATTCACTTTGGCAGTATACCTGATTGTTTGACCAATTTCAAAAAGTCTGCTACCATCTCTTCGTTACAGCCGTAAATTATTAAAATATGCTGAAAATCAGATTACAACGCGTCGGCCGGAAAAATGACCCATCTTTCCGCATCGTCGTTACCGAGAGCACTAATGCCGCCAAAAAGAGCGGTCGCTTTGCCGAGGTGTTGGGCAGTTACGATGCTCGCCACGGCGAACCGCAAATTAAAGCTGATCGAGTTAAACATTGGATTGGGATGGGGGCGCAAGTTTCCGACACCGTTCATAATTTATTGATTAAACAAGGAGTGATTGAAGGCAAGGCTAAAAATCCGCTCCCTAAGAAAACCGCTATCAAGAAACCAGCCGAGCCGGTGGAGAAAAAACCGGTGGCAGAAGTGGAGGAAAAAGCTCCCGAAGCTGAAGCCGAAATTCCCGCCGAAACTCCCGAAGAACCTAAAACAGAAGAGCCGGTTGCCTAGTCAGCCGGTTTTTTGTATAGTTTAAATACATACGGTCGAGCTGTTAGTAATTTCTAAGATTATAACTACGGCAATGCAACGAGACCAGGAATTCCTTGATTATTTGATCAAGGCTTTGGTTGACCATCCGGAGGATGTGAAGGTTAACCGCCAGGTTGACGAAATGGGCGTCTTGATGACCCTTGATGTTAACCCGGAGGATATGGGCAAGATTATCGGTCGCCAAGGCAACACCGCCAAGGCCATCCGCACCTTGCTTCGCGTGGTGGGGATGAAGAATAACGCCCGGGTTAACTTGAAGATTAATGAGCCGGCCGGCGGTCGCGTGAGCGCGCCATCGGCGCCGAGCGCCCCCTCTGCTTCCAAGTCGGTAGACGACGCCATGGCGGACCTCAAGCTCTAAGTTAAGAGTTAAGAAATTTTTCTAAAACCAAAAACCGCCCGACTTTACAAAGTTGGCGGTTTTTGGTTTAATTTGAACGACATGACAACGAAAAAGTTTACGGTGATTACCATTTTTCCTAATTTGCTCGAGTCGTACCTCGCCGACTCGATTTTGGCGCGGGCGATTAAGGCGAAGAAGTTGAGCGTCAAATTCGTCAACCCGCGGAAGTTTGCCACCGACAAGCATCACAAAACCGACCTCCGCCCTTACGGTGGCGGGCCGGGGATGGTGATGCTTGCCGAGCCGATTTTACGCGCAGTGGAAGCGGTTTTGCGAACCAGCCACCGAAGACTCCCGGTCGGCGAGGGGAAGTCGTCTTCAACGGCGGTTCCCAAAACCGCCGGAGCGAAAATTATCATTTTCGCTCCGCAAGGCAAACCGTTTACCAATCAAGTGGCCAAGAAGTTGGCCCAAAGTAAGCAAGACATCATTTTAATTGCCGGGCGCTACGAGGGGATTGACGCGCGAGTGAAGAAAATTTTGAAGGCCGAGGAATACTCAATTGGCGATTATGTGCTGACCGGCGGCGAGTTGCCGGCGGCGGTGGTGATTGACGCCGTGGCCCGGCAACTACCGGGCGTCCTCGGCAAGGAGGAGTCGTTGGAGGAGAAGCGGGCGGCCAGCCGGGAAGTGTACACTCGCCCCGAGGTGCTGGAGTGGCCGCCTTCCTCCAAGACTTCGGCGGGCCAAAGAAAAAAGTATCGCGTGCCCAAAGTCCTCCTCTCCGGCCACCAAGCCAACATCACCGCCTGGCGAGCCAAACGCGCTAAGCGTTCTTAGTCCGTTATCACCTTTGTATTATTGCTACACTTTCTACGGTCGTATAAACTGTAGTAATGAATAAGTTCGCTTATGTTTACGGTAATCCCGACAATAAAAAACTGAATGTTAAGAAAGTGATTTTGGAGACCATAAAAATTGCCGGCTTTATCAGTATGACCATGGTTGCTCCCAATGCCATCCAATCTCTCAAATTACTTGATGGTGATAAAGAAAAGTATCGTCGCTGGTATGTTGATAAAAAAATAGAAAAAATGACGGCTCAAAAATTAGTCGTCATTAAAAATAATGGTAATAATCAAAGAATAGTTTCACTGACTGACAAAGGAGAAAAATTACTTGATCGATATGAAATGCAAGAATTGTTTATTGTTAAACCGAAAAAGTGGGACGGCAAATATCGGGTGGTGATTTTTGATATTAAAGAAGGCAAAAGAAAAATTCGGGATGATTTAAGGATTTGGTTGGAAGATTTGGGGTTTGTAAGATTGCAGAACAGCGTTTGGGTTTTCCCTTATGAATGTCGCGAGGTAGTGGTTTTGTTGAAATCTCGTCTCGGAGTGGGAACGGAGGTTTTATATCTGATAGTTGAAAATATTGAAAATGACTTGAAATTGAAAAAACATTTTAGTTTGTAATTTTACTTTTGCTACACTTCCTACGGTCGTATAAACTGTAGTAATTCGGTGATGAATATTAGTGGACATATACAAAGATTTGACAGGATTTGGGGGATAGGTTATACTCGGGATAAGCAAACAAGATTGAGTTATGGGGGCAGTCTTGCTTAAACCGTCCTTCGACTTCGCTCAGGACGGAGACTCCACTACAAATTAATAGCGCCCTAAATCTCCGGAAAAGTCGCCCGGGGAAGGCGTTTTGCGCTTTTTTATGTTGAAGCAAAAATATTTTTCCAAGTATCGCGAACCCTTGGTCGAGCTCCCCAACTTAGTCGAGGCCCAAACCGAGTCTTATAAATGGCTGGTGACGGAAGGCTTGGCCGAAATTTTTAAAGAATTTTCGCCGATTAAGGACTACTCGGAGAAAAAATTCGAGCTTGAGTTTACCAGCTTCCAACTCGACGCCCCCAAGTTTGACGAGCATTACGCCAAGGACAATAAGCTCTCCTACGACGCTCCGCTTAGGGTGCGGGTCAAACTGAAGAACAAGACTTTAAATCAAGACAAAGAACAAGAAATCTTTTTGGCCGACTTCCCGGTGATGACCGAGCACGGCACCTTCGTTATTAACGGCATTGAGCGGGTTATTGTGCCGCAGCTGGCCCGCTCGTCCGGTGTCTTCTTTACCGAAAATGAGATTAAAGGCAAGAAATATTTTGGCGCCAAAGTAACGCCGGTCCGCGGCGCTTGGCTCGAGATTGAGACTGAGGCCGATGATTCCATTTATGTTCGGATTGATCGCAAGCGCAAATTTCCGGTGTCCTCGCTGTTGCGGGTGTTTGCCGATAAGGAGGGGAAAACGCTTACCGACGCGGCCTTAATTAAGCTTTTTGCCGGCACACCGGCTGAGAATTATGTTAAAAACTCGTTTGAGAAAGATCATGCCAAAACGCCAGCCGACTCTTATCTTGAGATTTACAAGCGCTTGCGCGACTCCGACTTGGCCACCGCCGCCAACTCTAAGGAATTCGTCACCACTCTTTTCTCACGCGACAAATACGACTTGTCGGTGGTTGGTCGTTATCGGCTGAACCAGCGCTTTGGCAAGCCGACCGACGCGGTCGCTCGCGAGGAGCGAGCGGTAACCCTCGACGACTTGGTGACCACCTTAATCCACATTGGCAAACTCAATACCACTCGCGGCGCCCAAGCCGACGACATTGACCACCTCGGCTTTCGCCGCGTGCGCTTGGTTGGTGAGATGCTTCAGAATCGGCTCAAGTTTGGTATGACCCAAATGAAGCGCAATATTCAAGACCGCATGTCGACCATCGACTCGGCCACGCTGTTGCCGGTGCAAATTTTAAACCAACGGCCGCTCCAGGCTCGATTGAAGGAGTTTTTCACCACCAACCAGTTGTCGCAATTTATGAGTCAAGAGAATGCGCTCTCGGAGATTGAGCATCTCCGCCGCCTCTCGGCCCTCGGCCCGGGCGGCTTAACCCGCGAGCGCGCCGGGCTTGAGGTCCGCGATGTCCACACCAGCCATTACGGTCGGGTTTGCCCAATCCATACGCCGGAAGGCCCGAACATTGGTCTGATTCTCCAGTTGGCCAGCTATGCTCGGATTAATCAGTTTGGCATTATTGAGGCCCCATACCGCAAGGTGGCGAAGGGGGTAATTACCGACGAATTGGTTTATCTAAATGCGCTCGATGAGGAAAATTACAACATTGCCCACGCTTCGGTGGGTTATAACGATAAGGGCAAATTGCTCGACGAGATGGTTGAGGTTCGGCGCAAAGCCAAACCAGGTTTGGCCACTCGCGAGGAAGTGGACTTCATTGATGTGGCGCCCAATGCCGCTTACTCGGTGGCGACTTCGATGATTCCGTTCCTTGAGCACAATGATGCTAACCGCGCTTTGATGGGCTCAAACATGCAAAAGCAGGCCGTGCCGTGCGTTATCCCGGAAGTGCCATTGGTGGCGACCGGGATGGAAGCCAAAGCGGCGCTCGATTCCGGCCGGTTGGTGCTCGCTCATCGGGCCGGTACGGTTAAAGCAGTGGATGGCCAACGGATCGTTGTTAAAACCAAAGATGGCAAAGAAGATGTTTATCCGCTGGTTAACTTTGTTAAGACCAATAATAGCACCTCTTTCCATCAACGGCCGGTGGTCAACATTGGCGACGAGGTTAAGCGCAATGCGCTTCTGGCCGACTCGTCGGCCACCGACTTTGGCCAATCGGCCTTGGGGCAAAACGCTCTCGTTGCCTTTATGTCTTGGGGCGGGATGAATTATGAGGACGCCATTATTATTTCCGAGCGCTTGGTTAAAAATAGCAAGTTCACCAGTATTTATATTGAAGAGTTTGATTGCAATGTCCGCGACACCAAACTCGGCCCGGAAGTGACTACTCACGACATCCCCAATGTTGGCGAAGGCAAGCTTAAGAACTTGGACGAAGATGGTATCATCCGGATTGGCGCCGAGGTCCGGCCGAATGATATTTTGGTCGGCAAGATTACCCCCAAGGGCGAGACCGAGTTAACCCCCGAGGAGCGTTTGCTCCGCTCCATCTTCGGCGAGAAGGCGCGCGATGTTAAAGACTCGTCTTTGCGCGTGCCGCATGGCAAGCGTGGCCGAGTCATTGGAGTGAAAGTCTTCTCGCGCGAGAACGGCGATAAATTGGAGTCCGGCATCTTAAAGCGGATTCATATCCAAGTGGCTCAACTCCGAAGTGTCTCGGTGGGCGACAAGCTGGCCGGCCGACACGGCAACAAGGGGGTTATCTCCCGCGTTTTGCCGGAGGAGGATATGCCATATTTGCCCGATGGCACGCCGGTGGATGTAATCTTAACGCCATTGGGTGTGCCTTCCCGAATGAACTTGGGTCAAATTTTCGAAATGCATATGGGCTTGGCCGCTCACACTTTGGGTTATCAGGCGATTAACCCAATCTTTATGGGCGCGACCACTGAAGAAATTAAAACCGAATTGCTGGCGGCCGGTTTCGATCAGTCGGGCAAGGCCATTCTTCATGACGGTCAGACTGGTGAACCGTTCGACCAGCCAATCGCCTTGGGTTATATGTATATCTTGAAGCTGGCGCACATGGTGGAAGACAAGATTCACATGCGCTCCATCGGTCCGTACTCGCTCATTACCCAACAGCCGCTTGGCGGACGCTCCCAGGGCGGCGGTCAGCGCTTTGGTGAGATGGAGGTCTGGGCGCTTGAGGGCTACGGCGCCGCTTACACTTTGCGCGAGATGCTAACCATCAAATCCGACGATATCCTCGGTCGATCGAGCACCTTCGATTCCATTGTCAAAGGCACGCCAATCAGACCGCCTAATGTTCCGGCCTCGTTTAATGTGATGCTGGCCGAGTTGCGCGGTTTGGCGCTTGATGTCGAGCTTAAAAATATCTAATCAACCATTACCATGGAAATCAGAAAAACAATTCAAGAGCTCGAGAAAAATCCGGCACCGGCCGACTTTAACGCCATTTCGCTCAAACTGGCTTCACCGGAGAAAATTCTGGACTGGTCTTATGGCGAGGTAACCAAACCGGAAACGATTAACTACCGCAGCGGCCGGGCCGAGCGCGGTGGTCTCTTCGACGAGCGGATTTTTGGTCCGGAAAGAGATTACGAGTGTTACTGCGGCAAGTACAAGCGGATTCGTTACGCCGGCATTGTGTGCGACAAGTGCGGAGTGGAGGTAACCCGGTCAATTGTTCGGCGCGAGCGAATGGGCCACATTGAGCTGGCCTCGCCGGTGGCCCACATCTGGTTTATGCGCAACATCCCGTCGCGCTTGGGCTTGGCCTTGGGCATCTCCATCTCCGACTTGGAGAAGGTGATTTACTTTGCCGGCTACATTATTACCTTGGTCAATGAGGGTGAGAAGGCGCGGGTGTTGAAGGAAATTGATGCCGAGTATAAAAGCAAGTTCAAAAATTTGACCAACGACCAATCGAAAGAGCAGTTGAAAGAGGCGATGAGCGAGGCCAAACGCCAAGTGGAGTCGCTCCGCGCGTGGCAAGTGGTTGATGAGATTACTTATCATCGTTTGAGCCTTAAGTACGGCTCAGTGTTTGAGGCGGGGATTGGGGCCGAGACGCTTTACGACATTGCCAAGAGTATTAATGTTGACCAAATGATCGAGAATCTGCGTCTGGCGATGGAGAAGACCACTGCCGTGGAGCGAGCCAAACTCCAACGCCGGCTCAATTTTTACCGTATTCTCAAGCGCTCGGGTGTTCGGCCGGAGTGGATGTTCCTCAAAGTGATTCCGGTAATCCCGCCGGCGCTTCGGCCAATGGTGGCGCTTGAGGGCGGCCGCCATGCCACTTCCGATGTAAACGATTTGTATCGCCGGGTTATTAACCGCAATAATCGACTCAAGAAATTGGTCGATTTGTCGGCCCCGGAAGTAATCCTCCGCAATGAGAAGCGCATCCTCCAAGAAGCGGTTGACGCTTTAATCGACAACTCAATTCGTCGCGGTGGCGGTAGCGAGGGCGTGCTTAACCAGGCTCAGCGCCGACCGCTTAAGTCGCTGGCCGACTCACTCCGCGGCAAGCAGGGCCGCTTCCGGCAGAACTTGCTCGGCAAGCGCGTTGACTACTCCGGCCGCTCAGTCATTGTGGTTGGTCCGGAGCTCAAGCTCTCGCAATGCGGTTTGCCCAAGCACATGGCGCTTGAGCTCTTCCGGCCGTTTATTATTTCCAAGATTTTAGATCAAGAGTTGGCCTTCAATATCCGCGGCGCCGGTCGGCTAATCGACGAAGGTATTCCCGAGGTGTGGGCGATTCTGGAAGAGGTGATTAAAGACAAGTATGTTCTCTTAAATCGGGCGCCCACGCTCCATCGTTTGGGTATTCAAGCCTTCCAGCCGGTGTTGATTGAGGGTAATGCCATTCAAATTCATCCATTGGTCTGTCCGGCCTTCAATGCCGACTTCGACGGCGACCAAATGGCCGTTCATGTGCCGCTCTCCGAGCGCGCCCAAACTGAAGCCCGGGAGTTGATTGCCGCTAACAAAAACTTGCTCAAGCCCGGCTCCGGTGACCCGGTGGTGGGGATGAAGATGGACATTGTTTTGGGTACCTATTGGGTGACTAAAATAATGTCCGGGCCGGAGGCCAAGATTAAGGCGTTCAGCTCGCCCAACCAAGCGATTATGGCATGTGACTTTGGTCAAGTTGGTTTGCGCGACAAGATTAGATTGATGGGTGGCAAACCCGAAAAATACGGCCAATTGGCCGGCGAGCTGTTTGAGACCAGCGTGGGCCGAGTCCTCTTCAATAACACTTTGCCGAGCGACTTTCCGTTCTTAAACACCGAAGTAACCGGCAAAGTTATCGGTACGCTGATTGAAGATTTGATTAGCCGTTACGGTCTTGAGGCGATGCCGAAAATTTTGGACAAAATCAAAAGCTTCGGCTTTAAGTATGCCACTCGGTCTGGCATCACTTGGGGCTTGGACGACATTAATGTGCCGGTCGCCAAAGAGCAGATTATCGCCAACGCTCGGATTGAGATTGAGCGAGTGGAGAACGATTATCATGAGGGGTTATTGTCGGAAGCCGAGCGTTACCGAATGGTGATTGAAATTTGGACCAGAGCCAAGTTGGAAATTCAAAAAACGATTCCCGATAATTTAATCAAGGACGGTTCGGCGGCCGATATGTTGACCTCTGGCGCACGCGGTTCCATTGGCCAATTGACTCAGATGGTCGGAATGAAGGGCATCATCATCAACCCGGCCGGCCAAGAAATCGACTTCCCGATTATTCCGTCTTACAAGGAGGGCTTGTCACCGATTGAATACTTTACCACTACCCACGGCTCGCGGAAGACTTTGGCCGACACGGCGCTTAACACCGCCAAGGCCGGTTATATGACCCGCAAGTTGGTGGATGTGTCTCAAGATGTGGTGGTTCGCGAGGCGG
>Ga0209210_1001170_pt1 | contig 22949 bp, 23 predicted proteins | sample RifGroA1_FD_183991 | JGI IMG/M metagenome (GOLD analysis project Ga0209210, IMG submission 183991) | Contaminated groundwater microbial communities from Rifle, Colorado, USA - Rifle Groundwater A1 (SPAdes) (version 2) | ecosystem: Environmental > Aquatic > Deep subsurface > Groundwater >...
ATCATGTCCTTCGCCTCCGGATGAAGCATGACGTCGCGCTTTATTTTTCCGATCTTTTCAAAAATAGTCATTGGTTATGCAAAATGCGTACCCAGCTTTTTCACGGCGCGGTTCAACTTTACCGAAACGTTATTCGCGCTTATTTCGAGAATTTTCGCGATATCTCTTGGGTCCATATCGTCTATATACCTCATAGTGACGATCTGCCGCTCTTCCTCTGACAGCAATTGCAGGGTGTTCTTGACTTCGCCGAGAAGCACATTCCGCTCTATTTCTCTGCGGCCGTCCATCGCCGGCTCGAAAGCGTTCGATTCCGCAAGCAGTACGTCCAAGCTTTCTTCTTTCTTCTTCCGATAGTTGTCGATGATGAGATTGTTTGCGATGCGATAAAGAAAGGCGCGCATGTATTCAACGTCCCGCACTTCGTTCACGTATTGCCAGGCCCGCAAAAAGGTTTCCTGCACCAATTCTTCCGCGAGGCTTTTCGAGAACACGCGGAAAAAACAGTGCCGATAGAGGGCATCGGCGCAGGATTCATACGTAGCCAGAAAGCTCTTTTGTTTGTCTCCGTCCACACTCATGTTTGTAACGTTTTAAACGTGTAATTCTTACTGAACGTATCATCAATCCGGGGAAAATTCAATTGCCCGCCCCGCGTAAATCTGATACAGTACACAACATAAACCATGAAAAAAGTCGTGGTGGTCGGAGGCGGCACGGGAACCTTTACCGTACTCTCCGGCCTTAAAAAATATCCTCTCGAACTTTCGGCCGTGGTCGCAATGTCCGACAATGGCGGCTCCACCGGCATCCTCCGGGACGAGCTTGGCGTTCTCCCGCCGGGCGATGTGCGCCAATGCTTGGTCGCCCTTTCGCGTTCGGACCAGCTCATGCGGACACTCATGAACTACCGCTTTTCGAACGGCACGCTCAAAGGGCACAGTTTCGGAAATCTTCTTCTCTCGGCGCTCGAGCGGATCACCGGCAGTTTCGATCTCGCGGTGGAAAAAGCGTCGGAGATCCTCTTACTTGAAGGGAAAGTGCTTCCGGCGACGCTCGACAAGATCCATTTGATTGCCCATCTCGCGAACGGAAAAACCGTGCGCGGAGAAGCGAAAATTGAGAAAACGAACCTTTTGTCCATCAACCGCCTTTCTCTCAAACCCAGCCCGAAAGCAAATCCCAAGGCGATCACCGCGTTAACAAATGCAAATCTTATTATTTTCGCGCCCGGCGATCTTTACACGAGCATCATTCCAACGCTTCTCGTCCCAGGGATACCGCAAGCGATCACGCAAAGCAAAGCAAAAAAGGTGTATGTGTGTAACCTAATGAACAAGCTCGGTCACACGGATGGTTTCTCCGTGGAAGATCATGTTCTAAAACTCGAAGAGTATCTCGGGGGCGAGATCCATAATGTCATCGTGAACAACCAGAAGCCTTCCCCTCTACTCCTCAAAAAGTACGCACGCGAGGGAGAACATTTTGTTGAATTTAAAAAATCCGCGTCTTCGCCACGCAACTATATAACGCACGCGCTCATACGTAAAAAAGTTTTCGCTTCCGTTCCCGGAGACGCGATCCGGCGGACATTCATTCGCCACGACCCGGAGCGGCTTGCACGGCTTATTTTCAAACGGTTTATTTTGCCAAAGTTATATTAATTCATGAAAACACGCATTATTATCCTTGCCGCCGGTAAAGGAACGCGGATGGGGAACGGTATCCCAAAAGTGCTCACGCCGTTCAGGGGAAAACCGCTCATCGAACATCTTCTTCTCACCGTGAAAGATTCTGGGGTCGATCCTCGACCGATTATCGTGGTAGGACATGGAGCCGATACAGTTATGAAAACGCTTGGCGATGAGTACGAGTATGTGCGCCAGAAAGAACAGCTCGGAACCGGCCACGCAGTCCGTTGCGCAAAATCTCTGCTTCAAGGAAAAACAGATGCGGTCTTAACACTCTATGGAGATCATCCACTCGTAAGCGCAGAAACTATTAAAAGACTCGAGAATCTCCACCGAGAGAAGGGGGAAGTACTAACCCTTGCGGTCACCACCGTTGATGACTTTTCCGGCTGGCGCGCTCCACTTGCCGACTTCGGGCGAGTAGTCCGAGACTCCTTGGGAAACATCGCGAGTATTGTTGAAGCAAAAGACGCAACACCGAACGAGCTTTTAATCCGCGAGGTCAACCCATCATTTTTTTGTTTTTCCTCAAATTGGCTTTGGGAAAACCTCGAAAAATTGACAAATCAGAACGCAAAATGCGAATATTACCTTACTGACCTCGTGGGGATTGCTATGCAAGAAGGACATTCTATCCCGTCATTGAATATCAAACCTCTCGAGAGCATTGGGGTAAATTCCCTTACTCATCTCGAGATTGCCAACGGATTGGCATAGAAGCTCTTTTCCAACTCATGAGGTTATGGTATGAACTCCAATACAGGAGCAATTGTTGTTGCCTCGGGTTATGGAAGTTGCCGCACGACGGAAGGGGTTCCATTCCCAAAAGTACTTGAGGATGTCCACGGGAGGGTAATGATACTCAGAGTGCTTGATACAGTTCTCGGGGCGGGTCTTTCCCCATGTGTGGTAGTAGTTAATCCTCTTTTTGGACCACGCATTAGGAATGTAGTGCACGAGGAGAATCCCTCCATGCGCTTCGCGCTCCAGCCCTCGCGAGCCGGTGCATGCGATGCCGTGCGCCGTGGCGCCCTCGCTATGAGCGGTGTGGTGGAACACTTTCTTGTGGTCTATGCGGACATGCCACTCTGGACCCCCGCCACAATGTCCCACCTCGTCGAGGATCACGAGAAGTGCCACCCTACAATATCCATGGTCTCGGTCCGACTTGTCGGGTCCTATCCGAAAGAGCTGGAACGCTACGGACGAATCGTGAAAAGCGGCGGAAAGATCCTGAAGATTGTGGAACCACCCGACGCTTCCGCGGAAGATCTCTTAGCGTCCGATGCGGTTAACCCGTCACTCTGGGTTTGGAACCGAGCGTGGCTTCTCGAACACGCTCCCCATGTTCCATTCACCGCGAAAAGTGACGGGCACGATCCCGAACAATACCTACCGCCGCTTATCGGCATCGCGGTGGCAGACAACCAGGAAGTTCTTGAGTTTCCACTCAAGGATCCATGGGAGGCTCTTGGGGTTAACAATGCCAACGAACTCGAACGCGTGCGCGAAGTGTTTGTGCGCCGCTCCGAGTCCATTTCGGAGCCCTCTTCCCCGTGAGGCGAGGAGGGCTTTTTCTTTTACAAAAAGAGTTTTTGGACTACACTAACGACATAAACGGGCCGTTAGCTTATCCGCCAGCTGGCGGACCGGTTTGTTCCCGTTTTGTATGAGCTGTATAATCAGCGAATCAACAAAACGCAATCCCGTATGACTTTGGTGGGCCCGTAGCTTACCCGCCCGAACGACCGAAGTCACCAGCCCGACAAAGTCATTCTGGCGGGTTCGGTCGGGCGGGGTGGCAGAGTATCTTTTTGTAATGTTCACCGTTTATATACTGCGCGACAAAAATGGGAAATTTTATAAAGGACTAACCAATGATTTGCCGCGCCGATTACAAGAGCATCACCGTGGCAAGACCAAAAGCACTTCGCGCATGGAGAACTTGGAAGTTATCTATACGGAAACTTTTAACACCTTTGACGATGCCAGAAAAAGAGAATTATACTTCAAATCTGGAGCTGGGAGACGATATTTAAAAAAGAAGTTGAGCATTGGGCCGTTAGCTTAGTGGTAGAGCACCCGGTTTGCATCCGGGAGATGCGGGTTCGATTCCCGCACGGTCCACGAACAAAAAATCTTAGCCCCGTAAAATCGGGGCTTAGATTTTTGTGAGTCCCGAGCGAGTCCCGCATAGCGGGACGACGAGGGGCAACATTAAATTACTAGCGGGAATCGAACAGGGAAAGGGGTCCCGCCTTCGCTCCGCTTCGGACGGGCAGGCGGGAAAACAGCTTGTCCCGAGTAAATCGAGGGAGGAGTTTTCCCGTGGCGGAAAAGCGCCAAAGGCGCGAGTTAAAACCGCTGGGTTTTAAGGAGTCCTGAGCGGAGCCGAAGGACGATGTGAGATTCCCCCAGGTCCACCGCTTTGCCTTTCGATATACTCAGGGCTTCGCGGTGCATGCACAAAACATTGAGTTTTTTCTTTTTTGGGATACTATAAGGCAAGCAGGTAGTGTGGCCGAGCCCCGCCAAAGGCGGGCAGGGGTTGGGGGCGGCAATCTTGTTCCTGATTTCTACGAATCTTTGATTCGTCTAGAAATTACAATCCCGCCCCAGAGCGGTGAGGTGGCCGAGTGGTTGAAGGCGGCAGTCTTGTTCCCTGTTTGTTCAAGAACGAAGTGATTGATAACAAACAGCAATCCCGCACATTGCGGAAGGGTGTCCGAGTGGTTGAAGGAGACGGTCTTGAAAACCGTTATGCCAGAAATGGCATCGTGGGTTCGAATCCCACCCCTTCCGCAATGTGCGGGGAAAACTGCTACCGAGCACATAAATCCTTATGTGCTCGGCCGGAAGTTCGCCTGCCTGCCGGTAGGCAGGAATCTCACCCTCACCGCTCTGGGGCGGGAAAAACTGTAATTTTTGAAAACCCATGGAGGACCCATGCCAGAGACAGCCCAGTACTACATCGAATCGATCGACCACCGGACCGACAAGGCAATCGTCAATTTCAGGGAAGCACGAGGAGGGGCAACCGAAGATCTTTTTTCGTGCATGAAAACCTCCTCCGGGCGCGAAGTGTACGTGACTGCGCTCAAATCTCACGAGGAAGCCACGCTTCTCGAGAAGACTCCCGATCTCAGGTTCATCTTGTACCGGCAACGCGGCAGCCACGGACTTCTTGAGGAAATGACGCTCCCGCGTTCCCACGTATGGCAGGAGATCACAAGCCATCTTAACGAGATCCGCGCCGCAAAGAAGGGCGCCTGATCTCACTCCATCGCACACAAAGAGCACAGCCGCAGGCGATTTTCGTCTGCGGCCTTTTTTGCAAATAAAAGCATAGGTTAGTATAATGAAATAGTTGAAAAAGGTCGACTACAAGAGAGAAAAAGTCATGAATAAGGGAAAAATAATCGCAATTTTAGTAGTAGTTGTAATTCTCGTCGTCGGTTTCGCACTCTATAAGAAGGGAGTAGCGCCAACGGACGGAATCCCGGGAACTCCCGGCGACACGAACGGCACGGGGGCCATAGAGGGGCCTGCGCCAACCGGCAGCATTGACGATGCGGCCGCCGCAATTCTTCTCGATCTCCAAAGTGACGAGCTGAACGCGGATATAAGCGCTTCGTCGGTCGCGGAAAATGATACGGCCTTGAACGAGTTCGGACAATCTCTCGACGCAAGCCAATTCTAACACCATGAAAAGAACCTTAACTGCAATATGCGCAAGTATCGTGATGCTAGCTACGGCCTTGCCGACGAGTTTTGCCCAAACTACGTCAACACCCCGCGGAGAAGTAAAAACAAATCTCTGCTCGGTTTTGAGCGAACGAGTGTCGACGCTCGAGGGGCACCTGAACGAGCGGACGGGAAAGATCGAGGAACGGCGAAACGAGCGGAACTCCATGATCGAGGAAAAAACTTCAACCAGAAAAGAACGGCTCTCCGAAGAACGTTCCAAGCGGGACGCTCAAATCAGCAAGCATATCGCGAAGCTCGATGAGCGCGCCGCAACGGACGCCCAAAGGGCGGCAGTTACGGCTTTCCAAACAGCCATAGCGCGGGCCATAAGCACCCGCAGAACCGCGGCGGATTCGGCGATCACCGCGTTCCTGGACGGAGTAAAGAAACTTGTCGCCGATCGGAAAACTGCGATCGACGGAGTCATCCTCGCGGCAAAGACGGCAAAGACCGCGGCGCTTGAAAAAGCGAAAACAGACTGTGCGGCGGGAATTGCCCCTGCAACAGTCCGCACCGCGCTTACCGCAGGCCTAAAATCGGCGCGGGACACATTCACGAACTCCATCCGAAAAGCCCAGGAAACGTTCAAAACCGGATTCGCTGCGCTCTTAAAAACCCGCAAAACCGCCATAGATAAGGCACACAGCGACTTTAGGGCGGCAGTCGAGAAAGCAAAAACGGACCTTAAGGCGGTTCTCGGCGAACCGAAAAATGCAACGTCAAGCGGAAATTCAACTTCCACCGATTAACATACGCCCGTAAGACGACAAAAATCGCTCCATAGATACGGGGCGATTTTTGTTTTGGCGAAATATGGTCCCTCACCCTTGAAGAATCAGTTTCCTTAACTTTCTATGTACTGTATTCCATTGGCAATGTATTGTATACTTAAGGAAACGGTCAAAAACTAAAACTAAGAACTGCAATTGCTTTGCAATTCTTCAAAGGTGAGGGATGGAAGACCAGCAGATAATCAAAACAATAAAAAAGGTGATGCCCTCGGTCGTTTCGATAGTCATCTCAAAACATCTTGAGGATCTGGAGAAAGAAATCCCGCCGGATCTCTATCCATTTCTCCCGGGCGGTCCCACCGGCCCAAAACTCAAGATCCCGCCCCAGCTTATCGACAAAAACGGCATGGTGAAAGTCGGAGGGGGGTCCGGATTCGTGGTCGAATCCGATGGGCTCGTCATGACCAACAAACACGTTATCGCCGACCCGAAAGCGGAATATACCGTTATCACCAACGGCGAGAAAAAACTTCCGGCGAAGATACTCTCCCGCGACCCCATCAACGATGTCGCGATCTTGAAGATCGAAGCGCGCGACCTTCCCGCCGTTTCACTCGGAGACGCCTCAAAGCTCGAATTGGGGCAGGGCGTCATCGCGATCGGGAACGCACTTGGGCTTTTCAAAAACACGGTTTCCTTGGGGATCGTCTCCGGCCTCTCGCGCTCCATCGCCGCCCAAGCGGACCCGAACGCCCCTCCCCAAGAAATGCGGGGGCTTATCCAAACCGACGCCGCGATCAATCCGGGAAACTCCGGCGGACCGCTGGTAGACCTCAATGGTCTTGCCGTAGGCATTAACGCCGCCATCGTTTTCGGCGCGCAAAATATCGGATTCGCGATACCCATTAACGCCGGCCGGAGGGATTTGAGCGACTTGAAGCAGTACGGTCGCATCCGGCGCCCGCTCCTTGGCGTGCGGTATCTTACTATCGACGAAAATCTCCAGGCGCGGATGAAGCTCCCCGTGGGATACGGGGCGCTCATTACAAGTGAAAGCCCCCACGATCATGGCGTTCTCCCTAAGGGTCCAGCGGAGAAAGCCGGCATCAAGGAAAAAGATATTATTCTCGAATGCAACCATCTGAAAATAGACCAGGACCATCCCATCCAAGATTTTCTTGAGAACCTCGCCGTGGGAGACAAGATAGACCTCTTGGTGCTCCGCGGGAACAAAAAGTTCACCGTTCAGGTTGCCCTCGTGGAACGAAAGTGAAAAATAGGCGATAGCGAGTAGAAAGTAGGCAGTAGGAAAATGGAACGAGGATACAAAAATCTCGTCGTTTGGCAGAAAGCAAAATCTTTAGCAATAGAGATCTATAAGCTTACTGAAAATTTTCCAGAAGCCGAAAAATACGGCATTACATCACAAATTAGAAGAGCGGCTATTTCTATCCCCTCAAATATCGCCGAGGGTTATCGCAGAAATCACCAAAAAGAGAAAGTCCAATTTTTAACGATAGCATTTGGCTCGGGAGCAGAACTCGAAACCCAACTTGAAATCAGTGAGGAAATATTCCTGATACCCAAGTCCAGGCTCGCAGAAGCCAGAGCACTTCTCGAAGAAATTATGAAAATACTAAATGTTTTAACCTGTACCGTTTAATTTTCTACCTCCTACTTCCTGCTCATTACTGTCTACTCGCTACTTACTACTTGCTATCCCTAATAGGTATAGATATCAACAAGGAGTCCTTTCGCGTCAAGAAGCAGGATGCGATCGTGGCGCAGGTCCATGAAATTTATCTTCGCCCAGATCCGCCATTCGTGCTTCAAAAAATCGGCGTCAAGATGATGCGCGTCGAAACAGCCGGCGTAATTGATCTTGCTTAAATAATCCCGGCATCCGCTATCGTCGCGCGGGATGGGAGGATTTGATAACGGTTCCACGCACGAGCTCAATGAGCGGATGTAGTCTTGGCATGCGCCGGTGAAAGAAGCAACCGGGGTACGGTCCAGCGCGGGACATCCGGCGCGGAACTGGGGTTTGAAGTCGATGTGCCGCTCCAAATATCCAAAACATTTATTCACCTGAACGTTCACGCCGATCGGACTTTCGGTGGAATAGATATTCACGGTGTCTCCCTTTCGCAACATGATATCTTCCGGGGTCGGCGACCCGTAAGGACTATACACGCTAACCCCCCGTCCGCCGAGGCGCCAGCTGTTCCGATTCGCCTGAAATGTCCACTGGCTGATGTTCATTGTTTCTTCTCCCATAAAATCGGTACGAAGAGATATCCTGCTTGGATTTGTTCCTGATCCCGGGGAAACGGAGGAAATACGGACTTTTTTGTAGTTCGGAGAAATCTCTTCCAACGTAAACCCGGCCGGGACATCCCGCGGCGTAAGCGGTTTTGTTTGAGACGAGGTTGCGCGAGGCTGGATAACCGGTCTCTCCTCGTCGCCCCCAAGCGGCACTCCCCCGAAAAATCCGGAGGACGAGCTTGTGGTACTGCTCGCGGAACGTTCCCGGAAAAGCGACGGGAATCCGATCCCGGAGCGCATGTAATAGATCAAGAGCGCCACGGCAACCACAACGAGGATAAGCGGAGCGGCTGCGAAACCGAAACGTGGGTTTTTCATCCCTCACTCTTGGAAGATCGCCCCGCGACAGAGGGGAATGGCATGGTACGGCAAAAGAAAAATACGCATGCACACGGCGCGAGCATAACTCCTTCTCTAATTATCTTCCAAGAGTGAGGGATCATTGCGCAATAACAATATTCATAAGCCGTTTCGGAACATAAATGATCCTTTGCGGAACGGCGCTCCCCAGTATGTTTTTTATTTTTTCGCGCCCAAGCGCAATTTTTTTCGCTTCTTCCTCTGTGATATTAAGGGGAGCGAGAATAGTATCGCGCACTTTGCCGTTCACCTGAATAACAAGCGTAAAGGTTTCTTCCTGAATCAACACCGGGTCGTATTCCGGCCAGGGCTCGCGGTGGATCGAAGTTTTGCGTCCCAGCACGCTTCTCCAAATCTCCTCCGCCATATGCGGCGCGAAGGGCACAAGAAGCTTCAAGAATTTCTCATAATCCTCTTTGGAAATAGGGGCCTTTTCTAAGTCATTTAAAAGAATCATAAGGGCGCTAATGGCGGTATTGTAACGTAAGTTTTCGATATCCTCTGTAACCTTTCTGATCGTCTTCTGAACTATGTGTCCTATCGTTTTATCTTTTATTTTTGATTCGTCATTTTGACTTTTGATTTTTGATTTTTGATTTAATCGCCACACCCGCTCCAAAAATCGGACGGGGCCCAATATCGCCTCGTCCCGGAAATCTCCCCCGTCTTCAAATGGCGCAAGAAACATTAAATGCATCCGAAAAGCGTCCGCGCCGAATTCCTTGATGAATGAGTCCGGATTCACGATGTTCCCTTTGGACTTCGACATCTTCGCGCCTTCGCGGATCAAAAGCCCGTGCGCGCGGAATTTTTTCGCCGGCTCGTCGAAATCAATGAATCCCAGATCATGGAATGCCCGGGCCATAAACCGCACATACAAAAGATGCAGTACGGAATGCTCCATGCCGCCGATGTACATATCGACCGGTAGCCATTTCTTAACTATCTTCCTGTCCCATTGAGTATTTTTCAATTTTGATTTGTCATTTTGACTTTTGCCTGCCCGTCCGAATCCGCCAGCTGGCGGAGAAGGCGGGATTTTTGATTTTTGCATTAGGTATGCTATGTAGTACCACGCGGAATCCAAAAATGTATCGGAAACGTCGGTCTCTCGTACGGCTTCGCTTTTACATTTCGGACATTTTACTTCATAGAATGCCCGCTCTTTTGCCAACGGCGAGATTCCCTCTCCTTTCGGATGGAAATTTTTAATCTTCGGCAGGCGGATGGGCAGATCTTTTTCGGGAACCGCATACCATCCGGGCATATCTTTTCGCTCCCCTTTCTTCCCGCGTGCGCAATGCGGACAGAAGATCATCGGGATCGGCGGCCCCCAATAGCGCTGGCGCGAGATCAGCCAGTCGCGAAGGCGGTAGCGGATCTCTTTTTTCCCTTTGATGAATTTCACGATCTCCCATCGCGCTTTTTCGGAAGCAATACCGTCAAAATGGCCCGAATTGATGAGCTCTCCTTCTCCCTCCCATACATCTCCCTTGATCTCAAGCCGTTCCGGAAATCCCCGCACGCTCAAAGTTTTCGGAAGATGGAGCAAGGTGGGGCGGATCACTTTTTGGATGGGCAATTTATATTTTTTCGCGAACTCGAAATCCCGTTCGTCGTGTGCCGGCACCCCCATGATCGCTCCCGTGCCGTACTCCATAAGCACGTAATCCGCGATCCAAACAGGAATCTCTTTTTTTGTTGCGGGATTTAATGCTTTTATGCCCTTGAGCTCAATTCCGGCTTGCCCTTCCGTAGCTTTATGCGAAGGAGGGTTTTTCTCTTTGCCTTTAGTGTTCCGAATGTAATTCTCTATATATCGCGTAACTTCTTTCCGATTTTTTATTTTGAATTCAAGGGCGGTAATAAGCGGATTCTCCGGAGAAAGCGCCAAAAATGTCGCTCCGAAGATCGTATCCGGCCGCGTCGTAAACACCTCAATGTGCATCTGCTTTTCCTTGACACCGGACACCTGATACTTGATACCAAATTTGACGAGCGCCCCTTCGGATCTTCCTATCCAATTCCGCTGGGCGATCTTTACCTTCTCCGGCCAATCGATCTTTTCCAACCCTTTGAGCAATTTTTCCGCATACTTTGTTATCCTGAAAAACCACTGCTCCAGTTCTCTCTTGATCACGGGTGTCTCGCACCGTTCACAAATATTTAAAATTTCTTCTTCTGATACATGCAATTTTGATTTTTGATTTTTGCCTGCCCGTCCGAAGCCCTTTGACGAAGGCGGGATTTTTGATTTTTTAATAACCTGCTCGTCGGCCAAAACGGTTTTACAGCCCGGGCACCAATTGACTGCCTGCTTTTTGCGGTACGCAAGCCCGTGCTTGAACATCTGGACAAATATCCACTGCGTCCATTTGTAGTATTCGGGGTCATAGGTCTCCAAGCGCTCGTCCCATGCGAAACCATTGCCGATCTCATGCAGTTGCCGGTAAAAGTTCTTCTCGGAAATCTTTGCCTGTTCGGCGGGGTGTTTTTTGATCTTCAGGGCATAATTTTCGGAGTGGATGCCGAAACCGTCCAACCCGATCGGCTCGAACACGTCATACCCTTGCATGCGCTTGAATCTGCCATAAATATCCGAACCCACGAACGCGTACATGTTCCCGACGTGGAGCCCCTCCGCCGAAGGGTACGGAAACATCATCAGGTTGTAAAACGGCTTCTTTGCGCGCGTTAAATCGGGTTCATAGATCCGCTCGGCCAACCATTTCTTTTGCCAATACTTCTCTATTTTTTGATGATTATACTTCACAATATTAAGATTCTATCGCAAAAATCGGATAAAAAAAAGACCGCGGGATAATGCTCCGCGGCCTGCCCACCTCAACTCCCGAAACGCTTCCTCGTACGTTGCGAGTATTGCCCGCACATCCTCTGGCGTAAGCCGCCACAGAGGACGATCGGGCTCTTGCTTTGTTGCTTTCCTCATGGAACACCTCCCCGATTGCATCCTAGGCGTGATCCGGGCAGTACAACTTGTCACCACGCGAGCGCAGAAACTCGTTCAAAATCACCCGACTACACGCTGCGCACCGCCTTCCCTCCCCGGCCAGAAGGACTGAGATGTCGTCCCGAATATCGTCTTGAGGCCCCCATGGATTCTCCGCCCCATTGCGCGGGGGATCATTCGAGGTCGGCTTTCGCGACAAGTACCCCATTTTTATCACCTCCTCAAAATATACTGCCAGTAGAATAATGCCGGAACCGAGTTGCGTCAAGTTAAATTCGAAAAATGTTTTTCGCGTTTTTAAATATTTGATCTTCCATTTCTTCTACTTCGATATTTTTGAGTTCCGCCAGTTTTTTGACCACCTCAATCACATACGCCGGTTCGTTGCGCTTGCCGCGGTAGGGCACCGGCGAGACATACGGCGCATCTGTTTCCGAGAGAATTCTATCCATCGGGATTATTTTTATCGTCTCATCATAATCACGGGTGAATGTGATTACCCCTCCGAATGTAAACGAAAACCCCATATCTAAAATCTTTTTGGCGTCATCCAGCGTGCCGCTGAAAAAATGAACAATGCCGGGAGGATTAGGAAGTAGCGAGTAGTGGGTAGAGAGTAGAGAAATTAAATCATCAAAGGCGTTTCCGCCCCTCGACGGGCTCGGGGAGTTCCTGCAGTGGATCATAAGCGGTTTTTTTACTTCGTGCGCGAGCTCAATTTGTTTTATAAACATCTCTGCTTGCCGTTTTTTCGTCTCTTCGCCCAGGCGATAGTAGTCCAAGCCGCATTCGCCTATCGCGACGACTTTCGGGTCTTCGGTAAGTTTTTTGTAAGTGTCATAATTAAACTCTTCCCCTCTGCTCGTAAACTCTTGCGCCTTGTCGCCTGTGCCCAATTCTTTCACGTCATGATATGACTTTTCTGTGTGTATCGGATGGAGCCCCACCGTGGCATACACGCCTTCTTTATACTCATTTGCAACCTCAATCGCACGGCGCGATGTATCCCGCTGGGTACCGACGTTCACGAGCCAGACATTCCGGGCGAGCGCGCGGCCTATTACTTCTTTCCAGTCGTTTTCAAAAGCCGCAAAATGGGCGTGAGTATGGGCGTCGAAGAACATAGTAAGTAGGAATGAATATATAAATATACTTCGTGGTCTTATTCTAATGTTCTCAAGAACATTAGAATAAGAGAATTATGATATGCGGGGAAATAAATTCTCCGGTTTTTTGTTTTCCACAATCGCGTTAATTATTTTCTCACTTGTATGGGGCATAAACGGACGGAGTACTAAAGCAATTTTTGCGAGATCCGTGAGAAGATAAACTAGCTGTTTTTCGGCAGCTTGTTTATTGGTCTTTATGGCTTCAAAAGGCTTCTGTTCGTCAATCAATCTATCAGAATCCTTTATCCAACTCCACAAAGCAAACATGGCACGATCGAGTTCAAATGCATCCAAGCGCTTCCGAACTACTCCGCCCAATGAGATATCAAAAATATTTTTTTGATTAGGCACATCAATTGATTTATCAAGGTACTGACTTGCCATCTGCAAAATACGTGATACTAGATTTCCTAATCCGTTCGCCAAATCGGCATTGTACCGTTCTATAAACTTCTCTTCCGAAAAATCACCGTCCTCGGTTGAGGGAATTTCGCGGAGTAAATAATAACGGAAGGCATCGATCGCGCTCTCGCGCGGAACGCCTTTTTCGACAAGTTTTTCTATAAACTCAACGGGGTCAACGACGTTCCCGATGGTTTTAGACATTTTTTTGCCATCCACCGTAATGAATCCATGCACAAAAAGCTGTTTCGGGAGCGGTAGTTTTGCCGCCATTAGCATCGCAGGCCATATCGCGGCGTGAAAGCGCAGGATATCTTTTCCGAGCACCTGCACACCCGCCGGCCACCATTTCTTGTAGTCCTCATTTCTGCCGTAGCCGAGCGCGGAAATGTAGCTCGTAAGCGCATCGCACCACACATACATCACCTGCTCCGGGTCGTCCGGCACCGGTATCCCCCATTCCAAATTTTTTATAGAACGCGAAAAGCTTACGTCGTTTACCTCGCCCTCCAAAAACGACAAAATTTCGTTGCGGCGCCCTTCGGGAATAATTTGGAGCTCGCCGCTTTTTATCTTCTCCGCAATTTCTTTCGCGTATTTTGAAAGCTTAAAAAACCAGTTTTTCTCTTCTACCATCTCCGGCTCCTTGCCATGGTCGGGGCATTTGCCGTCCACAAGTTCTTTTTCGGTAATAAATGCCTCGTGCCCCACACAATAGAGGCCTTTATAGTTTTTTTCATAAAGCGCGCCCGCCTCGCGAAGCGCTTTCCACATTTTCTCCGCTCCCGGCCAATGGCGCTCCTTATCGCTCGTGCGGATAAAATCGTCATACGATAAATTAAGCGCATCTTTCAAGAACTGGAATTTCTCCGAAATATCATTCACAAATTCCTGGGGGTCTTTTCCGGCTTTTTGCGCCGCACGGACGATCTTTGCTCCATGCTCATCCGTACCGGTTAAAAAAAAGACCTCGTCGCCTTTCAAGCGATGATACCGCGCCAAAACGTCCGCCTGGATCTTTTCGAGCGCATGCCCCAAGTGCGGCTTGTCGTTCACATAATCGATCGCCGTCGTGATATAAAACTTTCCCATCCCTCACCATTGAAGGAGTCGCATCCTATCACTCCTTTTGTTTGATTTTCGACTAGCCATTATTTTATGCATAGCAAATATATATTCTCACAAACGTCTTCTGCTCCTTCAAAGGTGAGGGACCCATCTTTATCTACACTATCACCTCCGCCCTCGGCTTCTTCCTGCTCGACCACTCATCCACGACCTCCTGGAACACGGCTGCCACCGGAACGGCGATAAGAATTCCCAAGACCCCAAGGATCTCCGCTCCGATCAGGAGCGCGATGATAACGATCACCGGATGCAACCCCACGGTACGCCGCATCAAGATAGGGACCAAAAGGTGATTTTCGAGCTGTTGAATGCCCAAGAACACGATAAGCGTGGTAAGCGCCAACCCCGGCGAACTCGTAAGCGCCACAAGCACCGCCGCGGCTCCCGCGAGAATGGGGCCCACGTATGGGACGATCTCGAAAAGCGCCGCAAGAAGCCCCAAAAGGAACGCGTGCCTTACTCCCAATATAGAAAGCGCGATCCACACCAAGAACCCCATAATAACACTCAAGAGGATCTGCGTCCGGAACCACAGCCCGATCTGTTTCCGCGAACGCTCATATACGCGGATCGCGACGTCTTCCGTACTCGACGGGAATACTGCCCGAATGAACCGCTGAACCCCGTCCCTGCTCAAGCACAAATAAAACGAGCTTACGAAAACCGCCGCCGCAAGAGAAAGCCCGCCAAGTACCTGGGATAGTGCCCCGAACGGCGAAGCGCTCAATGGGGAGAAAAGGCTGATCGATATCTTGTTTATGGAGTCGGTAAAGGCCTTGAGCGTTTCCGGGCTCAAAAAAGGCCCAAGCCCGCTCCCGCCGACCGATTTGCCCAGACTCAAGACCGCGTTGTTTATGTCCGCGATAAGGAGCGGCACAATAAGGTAAATGAGCAGGATAAACGCCGAGAGCCCCAGGACAAAGACAGAAATTGCCCCGAGTACCCGCGGAAATCCGCGCCGCTCGAGAAATGCGATCGGCCGCTCGAGCCCCGAAGAAATGACCATCGCGAGAAACAGGCCTATCAGCACATTCCGCCCCGAGAACACAAGCATCGCCATGGCAAAGAAAAACGCAATGCGCCAAAGCGTCATCCACGATATTTCCAAGTTCATTTTCTGGTTCCTTTCCGGCATGTACTTCTATCGTATAAGAAATTGTTCCAAATTGCACCCCGCCCAGCTTCCGACTTAGCTTCCGAGGGTGAGCAGTTTTTTGAATGAATCCGGTTTTTTATACGGCCCAATAACGGCGAGGTTGAGCTTCGCATCCGTAAATATCTGGGCTGCGACCCGGCGGATCTCCTCCGCGCTCACGTTTTGGATCTCTTTAATATACCGCTCCGGAGCGACAAACTTCTTGGTGACGATCTCCTGCCCCCCATAGAATCCCGCCAGTTCGTCGGAAGTCTCGAGGCTTAGTATGAGATTGCCCGTAATGTGGTCCTTGGATCTCCGAAGTTCCGCTGGCGGGACAAGTTCCTTTTTCATCCGCTTCATCTCTTCGAGGATAATGAAAATTACCTTCTCTATTTTCTGGTGATTAACGCCGGCAGAAACGCAAAAATATCCGTGGTCGAGAGACAGATCAACTTCCGCCCGGACGTAATACGCCGCGCCAAGCTTCTCCCGCACGCGCTCAAAAAGCCGCGAACTCATCCCGCCGCCCAAGACGTCGGCAAGCACTTGGATCGCATACTTTCGCTTATCGAAAATATCAAATGCCCGCGTCCCCAGCACCAAGTGGCTCTGATCCGATTCCTTGAATTTCACGAATACTCCCGGCCTCCGCTGGGATTCGCTCGTTGGAGGTTTCTTCCCTTTTTTCCCGCGCGGGAGCGGCCCGAACAGTTTCCGTATCGCCCGGACTACCGCGCGTTCGTTAAAATTCCCGGCAACCGCGACAACCGTTGCCGGAGCGATGTAATGCGCCCTGCGATATTTTACAAAATCGTTGCGGGAAAGTTTTCGTATCACTTCCTTCCTCCCGCCGATATCCCACCCCGCCGGCTGGTCTCCATAAAGAAGCGTCATAAAAAAATCGTGCACCCGCCGCGTCGGCGTATCTTCGTAGAGATTGATCTCCTCGATGATCACGCCCCGTTCCGGCTCGATCTCCTCCGCCTTAAAAAGCGGGTTGAGGTACATATCCGAGACGATCTCCAGTATGTTCATCACTTTCCTGCTCTGCACTTTTGCCCAATATCCCGTATATTGCTGGCCCGTGAACGCGTTCGACTGGGCACCGAGGCCGGCAAGCTCTTCCGCTATCATGCTTGCCTTCGGCCGGTTTTTTGTGCCTTTGAACATCATGTGCTCCAGGAAATGCGAGAGGCCGTTCGTGCGCTTTGTTTCGTACTCCGAACCCGCTTCCACCAATATCAAAACCGTCGCCGCAAGGCTTGACGGCTGATGCGCGAGAATTAGGCGCAATCCGTTGCTTAAGGTTATTTTTTTTATCGTGTTCATAAAAGTTTTGGTGCCCCGAAGGGCCTGGAGACAAACCGCCCTCACCGACAAACCTAACCCGTTATCGTATCGATATCCTGCTGGAAACGATTGGCGCGGCTCACTACCGCCTCGCCGTACGTCCACAGAAATCGCTGCCATCTGCCGCCCGCATAGTAACGGGCCGCGGCTTTCCTCTCTCCCGAGATAGAGGCATTCGCCGCTCCCGCATCTTCAAGATAAAGAGCCGTCGCCATGAACGCGTCCGCGTTATTCCACGGCGACGGAGGATTATGGCCAGTGGCTTTTGCAACCGCATCCCGATACAACTTCCACGTTGAAGGAATAAATTGCGCGGGCCCCATTGCGCCGCCATAGGCGCCATCGGCATTCGAACAAGAAACGGTTATCGTATCGGGGTTTATCCCAAGCTCTTTTGTTATTTCAAGAAAGAGAGGGATGTCCCTCGTCGGGTGCATTGCTGTTTGGTACGTGCACCTTCCCACGTTTTGGCCAAGCGCAGATTCTCTGTCGAGCACCGCAAGGATCAGCGCCGCGCGCACGCCCGTGGCGCTTGAAGCGAGCTTCGCATATTCGTACGCCTGCTCGAATGTAAGCTCTCCACCGCCCAGAAGTTCGAAGAGCCGGCTGCGGATCTCCGCCGCGGTTTTTTTTGTTTCCGTAAGAAGCGCCTGATATTTCGTCTCCTGCCCCTTGGTAACCGTGAGAAGCGAATTTTTTTCTTGTTTTATCTTTTCGGTTTCCTGCTTCTGCACCGCTTGATAGGTTTTCATGGTTGCCGCGTCCGCCCGCGCCAAGGCAAGCTGGGTTTTCTGCTCGGTCAGCTGGTCATGAAGATCTATCACTTCGCCTAGGGCAATGCGCAGATTTCCCTGGAGCAACGTTATATTGTTCAAATCGTCAAAAAAGTCCGAAAGCCGGGGCTTCAAGAGGAATATCTCTACGATACTTGCCTGGTCGCTTTCGTGGACCTTGCGGATCAAGCTCGCGAGCGCCTGCCGGCTGTTTTTGATATTTACTTCGGTGGTTCCTATCTCTTTCGTTGTCTGGCCGATCTTGGTATCGATCTGATTCAGACTCAGATTAATAGCCCGGATCTGAAGATTCAGCTTCTCTATCTTATTGTTTAACACGCTTATATCGCCCTTCAGGGTTTTCCCGGCTTTCTGTTGAACCGCGATCTGGCTTTCGTAAAGATCAATCTGCTTTTCAAGATCCTCGAGCTGGGTTTCAAGCGCTTTCCGGTCTTCGCTGCTTGCTACCGTTGCCCCGGCGCGGGTGAACACTTCCGGCGCGGAAGCCGAACCCGCCACAAGGGAAACAACGGCAAGAACAATGCACATTCCCCGCAAAATTCCAGAGACCGGGATCGTTATTTTCCTCGGACTCAAATTTATCCGCGGAGAAGATCTCTCCGCGCGAACGGCACTTTCCTTCGCGCCGCGAACATCTCTTATCCACGCACCAGTCCCGCACGGCGGGACGGTGAGGGACTTCGCTCCGCGAAACGCCGGCCAACGAGAAGCCGCGACGATAAGGCCGTAGAGCTTCGCAATATACGATTTTGAAAATGCCATGCCTAAATGGAGAAGCCGTTATGGCTTCGGGTTATTTTTCTTCCTGCTCCTTTGCTTTTTCCGCCGCCCGCTCCGCTTTCTTCTCCTCCCCTTCAACTTTGATCTCGGCAACATTCACCGGTTCCTGCACTTTTTCCTCCTCTTCTTTCTTCGGAGGCATCACGGTTGCAATGACGGCGTCCGGCTCGATCAATATTTTCACGCCGGAAATTTTCGGGATATCCTTCACGTACAGACTTTTGTTGAGCTCATCAAGCGCGCCAAGATCAACGGTTAAGTTATGGGGCAGGTCTTTCGGGAATGCTTCCACTTCGATCTCGGACATCGTCTTGTTTAAAAATCCTCCGTGCTCTTTGACCGCAGGGGCCTCTCCCAAGAACTCTATCTGAATGTGCGCCTTTATCTTTTCATCCATGCGAACCTGATAAAAATCAACGTGCGTCACTGCGCCCGACAAAAAATCGCGCTGGACGTCGTGCACCAGCGCCGGATGCTTTTCTTTGCCGATCGTAAGGTTCACGATAGTGCTCTCTCCGGCCTCCTTGAACGTGGCATTAAAATCGCGGGCGTTGACCGCGAGGTGCTTATTGGGAACGCCGTGCCCGTAAAGCTCTGCAGGAATAAGGCCGCTCTGCCGAAGGGCCTTATTCGCTTTTCCGAATTTTTCACGCACAATAATTGCCAAATCCATAGTAGGGAAATCCTAACAAAAAACCCCGGGTTTTACAACCTTTACCCATTTCAACGTCCGCCCGCGAATAAAGTTTCTTTTAAGCGGCTTCTCCGTTTGACCCCGTTAGAAATAGCCCGCCCCAAGGCCCTTCGGGCGCGCTTGCGCGCGGGCGAGATTTCTAACGGGGTTTGACAGAGACCCTTCCTCTGCTACCATAAATGCATGGAATTCCTCGCGAGGAAAAACGGCCCTTCTCAAAAAGTAGTGACGAGCTATGATGCCCTCGCGAAGGCAGTCCACGGATTGCGCGCCGTGAATTGCCGCGTAGTTTTGACCGTAGGCTCCTGGGACCTGCTCCATATCGGGCACGTGCGGTATCTCTTGAAGGCAAAGAGCAAGGGAGACGTGCTCGTGGTGGGCGTTGATACCGACCGCGCGATAAAATTCTATAAAGGAGACCTCCGCCCGATCGTTCCTCAGGAGGAACGATGCGAGATGCTGAGCTACCAGTCATGCGTGGACTTCGTCACGCTCCTTGACGACGTAGATACAAAGGGCCAATGGCAATATGAATTGTTAAAACGCTTACACCCCGATGTTTTCGTCGCCGTTGAAGACAGCTACCCGAAGGAACAGCTGAACGAGATCTCAAAACTTTGCGACGAGCTCGTGGTTCTCCCTCGGCAGGCGGAAAACACCTCCACTTCGCGCATGATCCAGTATGCCGTAAAAAAACATCTGGATAAGATGTACGATCTTCTTGAACGGCGGGCATGACGGCGCTTGCGCTCTATATACCCGCGCTCCATGCCGGGTATCTGAAACTTTTTGAAAAGCACGCTAAGGATGTTGACGCGCTTTTTATTTTTAACGAAGACCTTATCCGGGAGTTCGCGCCGAAAGAGTTCCGCGCACTTCCCGCAGAAGAAACAAAAAAACTCGTTTCGGGGCTCGGGATATTCCGAACCATCCGGGTACTCACAAAAAACGGCATCGCGGAACTCGCGGGATTCCAAAAGATCATTTTAGCCGACGACGAGCTCTCCAAAAAATTCGCGGAGCGGTTTCTGGCCGGAGCGGATATTGTTTTCGAACCGGTCTTTCTCCGTTGGGACGAGAAAAATGTTCTCTCCCAAACGCCGCCCGAAGACGTTCGCGTTTCCACGGACCCTTTCGACCGTGAAATAATGGAAAAAGCGAAAAAAGAAGGAGAAAAAAGCTCCGATTGGTGGCGGCGGGTGGGAGCAATTCTCGTGAAAGACGGCGTGATCCTCCTTCGGGTTCATAACCGGCATCATCCCTCCGAGCATACTCCATATATCGACGGCGACCCGCGGGATTTTGTGGAAGCCGGCACTAAACACGGCCTTACGACCGCCCTTCATGCCGAGCAGACCGTAATAGCCGAAGCCGCGCGGAAAGGCATTGCGCTCGAGGGAACCAGCATCTATACCGCCGTTTTCCCCTGCGCGGTTTGCGCGAAACTGATCGCCTTCTCGGGCATCAAGAAATGCTATTTTCATTCCGGCTCGGCATCCCTTGACGGAGAGCGCGTGATGAAATCGCAAGGGGTGGAGATTATTCTGGTAAAATAGAAATAAGTAATCTTTTGAAATTTATGGAACAAGAAAAACCAGCTTATATCTGTGGACCATTAACCGAACTGCCCCTCGGAGAACAACGAGGGGTAAAAACATTCTACGAAACTATCGCCGACGTTTTTGAAGAAATCACGGGCGTTCGGGCGTTCGTTCCGCACGAACATTATGACCCAGTGAAAAACACAAATTTCACTCCGGCGCAGGTTGATGCGGCAGAACGCGCTCAAGTATGTGAAATGACCAGTATCCTCGTCGTAGTCGCAATCGCCCCGTCGTGGGGCGGCGGCATTGAGGTCGAGATGGCTAACCGCAGCGGTGTCCCCGTGTTCATTCTCTGCGAGCATGAGAAGCTCCTGAATCGGAAAGTTTCTCGTTTATTAAGAGGGAATCCAGCCGTAGTGGATATCATAAGCTACGCCGCAAGAGAAGATGCAATCGATCAGCTTCGTTTAAAGCTGAAAGAGCTTCTCCGAAAAGGGGCAACAAACCAATAAGCTGGAATTCCTGTTATTATCCTATCGAGAACACCACCGTTTTCGCTTTTTTTGTTTTTGCGTTTATGTTCGGCATGATAAGATGCGCGTGGATATGGTAGACGGTTGCACCCGTATATGCCGTCTCGCCGAACCGCAACGCCAACCCGCCGCCGCGGATCCTGAATTTCTTTATCGCCCATTCCGCGAGCGCGGTGATGTTTTTCCAGTCCCTAAGTGAAAGCTCCGAAAATTTTTCCTTGTGCGTTTTCCCTAGGATCAAAAAGTGAAAGCGCGTGTTTTTGTAAGGCCAGCTCGAGCGCGTGATAAACCACTCTCCCGCGCGCCGCAAGGTCGGGTGCTTATGATACTTGAAATTCTCGGGGCAGAAAGGGCAGTGGCCGGCAGAGGCGATCTTGCGTATTACGCCGCCATATTCCCGGCTCTTCGCAAATCTTGGGTCAACTACTTTCATCGTGATTAGGTGTTAGGTATTAGATGTTAGCCACTAGTCGTTAGATTATGAATTCTCTAATGGCTAAGTCCTAATGGCTAGATCCTGTTTCTGTACCCGTTCGTAATCTAGAAAATCGTAGGCGTATTCGTTTTTCTCGTCCTTCGGGAATTTTTCCGTTTTCGTAACGTGCCACTCCGCCTCGTCAAATTCGGGAAAAAAGACGTCTGCCTCGGGGGAAACGTGCACAAGCGTAAGGTACATCCGGTCGGCATACGGCAATGCTTCGGTATAAACGCGCCCTCCGCCTATTACAAACGTTTCGCCTTTACCCTCCCAAGTTTCACTCTGTGGTGAAATTTGGGAGGGCGAGCCCGCCTCCCGAACCGCATTCTGGAGAGAACTCGCCACCACGCATCCCGGCGCCTCATAGTTTGGCTTGTCAGAAATCACAATATTTTTTCGCTCAGGAAGGGGCTTCCCTATTGATTCGTAAGTTATCCGTCCCATAATTACGGGGTGCCCAGTCGTAAGTTCGCGAAAATGTTTCATATCCGCAGGAAGACGCCATGGGAGCTTCCCCTGAAATCCTATCGCGCGGTTTTCTCCCACGGCCGCGATTAACGAGATCATCCCTCACCCTTGGAGGAGTGCCTGCGCAAAAGCAAGAGGCGCCTCCGTATTCGACCTTAGACCTTTGTTGAAAAATATCATCCGCTTTGGTTGTTTATTTCATACTCCTCCAAGGGTGAGGGGTCATAGTGCTACGGGGATTTTTATCGGCGGATGCGGGTCGTAGTTCTCGAGGGTAAAATCCTCAAACTTGAAATCAAAAATATCTTTCACGTCGGGGTTGATCTTCACGGTTGGCAACGGTCTCGGTTCCCGGGTCAACAGTTCTTTCATCGCATCGACTTGGTCCAGATAAATGTGCGCGTCGGAAAGCGTATGCACAAATTCTTTCGGCTTTAAACCGGTCACTTGCGCCACCATCATAAGGAGAAGCGAATACTCGGCAATATTGAACGGCACCCCGATGGGCACATCCGCGCTCCGCTGGAAAAGGTGGAGCGAGAGCTCCCCTTCCGCGTGAAAAAATTTGAAAAAACAGTGGCACGGAGCAACAAATACTTTGTCCGCGTCAACGGGATTCCACGAACTCACAACCAATCGGCGGGAG
>Ga0209210_1001171_pt1 | contig 22935 bp, 19 predicted proteins | sample RifGroA1_FD_183991 | JGI IMG/M metagenome (GOLD analysis project Ga0209210, IMG submission 183991) | Contaminated groundwater microbial communities from Rifle, Colorado, USA - Rifle Groundwater A1 (SPAdes) (version 2) | ecosystem: Environmental > Aquatic > Deep subsurface > Groundwater >...
CATGATCTTGTCGGTAACGTATCGCTCTAGAACTATCCCATGAGTTAAAGACTTCAGTAAGCGCCCACCTAATTTGTTCTTGGGGATCATTGGGATAATCCTGCGGCTGGGATGCAAGCAGTCTTTCCGCTTCTTCTTCGCCGACAATTTCTCCAAGAGCTCCTACAGTGGTTGTATTTAGTCCAAGATTGAGATGTGTTATCAATTGGCCTGGCATTGATTGGCGGGGAGAGGATCTTGCCGAAACAAAGAGAGGGCGTTCCTGATCACCCAAACAGGTTTTAGTTTTTTGTTCAAGTTGCAGTAAACTTTGTTGGATGACCGTCCAATCATCCGGACGTAATACCTTGCCATTTTCCCTAAATCTTTCCCACGCAGGAGTTGGGATAACAAAAAACTGCGGTACAGGGAATTCCAGACGAGTCATCTCTATAGCTTCTGCACCTTTCCCTCCAAGTATGTGTCTTGCTTGTCTGTCTATCAGATCTACCCATGTATCAGGGGAGACACAGAATGGTGTGTTTTCTATGCTGACTTTATCTCCTTGAGGAGGAACATTTTCTAGAAGAGAAGGTTCAAATTCAGCACGCTTTTGCATGGTATATATCAGGAGGCAGGTTGGTGAAGAATTATAGCATGATATAGGCTATTTTGATATCTTGACGCTTTATCTGTTTATCGATACACTTTGTTCCCAGGGGATTAAAAGATGCAACCTGGGATTTTTTTATTTATTGATAATCAAAAACGTATTTCTGCCTACCGTATTAACCATTGAGAGCCTTCACCGGCTCTCTTTTTTAGAGGATAAAGGAGGGGAATTATGGCATTACCAGATTTAAGTGAGCTTGACAGAGAACCTGTTACGGATACGGAATTGCGGAGAATAGATCCGGCAGATCTCTATCAATTTCTCACGGATAATTGGGGACAAATTCACGTTGAAGCTGCTCCTTCGGGTCAAAAGATACAAAGAGAAGTTCATGATGAGTTAAAGACAGGAGATTATGAGGTTTCCGTCGGGAAGCTTCTCATAGAGAATCATGCGGGAACAGAATTACCTGCAGGGGATTTTGTCCGTTGGATGGTCGAAGATGAAGGCTTTACTCTAAGCGACACGAAACAAGAGTTACCAACGAGAGATGCAATAGACCTTCTTGAATCTTCGGAAATTGCAGAAGAAGAAACTCGAACTCCAGTCTTTCGATTATTACGGCCTCTGGGAGTTGGGGAGGGTCCTGCAATGTGTTTTGAGTTTTTTGGCGGTTCACAATCAGAACCTATGAGAATAATTTCAAGAATCGGGAATAAGCTCAACGTAACACCAGAGGATAAGGAACTCTATCGTGAACAAGTATTCAGATTGACCAGTGGATTTGGCGCAAAAGGAACAACAAAAGCAAAAGAGTTAATGGGAGTGCCGCCTAGTTTGGCAAAAGAAAAATTATTAGATGATTGCTTTGCAAGTTTAATGACAAGTATAGGGTGGGAAAAGGTAGTGAATCATCTTGGAATCGTTCAATCAGGAGCGCTATTGGAAATGGGGGCTGCAGTGGGAACAATGCAAGCATTGGTAACAGCGATGGTTCTTGCGGAACAAGAACATAGACCTCTGGTTGTCCGTGTGGGTGCGCCTGCGTTTGGGTTGGGGAATGAAAAAACAGGGCTCAATTACATCATGAATACCCAACCTGATATGGTAAAAACACATGGGCTGTTTGCATGCGCGGATTTCGGGGCTATTATGAGTGAAGGCGGAGAAAAGGATATTCAACCACATGTAACATTATATGGAAAAGGAAACCCACACTATCATACTGTTTTTTTCTTGAATGGCGGTGGGCCTTTGCTCAAAATGCTCCGTCAGCATTATGTTGATCGAGACAAACCGATTAACGGTATGTTTTCAGTTGTTCGGGCGTCACGGGTGGGAGGAACAAACGATTGGGGAGCACTTTTTACACTTCCTGAATCATTACCTCGAATAATGAATTTGAATGATATCGGAAGTGACGCATTGTTTAGTTGACGGTTCATGGTTTTTCATTGCTGTTTCATGGACCCCATGCTACCGTGAAAGCGAAACAGATATATTGTGGTTAGGATTTGAATAATTTACACTTTTTGTACTATGTATACAAAAAATATAACAATAGTCAAACATCCGCTTATTGACCATTCACTGACGATTCTACGGGACAAAAAAACAAAAACGGAAGAGTTCAGAAGGCATGCAAATATTGTTTCAAAAATTCTTCTTGTTGAGGCGGCAAAGCATTTACCGTTGAAGAATAAAAAAATCGAAACACCGCTTGCTTCCATGACCGGTAGGATATTAACTGATGAAATCGTTGTTGTTCCGGTTCTTCGGGCAGGTCTTGCGATGCTGTTTAGCCTGCAGGATTTTTTACCCTCGGTATCTGTCGGCTTTATCGGACTTGAGAGAGATGAAAAGACTGCAGTTGCCCGGGAATATTACCAGAAACTTCCGGACATTTTTGCCACGCACCACGTGTTTGTTTTGGATCCGATGCTTGCAACAGGCGGATCATTTGATGACACCATAACAGCATTAAGGGCAAAAGGAGGGAAACGGATATCCATTGTTTGTATCGTGTCGGCTCCGGCTGGGATTGAGCGGATTCAGAAGAATCATCCTGATGTTGAGATTTTTACTGCAGCAGTTGATACGTCATTAAACAGTAAGAAATATATCGTCCCCGGATTAGGAGATTTCGGCGACCGGTACTTCGGGACACAATAATATTATGAAACTACGGTTAATCTTCCGGTTGGCCCGGCTTATCAAGTGACGATGCGATTAACTCCTGCATTTTAAATAATCCAGTAGTATTTGGGGCTTCACTCCCTTGATGAACTTTCGGGAAAACACCCTGAGACGGTAATTCTTCCGGATTAGTTTGCAATTTTTGTAAATACTCTTCAACTCGATTTTGATTTGTAGGCATATATTTTTTAATATGTAATGAACGGGCGCGTACTATACGAATATACTACCACTTTTTCCATCCTTTGACAACAGCAGAAATCATGGTAAGATACATGGGTACGCCGAGGGCGTACTTTTCGTGATACGATTTGACGATTCACTGTATGAGCATTGGTTCTGACGCATACATTCTCTCTTTGGGCGGATCGCTGGTGGTCCCCAACGGCGGTATTGATACCCAATTCCTCAAAGAGTTCAATGAGTTTATACGACACCAAGTCTCCGCAAAAAAGCGGAGATTTTTTATAACGGTCGGAGGCGGGACAATCATGCGTAAATACCGGGATGCGGCAACGGAAGTGCACGGGACAATATCCAATGCGGATCTTGATTGGCTCGGCATCCATGCGACGCGACTTAACGCCCAGCTTGTGCGCACTATTTTTATCGATATTGCGGATCCCAGGATCATTAAACACTATGAAATAATATTAAAAATTGATAAACCCGTGGCTATAGCTGCAGGCTGGAAGCCCGGATGGAGCACGGACTACTGCGCGGTTACCCTATGTCAGGATTACGGCGTGCGGGATATGGTTAACATGAGTAATGTTGATAAAGTATATGACAAGGATCCGAATAAATTTCCTGACGCAAAACCAATAGACATTATTAGTTGGAAAGAGTACCGGAAAATAGCAGGAGACACATGGACTCCGGGATTAAATCTTCCCTTTGATCCGATTGCCTCAAAACTTGCCCAGGAATTAGGGGTAACAGTAAAAATCCTCAATGGGAAAAACCTTAAAAATCTGGAGACAGCGCTTGACGGGAAGCCTTTTGTCGGCTCCACGATTTCCCCGTAAACGGGAATCCTCCTTGTAAAGAAGCGGGAAATACAGTACAATACAATCCTGATTGAATTATTTTAGCTATGGCAAAAACAACAAAACAACCCGTAAAAAAGGAGAAAAAATCGGTTAAACAGAGTAAACCCGTTGAAAAGAAAACGGTTAAATCTCCAAAGAAAACTCCAGTAAAGAAAACAACGGTTCCTACGGTTCCGGCTCCAAGCGAAGAGAAAATGCAGGTCATAGAGGAATATCAGGTGAAACCCGGAGATACGGGCAGTCCGGAGGTGCAGGTGGCGCTCCTTACCAAACGCATTGACAAGCTCATCGGGCACCTGAAAGGGAATCCCTCAGATAATCATTCCCGGCGGGGACTTTTGGGGATAGTGAGCAAGAGGCGAAGACTCCTCAATTACCTCGAGAAAAAGGACAAAAAACGATACAGTGAGATAGTAAAAAAAGTAGGATTGTCAAAGTAAGAAAATTGACCCGTATAGCATGTCATTGCGAGTCCCGATTACATCGGGGCGAAGCAATCTTTATTATAGAGATTGCCGCGTCGCTTCGTTCCTCGCAATGACGATAAGAAGAGTAAGGTTTATAAAGTATTTTTTTAGGCAAAGCAAAACGTTGGATGGATAAAAAAAGAAGTGCGATCGCTTAATTTTTCGAAACAGTGGTTCGAAGATTTGAGTTATCCCACTTCTTTCCTCTCCATTTAGCCGAAGGCGAGCCGCATATATGTGTATGAAAATCATCAAAAAAACCGTTGACGTAGCAGGCAGGACATTATCATTGGAAGTCGGCCGGTTTGCCCAGCAGGCAAGCGCTGCGGTGGTTGCCCAGTATGGGGAAACAATAGTACTGGCTACGGTAACTGCATCAAGCAGGGAAACAACCCTGGATTATTTTCCGTTAAGCGTTGAATATATTGAACGGCTATACGCCGGAGGCAGAATTAAAGGATCCCGCTGGGTGAAACGCGAGGGGAGACCCTCTGATGATGCAGTTCTTTCCGGCCGTCTTATAGACCGGTCAATAAGGCCGTTATTCCCAAAAAACTATAAGCATGATGTACAGGTGATTATCACAACTCTTTCCGTAGACGGGGAAAATGATCCGGATGTACTGAGTCTCGTTGCCACGTCTGCGGCTATTGCCATATCACCCATTCCATGGAACGGGCCGGTATCAGCGGTGCGTGTAGGGTATACCAATGGAGATCCGTCAGCTGACGGAGGAAATGAAAACAAAAAAGGAGGGATATTTCTCATCAATCCTCGTGCCACAGAACAGGAACTGTCGGATTTTGACTTTGTCATTTCTTCCAATAAAGAAAACGTGATGATGCTGGAGGGAGGATTTTGCGAAACACCGGAAGATGTGGTCATGGGAGCAGTAGTACAGGCAAAAGAAGAAAACGCGAACATCATCACATGCATTGAAGAACTGGTGAAAGCGGTCGGGAAGACCAAAGCACCGGTGCCTCCGGAAAAGGATCTCAAAGAATTGGAAGAAAAGATTATCCATGATTATAAAAAAGAAGTTGAGGCTGCGTTTCAGAAAAAAACGGAGAAAGAATACGGCGACACCGAGCTTTCTTCACTTGCTCAGATCATTGCCGTAGCATGCGAACAGAAATATACAATCCCTGACATCATGGGAATTCTTGATGGCATGTTTAAGAAAAAACTTCGGGAAGATATTCTCAAAAAAGGAAAGCGCGTTGACGGAAGAAAAGCCGATGAAATTAGACCGATTACCATGGAGGTAGGAATTTTACCAAGAACACACGGAAGCGCTATGTTTGCCCGCGGCCAAACGCAGGTCCTGACGATTGCTACCCTGGCATCACCTGAATTAAATCAGCTTATCGAAAGTCCGACAGGAGAAGAATCAAAGCGGTATATCCATCACTATTCCATGCCGCCATACTCAGTGGGCGAAACCGGAAGGGTCGGCACTCCCTCACGCAGGGAAATCGGGCACGGAGCGCTTGCTGAACGCGCACTTCTTTCCGTCATTCCGTCGGAAGAAGAGTTTCCCTATACCATCCGGCTGGTTTCTGAAGTGATGTCCTCAAACGGTTCAACATCCATGGCATCCGCCTGCGGTTCAACACTTGCCCTGATGGATGCCGGAGTCCCTATCAAAGAACCGGTAGCCGGAATTTCCATCGGGCTTATGACGGATAAAAAATCTGATACATATGTGCTTTTGACGGACATCATGGGTGTTGAGGATTTCGGCGGGGATATGGATTTTAAAGTTGCAGGAACCAAAAACGGTATTACCGCCATTCAGCTGGATATGAAAATCAATGGAATCACTGATGAGATGGTAAGGGAAACTTTAGAAAAAGCCCGAATCGCACGGCTTTTCATCCTTGACAAGCTGCACACAGTTATCGGATCTTCACGCGGGCAACTGTCTCAATATGCCCCGAAGGTGCAGATGGTGAAAATCCCGGTTGAAAAGATCGGGGAAGTGATTGGGCCCGGGGGAAAAATGATCCGGCAAATTCAAACGGTTACAGGGGCAGTTCTAGATGTCAAAGATGACGGATCAGTCTTTATTTCCTCCATTAAGGAAGAAGCGGTCAAACATGCCGTCTCCTGGATTGAAGGCCTTACCCATGAGGTTAAACCGCAAGAAGAGTATGAAGGCGAAGTGAAGCGGATGCTGCCGTTTGGCGCGTTTGTCGAAATTTTGCCGGGGAAAGAAGGCTTAGTGCACGTGTCCCAAATGTCGACCGGATTTGTCAATACTCCGTCGGAAGTGGTCAGTTTGGGCCAGAAAGTAAAAGTCCGCGTCATGGAAATTGACGACCAGGGACGGGTGAATTTATCAATGTTGTTTGGGGAAGATGCGAAAAAACCTGTTCCCTCCAGAGAACCAAGAACGTTTGACAGGCCGAGACGTACATTCGGAGGACCGAGACGGAGATTTTAGATAAATCTCAAAACTTAAATCACAATGACCAATGAATTTCCTTGTTGGATATTGAGATTTGGGATTTAAGATTTTAGAAAGCCTCACAATTTTAAGTAAACTTTTTCACTCCCTAGTGACATCTCTCGGTAATCGTGTATCATGGAAATATGAGTAAAATTGCCGATGAACTGCCCGGCCTGCGCCGGCAATTAAAAGAAAAAGATATTCCGCCACCGCTTGTTTCCCGGCTGAGCGATCAACTGGAACAGATAGAGCGCTTGCAGAATGACATCAGTGCTTCCGTTTATATTGAGCAGATGCTCGGATATATCAACTGGGCATTGAACCTTCCGTGGAATGAACGGACGGTTGATACACTGGATCTGATAAAAGCAAAACAGATTTTTGACCAGAATCATTACGGCCTCAATGACGTCAAAGACCGGATTTTGGAATATTTGGCAGTTCTCAAGCTCAGGGGAAGCACGGAAGTAAAAAAGTCGGAAGAAGCAGAAAATGTGCCGGTACACGGAGCGTTTGCCAGACGCGCTCCGATACTGTGTCTGGTAGGACTGGTCGGAACCGGCAAAACAACACTGGCCAAATCGATTGCACAGGCCATGGGCAGGCGGTATGTCCGGATTCCGTTCGGAGGCATGAGTGATGCTCTGGAGCTCAGGGGTCAGTCGCGCGTCAGGCCCGATGCTGAAATCGGATTGGTTCTGAAAGGCATGCGGCTGGCAGGAAGCAGGAATCCGGTTATACTACTAGATGAAGTTGACCGCGTTGCTGAGGGAACCCGCGGAGACATTATGGGAGTTTTGGTTGAGCTTCTGGATCCTGAGCAAAACAAAGCATTTACGGATCATTTCTTGGACTATCCGTTTGACCTATCGGAAGTGTTGTTTGTTGCCACAGCCAACAATACGACCAATATCGCTACCGCGGTTCTTGATCGGCTGGAGCCCATACAAATGCCTTCATACAGTGATGAGGAGAAGATTAAAATTGCGAAAGATTATGTTCTTCCTGCGCTTCTCCAGGAATCCGGTCTTAAACCCGAGCAGGTCATTATCGATGATGCAATCTGGGCAAAAATGGTCCGGCCATTGGGATACGATGCAGGAATTCGGAGTTTGGAAAGAACCATTAATGCATTGGTCCGGAAAATCGCCCGTGAAGTGGTAGAGGGGAAAGGAAAACAGTTCAGAATTACTGAAGAAACGATTAAACAGTATATACAGATGTACTAAAACAATTTAGAATTAAGAATTCAAAATTCAGAATGAGAAGCTATTCCTTCACGTTTCTTTTTCATCAATATCTTTCAAAGAATAAATATAAAACTATATGAATAGATATTTTCAAAGGAATCAACGATTTCAAAGAAAACATCAAAAAAATAGTTCAAGTATGTTTATTGGGTCTGCTGGCCCGGGGAAAGGATCGGTGCGGATAGTCCCTTTGGGGGGAACCGGAGACGTGACGAAGAACATGTTTGTGTATGAGTACTGCTATGACGGAAAACTCAAAGACATTCTTCTTGTGGACTGCGGGATCGGATTTCCGGACCCTGACATGTATGGTGTGGACCTCGTGATTCCGGACGTCCGGTACCTCATGAATAAAAAAGAGATGATACGGGGACTGGTATTTACGCACGGACACGATGACCATATCGGAGCGATCCCGTATATTTACCCGAAGCTCGGAAAAATTCCTATGTGGGCAACACCCCTCACTGCTGCGTTTGCAAATGTTAAACTGAAAGAGATAAAAATTAAGGAAAAAGTAACGACAGTAGGGTTTGACAAGGAAATTCAGATCGGACCATTTCGCGTATCGTTTGTGCGGATGACCCACTCGGTACCCGATACCGCAAATCTTATTATTGAGACACCGGTCGGCATTTTTTACCACGGAAGCGATTTTAAGTTTGATTTTAATCCCTTAGACGGGAAACTTTCTGAAATAGAAAAAATCAACGCAGTCGGGAAAAAAGGAGTTTTGTGTCTTCTGACCGATTGTTTAGGAAGCGAACGATCCGGATTTACGCCGTCCGAGCAGAAAATAGGGGATGTACTGGAGCACGAAATCGCCCTGTGTCCCGGAAAATTTCTTTTTACGACCCAGTCGTCAAATATTTCCAGAATTCAACGCGCGATTGAAATTGCTTTGCGCTCGGGAAGGCAGATTGCTTTCATCGGAAGGTCAGTAAATAAAAATGTCGAGGCTGCCCTTGACCTTGGGTATATGAGATTTCCTAGGGATAAAGTAGTCAGGGATCGGGATTTGCGGAAAGTGCCGGCAATCAAGCAATTTCTTGTTGTCGCAGGAGCCCAAGGCCAGCCGGAATCGGCTCTTGTCAGGGTTGCCAACGATAATCATTCTTTTGTAAGTCTGAATGCCGGGGATACGGTACTTTTTTCCGCAGATCCTATCCCTGGGAATGAAAACGCAGTGAATGATCTTATTGATCAGATTTACCGGACGGGTGCCCGCGTATCATACACAACTATCATGGAGGATCTCCATGTGTCAGGACACGGAAGTCAGGGAGACCATATGCTTCTTTTGTCCGCATTAGGTCCCCAGTATGTTTTTCCCATCGGAGGAACCGCACGGCATATAGTAAATTACCGGACTGTAGCGTCAGAAATCGGGTTTTCAAAAAACAACCTTTTAGTGCCTGAAGAAGGGGAAATCCTTGAGTTTAAAAAGTTCCAAAAACCAAGAGTCGCGGAAACCATTTCTCTGGAAAATATCCTTGTTGACGGATTAGGGGTTGGCGATGTGGGAGCGATTGTTCTCCACGACCGCCAAACGATTGCGCAGGAAGGGATTGTGGTCGTGGTTGTGCCGATTGACAGGAAATCCGGGAGAATCATCGGAGAACCCGACATCATTTCCCGGGGATTTGTGTATATCAAGGAATCCACAGCGCTTCTTGAGCGGGCAAAGCGCCTGGTTATCGGTTGTCTGAAAACGAAAAAGAACAGGATCAGGGATTGGCGGTATATCCGGGAACTGGTGGAGGATAATCTCCAGCAATTTTTGCGGAAAGAAACCGGCAGACAGCCCCTCATCGTGCCGGTGGTGCTGGAAGTATAATCCTAGGGAGACCCCTTAAAGGCCACCCCTTTATAACCTAAATATCAATTAACATCTCCCTAATTACTTCCGTTGATTCATCCTGATTCACAAATGATTTATAAGATAAAAACTTATTGGTTTTTGAAAAATATTTTAGAATATTTTCCGGATGTACCCATGTCGTATTACGTAGTCCTAAATATTCGGGATAGGATGACGGTTGTATTGTAAAGGGGGACCCCTTAAAGGGGTGGCCTTTTGAAGCTAATTCTAGAGAATTTCGATGGATATATTTAGTAAGTTGCAGCAATTGTTCATCGGTTCTTACCAATACCGCTTTATAGACGCTTTGGTATAACGGCCCGACCCGTTTATCTTTTTTGTTGAAATACATCGTATATCTAGTCGCCATGGAATTCATAAATGTATCAATAGCGTTTGATGTATTTTGATGAATGAGAAAATGAAAATGATTTGGCATGAGGCAATACGCAATAAGAGTTATATCTCCATAAAAATTATTCATCCGTAACAGTTTTGTTGCTTCATGTTTATCTTGAAGAGATGACTCTTGATTTCCGAGAATTGTCAGTAGTGTTTTTGTATCTTTTGGGAGAAGGTATTCCTTTAAATAGGAAAGGAAAACACCATAATCCATGTCGCTAAGAAAAATTTTTCGTTTTTCTACACCACGATTATAGATATGGTAATACCCATTAGACATATATAGTTTTTCTGAATTTTTTGCAGGCATATTGATGGAGTAATTTAATACTACCACAACTCTAGGAAAAAAAGGGGACCCCTTAAAGGGGTGGCCTTTAAGGGGTCACCCGGCTTCAGGTGGTTGCGGAGAGGCCGCGGGAGACGCGGGAGCGTTCCTGCTTCGTGAGATACTTTTTTCTGAGGCGAAGATTTTTTGGTGTTACTTCCACCAGTTCATCATCTTCAATAAAGTCCAGACACTGTTCCAAAGAGAAAACAATCGGCGGATCCAACTGAATAGCGATATCAGCATTGGCTGAATGAATATTGGTGAGTTTTTTTCCTTTACAGACATTGATATCAATATCTTCATTTCGATTATTTATACCGATAATCATTCCTTCATACACAGGTACTCCCGGGCCAATGAATGCTCTTCCACGTTCCTGTACGGTTTGGAGAGCATATCCGGTGGATTTACCGGTTTCGAAAGCAACCAAGACGCCGTTTCGGAGTTTCGGAATCGGCGGACTTTCCGGAAAATAGCCTATTATGTGTGTTGCGAAAATGCCGTTTCCGCGGGTTCTGGTCATGATATCGCCCCGAAAGCCTAGGAGGTTCCGCGAGGAAATTTTGTAAACCATCATCGTTACCCCACGCTGGTCCGTATGCGTATCCAGAAGTTCTCCTTTTCTTCTCCCTAATTCTTCCGAAATAATGCCGACATACGCTTTATCGATTTCTATGGTTATTTCTTCATACGGTTCAGATGCAACACCATCGATGACTTTTTTGATAGCTTCCGGTTTTCCCAGCTGGAATTCATATCCTTCACGCCGCAGATTTTCAAAAAGCACTGCCAGATGCAGTTCGCCGCGGCCGGCGACAATAAATCCGACACCGTTGGGATTATTCGTAATGCGAAGTCCGATGTTTACCTTTTTTTCTTTAAGAAGCCGTTCTTCAATTTGCCGGGCAGTCGAGAATGTCCCTTCTTTCCCTGAAAAGGGAGATGTGTTAGGAGATACAAGGATTTTTAAGGTCGGTTCTTCCAGTTTAATCATCGGAAAGCCGGTAGGGTCTGATGGGTCAGTGAGTGTTTGCCCGATCTTCATGTCCGACAGGCCTGACAGAGCCACAATGTCGCCGGTTTGAGCCATCCTTACCTCCTTGCGTTTCAATCCGACACTGATACATACGAGTTCAATTTTTCCCCGGGTAATTCGTTTGTTTTCTTCCATGATAAGAACCGATTGTCCCGGTTTGACCGTTCCCTGCTGGATTTTTCCGATTGCGTAGGTTCCTTTATACTCATCAAAATCAAGATTAGAAACCAGCAGTTTAAATGGTTTATCCGGATCTCCCGAAGGAGGAGGAATGGTTTTCATAATACAGTCAAACAAAGGATCAAGCGTCGCTGATCCCTCCGGATTTCTTGGGATATGATCCCATGCTTTGCCGTCTTTACCGATGGCATAGATAACCGGAAACATCAGGTCGTCATCATGTGTTGCCAGGTGCAAAAAGAGCGATTCGATTTCATGAAGAACATGTGTGGGTCTGGCATCTTTTCTGTCGATTTTATTTATCACCACGATGATTTTTAGATGATGAACAAGCGCCTGTTTCAAAACGAAATGGGTTTGAGGAAGAGGACCCTCTGCTGCATCTACGATAAGGAGCGCTCCGTCTGCCATGTGAATTACCCGTTCCACTTCCCCTCCGAAATCCGCATGCCCGGGGGTATCGATAATGTTGATTTTCGTATTTTTATAAATAACTGCGGTATTTTTCGCCAAAATGGTGATACCCTTTTCCCGCTCGAGAGCATTGGTGTCCAGAATGGTGGTCTGGGTCATTTCCGCTTCGTTATCCCGAAATGTATGGGTCTGTTTGAGCATCCCGTCAACGAGCGTCGTTTTTCCATGATCTACGTGAGCAATGATTGCTATATTTCTAATAGGACTCTGGTTATGCATAGTACTTGATATACATGATGCTCGCCCCGTACACGCGACATCGTGACGCGAAGCTGTAAGCTTCGGGAACGACGAGCGTTGTACTGGGGTCCACGTGAGCAATGATTGCTATATTTCTAATATTCATAATAATTATATTGCGGGTCCTGTCACACGTTTTCCCCTGTCCGACGTTCTCGTCCCGCGCACCTCTTTTTATTTTTGTTCGTCTTTTGACCACATAAGCACCGCTTTTTTCTTTTATCGGTGATATTGTGGCAGGTGCGGGACTGCGGGCGCTCGACGGGGAACCCCTACGTGTGCCACCCACCTAAAAAAAGACAACTCTTTATATTTATTGGGAGGGTTGCCGCGTATGTAAACCTCTCAAATGTTTCCCTTAGAATTCTATTCTATCACAAAGAAGTAATTGTTTTTATCGGGAAATGGCCATATACTAGTAAACACTATTATGTTTCACAGAAAACGTAGCTATAAAAAACGCGGGCCGTTTAAAATGATGAAGCTGAAAAAGCAGACGGTCTATACCGTTGCTGCAGTGTGGCTGTGGCTGTTTGCCGCGACCATCCTTCTTTCATTTTTTACTGACGCCAAAATGCTTTCTCCTCTGAGGGAAGAACTGTATAACAGTCTGGGCTGGGCGATGTACCCGTTGCCTCCTTTACTTGTTTCCATCAGCCTTCTTTTTTTCAAAATAAAATCAGAGATCGCAAAGCCCAATGTTCCTATCGGGTTTTTGGTCATGCTTGTGGGATTTGCCGGTGTGTCACAGGCAGGAAGTTTCGGAGAATTCACATGGCGGATTTTGGCAAACGCAATTGCTTCCGAAGGAGCGGTTTTGGCATTTTTAGGAGCTATCATTATCGGATTTATTATAACGTTTAATGCATCTTTGGATGCAATGGTTGATCTATTCATAAAATCAATAACGTTTATTATTAAAACAATCGGAAAAATATTTGAAAAAAAACCGTCGTTTGGAGAGCGGAGCGGTAAACCAAAATTGACGATTAAAGGAGAAGAAGAGGAGAGACCGTCAATGAAAATCGGAATTCCGGCTGTCGCAGCAATGAAAACCGGATCAACGGCTGTCCAAAAAGGGCAATTGAGGGCCAACAATCCTATGGCAAATGACCCGAATGATACTGCCATGTGGGAATATCCTCCGGAATCGCTTCTTGCAGATGGTCCGAAAGAAAAAGCCGATAGGGGTGATATCCGGAAAAACGCTGACACAATCGAACGGACGCTTGAGAGTTTCGGAATCAGGGCAAACGTGGTAGAGGTAAATCCCGGACCGGCAGTGACGCAATACGCCCTTAAAATTACCCTCGGCACAAAATTATCAAAAATCACTTCCTTATCCAGCGACCTGGCTTTAGCTCTTGCTGCGCCAACCGGACAAGTAAGAATCGAAGCTCCTATCCCCGGGCGGGACATGGTGGGAATTGAAATTCCCAACAGGGGTTTGGAATTTGTAACCCTCAAACGCATGCTTACGTCAGATATTTTACGGCATGCAAAAAGCAAACTCACTGTGGCTTTAGGTTTGGATGTGTCAGGGAAGCCGGTGGTAGCGGATATCGGAAAAATGCCTCACGTACTGGTAGCAGGCGCGACTAATTCCGGAAAATCGGTGCTTATGAATACCCTTATTTGTTCCATCCTTTTCAAAACGACGCCAAAAGAGGTGCGTCTCATCCTTATTGACCCCAAGCGTGTGGAACTGACCGGATATAACGGTATTCCTCACCTGTTAACTCCCGTTATTGTTGAACAGGATAAAATCCTGTCAGCGCTCCACTGGGCAATCAATGAGATGGAAAACCGGTACAAAAAATTTGCTGAAATCGGAGTCCGGAATATCGACGGATTTAACGAATGGTCGGGTTTCCAGGCGCTTCCCTATATCATAATCTGCATTGATGAGCTTGCGGAGATTATGGCATACGCACCTGCTGATGTTGAGGATTCCATATGCCGGATAGCGCAAATGGCCCGGGCAGTCGGCATTCACCTGGTGGTTGCGACGCAGCGGCCGAGCGTAGACGTCATCACCGGACTTATTAAAGCAAATATTCCGTGCAGAATCGCATTTAATGTGACTTCTATGGTGGACTCCAGGGTCATTATCGATATGCCCGGAGCTGAAAAACTTTTAGGCCGGGGAGATATGCTGTTTATCCCGCCTGACCAAAGTAAACCCAGCAGAATCCAGGGAACGTACGTTTCTGAGGGAGAAGTGAATAAAATTGTTGAATTTCTGAAAAACAAAAATGTGGCAGCCCAATATACGGAAGAAGTGGTGAATACCCGGGTAGTGCCTCTAAAAAAAGGAAATATTTCAACAAGCGGTGAGTCAGGGAAAGATCCGTTGTTTGAAGATGCGCTCCGCCTCATCTGTCAGTATGATAAAGCATCGGCATCGCTCCTTCAGCGAAGGCTTTCTGTTGGATATGCCAGAGCCGCACGAATTTTGGATCAATTAGAAGAAGCGGGTATCATAGGAGCCGGAGAAGGGGCAAAGCCCAGGGATGTTCTGGTGAAAAATGCTCAAGAGTATCTTTCTTTACAGCAACAAAACACGGAGCAATAAAAACACAAGAAATTCTAAACATTCTTTGTCATTGCGATCCCGATTCAATCGGGAGAAGCAATCTTTAAGATATCATAAAGATCGCCACAGTCGTTTACACTCCTTCGCGATGACAGGTTGGATGTATGATCTATGAAAAGCGTTGGGTTCATATTACGCGATACCCGTCAAAAAAAAGGCATACTCCTTGAGGATGTTGAAAAAGCCACAAAAATCAGACGAAAATTTTTGGAAGCAATTGAGAACGATGATTATACCCTCATTCCGTCGCTTGCCTATGCCAAAGGATTTGTCAAAAATTACAGCGAGTTTTTGGGATTGGACAGCGCTGTGATCCTTGCGTTTTTCCGGAGACAATCCCGGGATGTTTCAAAGACGAGCCTCCTTCCGAAAGAAGCTCTTGAAACAGACCATTCCCTGTTTCAACTTACGCCCGGACGGTTCCTCATGCTTCTTTTGGGGGTTTGTACCATCCTCTTTCTTTCCTATTTTATCGTGCAATACCGGAGACTTCAGCAGCCTCCGGGCCTGCGGATTGAAAAACCTGAAAAGGAGAAAGTTGTTGAAGACCGGAAGGTTGATGTATTGGGGAGTACTGACCTTGACGCTACGGTGACGGTAAACGGGGTTAGCGTCCTAGTCCGGAGCGACGGAAAATTTTTTGATCAGGTAACGCTCACTCCGGGAGTCAACACCATTACGATTACCGCAACGTCCCGGTTCGGAAAATCAACTACCATTATCCGCAAGGTGGGATTGAAGCAATAGCAGATATCATCAACGAATAGCGAATCTGTACGAATATACGAATACAATGTTTTTCATTCGTATTATGACAGGATACACACATGTTGTCATTGCGAGGAACGAAGAGACGAAGCAATCTCTATAATAATTATCTGAAAGATTGCCGCGCTCCTTTCAGTCGCTCGCAATGACAGTATTGTTACAGCGCAGTTGACAGAACCATTATTTTCCTATATTGTTACCATACAATTATTTATCTAATTATTTGTAGATTTGTCATTTGTAGATTTGTAGATTAACTACTGCCCATATGGATCCAACACAAGTCGTCATTGTTTTTGCCAGCGTTACCCTCACCACGATTATTGCGATTTTAAGTATTCAGGTATGGAATATCCTCAAAGAGTTCCGCACGTCCATCCAGAAAATGAACGGCATTTTAGATGAATCGACCGCATCCGTTCAGAAAGTAAACAAAATGCTGGATGACGCTGGTAAAGTTTCAGGAACGGTGAGTGACGGCGTCGTGCAGGCGTCCGGATTCATAAACGGCATTAAAACAGGTATATCGGTATTGACTACATTGGTAGGAAGACATAATCAGGAAAAAGATAACGTGTAGGGCATACCAATCTTGTCATTGCGAGGAGTGTAACGACGAAGCAATCTTTATTATAAAGATCGCCGCGTCACATAAGAATGTTCCTCGCGATGACAATTATTACGGAGAATATTATGAATAATGAGCGGCCGGACAGCAAATTTTTACTGGGATTTTTTATCGGCGGTCTGATAGGCGCTGTCATCATTTTCTTTTTGGGAACCAAAGAAGGGAAAAAAGCAGGAAAATTGATTGAGAAAAAAGGAAAAGAGGCTCTTGACGATCTTGAGGAGCGGGTAGGGGATCTTGAGGAAAAGGGAAAAGAGCTGATTGCCAGAGGTGAGGAGATTAAGGATCAGGTTGTGGAACGGATAAAAGATAAAGCGGATGAGGTGAAAGAGGATACCGCGAAACGATTAGACAGCGCCCTGGAAAAACTTGAAGACGTCCAAAAAGATACGCTTCATACGACCACTACCATCAGAAAACACTTCGTCAACCTTCCGAAGAAAAAGTAGCCTCCCAAGCAGAGTCATAATAGTCACAAGGATTTAGGTCGTTTTATTCATCTGTTCAACTCTAGCTTGATTACGTTTAGCAGAACTGGCTTGAAGTTTTAACAGTAATTGGTCTAGTTCATCACCATCAAACTGACGTTTCTTTCCGCGGAAAGAAACGGAAATATTGGTTTTGCCGTCACCATCACGAACAACATTTACATTATGAGGTTCTAAATATCTTCGTGCACCTCCAAGTTCAAGGAAATTAGCCGCGGTAATGGGAATACCGAGCAGGCTCATGACGGCAAAATCAACGGAGATTGTGTTAGTAATAGCTACAATTTTTACAGGGTTATTGGGGAAATAGTCCTCAACAGCCCGGAGAACCGCCCGCATCCATCGTATTTGCCGTCTTGCTTCGTCTTCCGGAGTCATACCGAATTTTACCGGATCCGGATCCAATTCATCTAGATTGACGCCTGGGTACTTTTGAGGAATCATATCCTTGATAAAGGCAGTTTCTTTGGGTGTTGAAGCCCAAATTGCGCCAATAGTGTCATTCAAATTGACTTCATTTCCGCCAAGAATTTGTTTAAGACGCACAATCTCATCCCCGACAGGATCAGGTCCATTCTCTTTAAATCCTATAGCTAATTGGGGGAAAAGATCCGTCACAAGCATTTTTTGATTCCCCAGTTTTTTAGCAGCTTGTCGCATCATTTCCTTGTTTGCCGTGTCAGCCTTAAGAACTACGATATTTTCATTGACTGCAGCTTTTCTTATTAATGTATTTTCAATCGCTACCGCTGTTTCAATGTTACGTGCAACGTTAGATGGCCAGATACATGCGATTGTTCCGGGAGGACTTTCTAATAGGTCGGTAAATACTTTTTCTCCGAAACATTCTGCATCTTTGACCCCATATTCTGTCAACCGACCGTCCTGACTTTTCGGACCATGTCGAATAAATGTCATTGACGTATTGATGTTTTCAGGCATACTTTATTTATGCAGAATTAGTTTTACTGTTCCCTCTTCCATGTTCATTTGAATAATATCAAAATCTTTTAACATTCTGGTCGCATTTTTTGTTCCGACAATACAGGGTTTTTCCATCTCGCGACTCAGAATGGCAGCATGGCAAAGAATGCCCCCTTCATCAGTAACAAAACCGGATGCAATTTTCATAGCCGGAGTGAAATTCGGCGTGGTCATGGTGGCAACAATGATATCCCCTGGTTCAACTTTTGCCATATCTTTTTCTGAATTGACAATTTTTACAATGCCGGTAAGCTTGGAGATAATCTTACTAGCCACAGTTCCGCAAATCTTTTTGCTTAGCGTTACTTTATTTTCCAAAAACGTTCTAAATTTAATAGCATTCTGTCCTGCCAAATAATCCATCTTGCCGTTTATGCCAATGGCCGCAAAAGCCGTCTTTCTCTTTTTCAACTCTTCATTACTAGGGCATTTTTCTTGAAGAAAATCTTGGGTAGAGAATTGTAAGTAGTCACCGGATTTATAGCCTAGCGTTTGGACATATTGGTTCATAATCCGAGAAATTAAAGCAAATGCTTGACTGTAGACATCAGATCGATATGTTCGAAGCCAGACGTATTTTTTAGCGTGACGGATAAGCGAGAGTAATTGTCCGTTGGAGCCCAGTTTTTTTATAATTTCATTTGCTTCTTTTTCTATACGTTTTTTATTTGCTAATATCTTTTTTCGTTCCGATGCAGGATCAGGAGATTTATTGAGTCTTCGCATAATGTCATTTTTTGTCCAGAAAGCACCTATGCCATCTCTGAAACCGATGTACCTATATTTATTCAGGTGTGTGGTGATTAAATCGTCAACTTTTATTCCTTTCTTATGATATTCAGCAATTGTGAGAAAATCATTTTCTTCAAGATTGTGGAGACTCGGTCTGGTCGGTGTCGTGATTGAAATTGCGTAAGACTTTATCTTTTGTTCGTCGTCTAGTCGATCGTGGATCACATATTCAATCTGTTGTTCTAAATAATTACCAATTGTGATGACAACGGTAAACCAAGGAACAAAACTTTCCGCTTGATAAATATAATCTTTAATAAAACCAAGTTGTTGTTTTGATGAGCTTCCGGATAATTTGTCAGAAGTTATGCAGAACTTAATTAATAAATTCCCTGCGATTTCTATAGCTTTGGCTCTCTCATCAAGATATTTTTTATCTTTTTGAATTCGTTTCTCAATGATCATTTCTTCCTGATCAAGAATGGCAAAATCATCATAAAAAGCTCCGGAGATGCAAATTTCGTTCTTATAAAAAAACGGCTCATCAATTACCCTGCTGTAGAGGGTTTTGTCAACCATCGGCAGAGTTAAGAGGTCTGTATGAAAAGGAGTCAACGGCCTGTCAACCGTTTTTTGAAAATCGATATTTTCAGCTCTTTTTATCTGCTTTGCACACGTGGTCATACTGTTTCTGATCCTTATTTTACCACTAAGTGCTTTTGTTGTGATATTATACCTATTACAATGTTCTTTGTATGATTGCCAAGAATAAAAGATATCAAGGAAATGTATGACGTTACTGTGGGAGCTTTGGGGTACTGGGCGCATGAAATTGCTACAGAGGGATTGATCGGTTATGTTTTTGCAGGATCGCCTGAAACCGTCTGTATGCACGGATCATATGAACCGATTTTCGGAACAAATCCTCTGGCTATCGGCATTCCTTCTTCCGGTAATTCGTTAGTTTTGGATATGGCGACAGCCGCAATGGCATATTATGGACTGATAGAAGCAAAAACTGCAGGGAGAAAAATTCCAGCGGATATTGCCTACGATAAGGATGGAAAATTAACCGATGATCCCGGTCTGGCTATGGACGGAGCGCTCCGACCTTTTGATAAAAGTTATAAAGGAGCCGGTTTGTCGATGATGGTCGAGGTTTTGACCGGTCCTTTGGTTGGCGCATCATTTGCCGGTATCGGTGAGACAGAGACAAATTGGGGTAACCTCATTATGGTTTTGGATCCGGAAATGCTGGTGGACAAGAAAACCTTTATGGATAATGTTGAAGCAATGCAAAAGAGGCTAAAAACAGTAAAAAAATTGCCGGGAGTGAAAGAAATTATGCTTCCGAGTGAGCGGGGAGATAAACTGATAAAACAACGGTTAGCAAGCGGTGAAATAGAGATTGAAGATAATCTTTACAAAAAATTACAGGAAGCTGCTGGATAAATCACTAGTGGATATTTTTTCTTAAATATATTGTGAACATATTAGCGTGTTAACACACTAATATGTTTTAATTTATTTTTGCTACTATGATTCGAATCATGGTAGCAAACTTTTTTGACAATTCGACAGAGATGTAAAGAAATTAAGAAACCTTTTTCCTCAGAAGAATAATCGTTGAAGGGACTGTGGTAAAGAGTGTAATAACTCCCAACGTAAACATGACCCATCCGCTTCCCCATCGAGTAAGGATTGGATTCATGGAAAAAGACAGAAGGAAGTAAACGAAACTGATTGCCATATTGAGTGCTGAAATGGCCGTTGCCCGGTATTTGGAATCAAATTCTTCATTCGCATATTGATCAAGAAAAATAAAACGAGTAATTCCAGCCAGATATATAAGGAAGAGACTTATTGTTGCTGCCAAACTAGTAAGAAATGGCGCGAATAAAAATCCAAAAAGCATCACTATCGGGAAAAAAATATATGTTGCGTTTCGGGACAACAGCTTATGTCGTGTCACCATCAACGCAACGAATGCCACGAGCATACTATTAACCGCAGTTATCCAACCTCGGTGTACTGGATTGAACCCAACATCAGTCATAAATACATTGAGGAGAAAAAAAAGATAATACCATGTGATGCCTCCAACTGATATATAGTAAAAGGAAAAATCGCGTATGTACGTTGTTTTCCAAAGCTCTTGGAAACCGATACGAGTTTGTTTGATATAATTTTTTAATGTGAATTTTTCTGAATCAATATGTGGCTCAATTTCAAACCATGTGATAATGGCAGCGATTATTGTTGCCACTCCGACCAGAACATACGGAAGACGCTGATTAACAATAAAAATATATCCTCCGGTAAATCCCGCAAGGGTAATTCCTATCCGGTAGACAAGTTCATTTTTGCTTTGGATCACATTAAATATTGATTCTTTTTTCAGTTCTTTTAATGTATCGTAAAGAAGAGCAGTATTTGCTCCGGATACAAAGGTGAATCCGACTTGTGAAATAGAATATCCGATCCAAAGCCACCATACATTTTGAGATTGAGAAATGAATATCCAGCTTCCTCCTTGGATGAGGTATCCCAGACATACGATATATTTTCGTCCGATAAGGTCGGCAAGCGCACCTGTCGGAAGCTCCAAAACGACGGAAACCAAATAGGTGACTGCATAGATGGTAGCAAGGGTCGAGGGAGACGCAAATTGCTTTTCGAATGCATACCAGATTGGCATGAAAAAAAAAGCGATACAAAAAAATACTGAAGTCGGGAAATGAGAATATTCCTATTAAGACGATCTTGATAGGTCATTACAGTATTATACAGGATTAAATAAGAATTGTAGTATGTTATCGTGTTCGAAACATGGTAACAGAATCCCAATTATGTCAAGCGGAATTCATCGGGTACGTATGAAAGTTTTGTTCGTATAGTGCTCATCCACCGTTGTAATTTTTCCGCTTCGGGCATAGAGAGAGTTAAGCTGTAATACGTATTTCTCCCTTCCTCACGCCGTTTCACGATTCCTGCTTCCACGGCATTTTGTAAATAAGTGATAAGTGTTTGACGTGCCATTTTACCCTGTGTATATCGGGCAAAAAATTTAAATTGAAGCTCTCGTCTTTTTACCAACGGTTTCAGTACGGCTTTGACAGAAGAATCAATATTATATGAATCTAAAAATGTACTTCGTTTTACCTCCAGGCTGGTCTTTAGTACGGATACAATGGATAAAATAAGTGCTTCAAGAATAAAGGAAACGAAATAGTTCAGATTGGTGCGTTCAAGGGAAAATAAAAGATATTTATAATACCGGGATTTTTGTGTGTGATAATAATATGACGCGCTATAGAGATTTTTCGTATTGATGCCGATACTTCTCAATAGGATATGCTCTAAAATCCGGCATACGCGCTTATTGCCATTGTTAAAAGGGTGGAGCGCATACAGGGCAGTATGAAACACTGCTATGCCCGTTGGAGTTGGGTGGGCTTTTACCCATGCAATGAGTTCGATTACCCCTTGTTCTATCTGATTTGAAGGTGCAGGAATATACTCTCCCACTCGTATGAGATCATTATCACGCCATAAACCAACCTTATAGACAGTAAAGTCAGACAGGTATGTTTTAAATATATCCATTCCTTGCGTCAGTTGCTGATGGATGTTTGCTATAAACTTTGGTGAGAGATCAGTGATAGATATTCTCGTTTGATTTACTGTTCGAAATGTTCTGACAACATTAAAAAATTCCAGTTTATCATGATCTTTCTGTGTCAGTTTTTTACCTAATTTGAGCTTTTTTCCGATAAAATCAAACGTCGGATCGGAAAGGAGCATTTCATATACCTCTTGTGCTTCTTTGAGCGTTAATTGGGAATTCTCTGCTTTTGATATGGCAAAAGAAGCAAGCAGTTCATTTTTACTGATAAGCGATCGTTCAACATCGGGGTGTAAATATATTTGTTCATATTCTGTTAAATCACTATCAAATTGCCGGATATCAGAATCAGTACATGGTACGCCTTGAGGAACAAAAACAAACTGGGATAAGAATGGGGTAGAAAATGGGTGTGTTATCTCGTTTTCACTCATAATTACGTTCAAAATCAGTCTGATATTAGTCCAATAATTGGTCTAACAATTGGTCTAAATGTGAATATATCACGTATCAAAATACCGTGTCAAACCAAACTGTGCTCCAAAATTCACCTTGCTATTATTTATTTATGATAAGCTTTT